>JGI24714J26587_10002962_pt1 | contig 10948 bp, 8 predicted proteins | sample BioPla4DNA2_FD_26587 | JGI IMG/M metagenome (IMG submission 26587)
GAGATTGTTACCAAAATTATATCATAATACTGAATATAATAAAACAAGAAAATAGTATACAAAATTCAATAAGGGGCTGGAGGTGTAAGCATGGATAGAGATATTAAAGGCATTATTAAGCAAATGACCCTTGAGGAAAAGGCCAGTTTATGTTCAGGACTAAGTTTTTGGCGTACTAAAGGAGTGGACAGACTAGGAATTCCCTCTATTATGGTATCAGATGGCCCCCATGGGCTTAGGAAACAGGATGAAAAGGCTGACCACTTAGGGATGTACCATAGTGTACCTGCTACCTGTTTTCCTACTGCAGCAGCTCTAGCTTGTTCCTGGGACAGGGAACTCCTTGAAAAGGTAGGAGTTGCTTTAGGAAAGGAATGTCAAGCAGAACAAGTATCCATAATTCTAGGCCCAGGGGTCAATATTAAACGCTCTCCCCTATGCGGTAGAAATTTTGAATATTTTTCCGAAGATCCTTATCTAACAGGTGAGCTGGCAGCCAGTCATATAGCAGGTGTTCAGAGCCAAGGCGTAGGCACATCAATTAAGCATTTCGCAGTAAACAACCAAGAGGAGAAGAGATTAGTAATAGATGCAATAGTAGATGAACGGACTTTGCGTGAGATCTATTTAACAGGATTTGAGATAGCAGTTAATAGATCAAAACCCTGGACTGTTATGTGCTCTTATAACAGATTAAATGGAGTATACTGTTCGGAAAATGAATATCTATTAACGGATATCCTCAGAGATGAATGGGGCTATGAAGGCTTTGTTGTATCCGATTGGGGTGCTGTAAATGACAGAGTAGAGGGATTAAAAGCTGGTTTAGAACTAGAAATGCCTTCTAGTGGAGGTATAGGGGACAGAAAAATTGTGGAAGCAGTAAGGAATGGAGAATTATGTGAATCTATATTGGACAGGGCAGTTGAACGGTTGCTTAATATCATATTTAAAGCTGTAGATAATTATAAAGAAAATGCTAAGTTTGATAAAGAAGAACATCATAGGTTGGCTAGAAAGGTAGCCAGAGAATGTATGGTTCTTCTAAAAAATCAAAACAATGTCCTCCCTTTAAAGAAAGAGGGAACCCTAGCAGTAATTGGTGCTTTTGCTAAGAATCCAAGATTCCAAGGCGGAGGGAGCTCTCACATTAACCCCACCAAAGTGGATAGCGCCCTAGAGGAGATAAAGAAACTAGCAGGGGACAGCATGAACATAATCTATGCAGATGGTTATAGGCTGGATGAAAAACAAGAAGGAATATTCTCCAGTAAACCTTTCCAATCCGTTAGTGATATACCAGATGAAGAATTAATAAACGAGGCAAAAGAAGCTGCAAAAAAAGCCCATGTAGCTATAGTTTTTGCTGGGCTGCCTGATAGTTATGAATCAGAAGGATATGATAGAAAACATATAAGAATCCCTGAGGGTCATCGCATACTTATTGAAGAAGTAGCACAAGTAAACAAAAATACTGTAGTGGTGTTAAGCAATGGCTCCCCCATCGAAATGCCATGGATAGACAAAGTTGCAGGAGTACTAGAAGGGTATTTAGGAGGCCAAGCTTCTGGCGGAGCGGTAGCGGATTTATTGTTTGGTGTGGCCAATCCTTGTGGTAAGCTAGCAGAAACCTTCCCAAAGAGACTAGAGGATAATCCATCCTACTTGAATTTCCCCGGAGATAGCAAAAAGGTGGAATATAGAGAAGGCATCTTTGTAGGATATCGGTATTATGAGGCTAAAAATATAGATGTATTATTTCCCTTTGGATATGGTCTTAGCTATACCACCTTTGACTATACAGATATATCTCTAGATAAAAATGAAATGATGGACAATGAAGAGGTTATGGTAAAGGTCAAGGTAAAGAATGCTGGAGATATGACTGGTAAGGAAATAGTACAGCTCTATGTACGGGATATTGAAAGCAGCGTCATAAGGCCTGCAAAGGAATTGAAAGGCTTTGAAAAAGTAATGTTACAACCTGGAGAAGAAAAGACTGTTACCTTTACACTGGATAAGAGGGCTTTCGCATATTATAATGAGGAGATCAAGGATTGGTACGTGGAAGATGGAGAATTTGAAATACTAGTAGGCGGGTCATCACAACATACTCCTTTAAGGACAACCATTACAGTAAAATCCACTCAGCCCATTAAAAAGGTATATACAATAAATAGCACTTTGGGTGAGATAATGGAAAATCCAACAGGCGTGGCTATTATACAAGAATTAATGAAAAATGACCAGGATATGTCGGACCAAGTATCAGGGATGACGGCTGGTATGCCCCTTAGAAGTATAATGCTGTTTTCTAGAGGTCAAATTACAGAAGAGATGATAAATGACATATTAGACAAATTAAATAATTAGTTATATATGGGGACGTTTACCGATTAAACGTCCCCATTTTTAAGTTATGTTTGCAAAATATTAGCTAATGTGACGGGCTCTACGCTCTACTAATGTCTTTATTATGTATACAATTCCGTAGACTAGGCTTATAAACAAGGCTATGGCAGCTCCAGATGGGATATTTAAAGTGTATGATATCCACAATCCCGTCAATGTAAAGAAGATGCCTAACAGGCTAGAATAAAACATAAGTTTTTTCAGGTTATTTGTAAAAAGCTTTGCTATAGCAGGAGGAGCTGTGAGTAGGGCCATAATAAGGATTATACCTATTACGTGTATTACCACTACTACAGTTAAAGCAATTAATATAAATAATAGGTATTCAATAAAGATAGTTTTAATGCCAATAACTGTAGAGAATTCCTCGTCAAACAGATAAGCTTTCAATGGATGATAAAGGGCTGCTACAGTCAGTATCACTATAACGTCCAGCAGGGTTATGATATAGAGGTTATCTCGGGAAACTGTTAATATGTCTCCAAAAAGGTAAGTGGTCATATCCGGTGGATATCCAGGCGTAAGGGAAATAAAGAGTATACCAAGACTCATTCCTGCCGCCCAAAATAGGCCAATAGGTATATCTGTATTCATAGTAGTCTTGCGTTTGATAGTTGCTATTCCCATAGCTGCACATACGGTGATAAATAAAGCTCCTATGATGGGTTCTATACCTAGAAGATATCCCAGACCTATCCCGCCAAAAGCAGTATGGGCTATACCACCGCTCATCATAACTAATCTTTTTTCTATAATAATTGTACCTATTATTCCACAGGCTATACTAGCCAGTATTGCACTAATGACTGCATATTGTAAAAATTGATATTCTAAAAGGGAATCAAACAAAATTATTACCTCCATTATTGCCGTGCTCTTCTAATACTCTATGGGGTATACCATGGGCGATAAGATCTATAGGACATCCGTAGAGTTTGTGGATGGTTTCATCAGACAGCTCTGGATGACCATGATAATGTAGCTCCCTATTTAAACAAGCAATACTGTGAACATGGGAAGATATGGCACTCATATCATGGGTCACCATAATTATTGTCATATCCTTATTTAATTCATCTAGGATAGAGTAGATATGGGATTTTGACTCAGCATCTAAGCTGGCAGTAGGCTCATCTAGCACCAAAATCTTTGGCTCAACAGCCAGGGCTCTGGCTATTAGAGTCCTTTGAAGTTGGCCTCCCGATAGCTGACCGATTTGCCGATTGCGAAGGGAATAAATTTCTAGTTTATTCATCAGAGATTGGGCTACATCCATATCTTCTTTACTATATTTATGAAATAAGGATGTTTTGCCCGATAGCCTTCCCATAAGAACTGTTTCCTCTACGGTTATAGGGAAATCCCGATTAAATCTTGTAAATTGGGGAACATATCCCATGATTCCAAGGGCTTTAGCGGGTGGTTTGCCGTAGATCTCTATCATTCCTGAAGTAGGTGTTATCAAGCCTAAAATGGCCTTAAGAAGGGTGCTTTTTCCACCCCCATTAGGGCCAATGATACCCAAAAACTCCTTATCCTTTACCTTTAAGTTAACATTAGATAAGGCGCATACATTCTGGTAGTGTACTGTAAGATGGGTTATATTAACAACATATTCAGAATTATTATTTATATTTTTTCTATTCATGGCTTATCACTTTCATTTCATCACCTCTGCAAAGGTGTTGGATATTTTTTGTAGGTTCTCTATATAATCGGGCGCCAGAGGTGCAATTTGTTCTGTCTTGCCTCCAATTTCGTTAGCAAAGGCTTCAGCCTGCCGGCTATCCATTTCCGCTTGATAGAATATTACCTTTATCCCTTTTTCCTTTGCTAAATCAACAATACTTTCAAAGGTTTGAGGAGAAGCGTCCTTTCCTTCTTCTTCTAGGGCAATCATTTCAAGACCATAATCATCAGCGAAGTATCCAAAAGCAGGATGATAAGCTATAAAGATTTTAATTTTTAAATCATTTAAGGAATCTCTTATTCTAGCATCCAATTGATCCAGCTGTTCCTTATATTTTTCAGCATTCTTATTATATGTATCCTTATTATCAGGATCCAATTCAGATAATTCACTAGCTATTACATCTATCATAACTTTTACCCTTTTAGGGGATAGCCATATATGAGGATCCCTTTCACCTGGAGCGATTTCTAGATCTGGATAAACCTCTGATACGTGTTTTGCCAGATCAACTATTTTTAGATCAGGATTAAAATCCTTGGCTTTTGGCAGTATGCTGGCCTCTTCTGAAGGTACTCCTATGGTAAAGTATATAGAGGCATTGCTGAAGTTTTTTAGTTGATTGGGAGTGGCTGAGTAGGTTTCGGGACTGCTACCAGGAGGAATCATGGTTACCACATTTACTCGATCTCCTGCCACTTCCTTAACAAAGGTGCTTTGAGGAACTATGGAAACTGCCACGGTGGGTTTATCATTGCTTTGTACAGTAGATTGTCCACAGGCAGATAACATAGTTAGAATAAGTATTAGAATCATAACAATTAATACTTTTGTATTTGTAAATTTCATATTCATTATGTCTCCTTTAACAAATCACTTGATTGAAGTCACTATTATTATAATACTCTCAAAATCAATGTCAACAAAATTTAGCTTACTTATATAGTACCCCCATACTAAAAAGTGTAAACTATATCTAAACAATTATTGCCATAAATAAACATATATACTATAATATTTACTAGTAGTAAATATTATAACTAGTAAATAAAATTCTGTGTAAAGGAGTGGAATAGTGGAAGATTTATATTTAGCCTGTCACAGAAAGTTAATGGAGCTTAGCTGGAACATTATTAAAAAATCCAGATGCAATTTGGCTGAGCTAGGGTTTGCTTGGAATCAATATTCTGTCATGAAAACCATAGAGCAGGGTGAAGCCCTTACTTTATCAGAGATTAGCGCCCGAGTGCATAGGAAAAATAGTAATGTTACTCCTATCATTGATTTTCTAGTAGACAAGGGTATAGTAGAACGGATCCCTGATACAAAGGACAGGAGAATAACCAGAGTTAGGCTGACTGAAGAGGGGGTAGCAATTCGAGAGCAAACTATAGCTCAGCATGATAATTTCATTAGACAACTATATGAAGCATTGAGCGAGGATGAAATAAAAGATTTTATAGACGTTGTTAATATGGTTTTAGAAAAGATCAAATAATCAGTCAGGGGGGAGGAACTAATAGTGAATGATAGGTCAGTACTATATGAAAATTTGGTAAAACATAAGTGGCGGTACGCAAAAGGATTGTTTTTCTTGTTAATAATCAATTTGTTACAGATATTAGTTCCCAGAATAACTGGTATTGTTGTAGACGGGCTTAAGGCTTTAAGCCTAGATGACAAAGATCTTTTATACTACGGTGGATTACTTATTGCAATTTCCCTTATGATTTTTGTTTCCCACTATCTATCTAGAGTACAAGTATTGGGAGCTAGCAATTTATTCGACTATCAAGTTAGAAATGAAATGTTTGATCATATGCTTAGCCTTTCTATGAGATTCTACCATAAAAGCCGTATAGGAGAATTAATGGCATTAGCTACTAATGATTTGGGCTCTCTTAGAATGATTCTATCTAGAGGATTCAATTTGATGGCCAATACTATTATCCTTCTTGTAGGCAGCATAGTAGTAATGATATTTTATATGGATTTACGGCTTACCATTTATTCCTTTCTACCTTTTCCCTTCTTAATATGGCTGATGGTCAAATTTGGTCCCATAATCAATAGGAGATTTCGAAGGGTACAAGAATCCTTCAGTGATTTGACACGAAAGGCTCAGGAAAACGTATCGGGAATTAGGGTTGTAAAAGCTTTTGTTCAAGAAAAAAACGAGATACAAAACTTCGCTGAGCTTAACCAAGAGAATTTTGATATTAATATGTCTTTGGCCAGACTGCAGGCAATATTTTTTCCTTCAATTGGCCTACTATCTTCTCTGTCTTTTCTTATTGCCTTTATATATGGAGGAAATCTTGTTATAAACGGCAAGCTAACCTTGGGAGAATTTGTGGCTTTTAATGGATATTTGGGGATAATTATCAGACCCATTACTTCAATAGGTATGATAATAAATTTTGCACAGCGGGCAAGGGCTTCAGCAGATAGGATTCATATACTATTTCAGCAGAGTCCTGAAATAGTGGATAAAAGTATGCTTCACTCTGACCAAGAGAAAAATAAGTGGGACAAGGGTATAGAAGGAAAAATTGAGTTCAGAAATCTTACCTTTTCCTATGATAAAAACAAGTCTCCTGTCCTGAAAGACATCAATTTAACCGTAGAGCCAGGTAAGACCTTGGGCATAATAGGAAAGGTAGGAAGCGGGAAGTCAACAATAGCAAATCTCATATTGCGTCTTTATGATCCAGGGGAGGAAGGTCAGCTATTAATTGATGGAGTTGATATTACAAAGGTACCTCTTAAGCTATTAAGGGAGAGTATAGGTTATGTACCACAGGATAATTTCCTTTTTTCTTCCTCTATAAAGAGCAATATTGGCTTTACTCCAGCAGAGCCTGATATGGATGGAATACGCAGGGCGGCCCGTATAAGTCAGATAGATGACACTATTATGGAGCTTCCAGATAAATATGAGACCATGCTGGGAGAGAGAGGGGTTAACTTATCAGGAGGACAGAAGCAGCGAGTATCTATTGCAAGGGCACTGGTTAAAGATCCAGCTATATTAATACTAGACGACTGTTTATCTGCTGTTGATACCAATACAGAGCGAAAGATATTGGATAAATTAAAACCCTTTATGGAAAAAAGAACCTGCATAATTATTGCCCATAGGATATCTACCTTACAGGATGCAGATGAGATTATAGTGTTAGATGATGGCCAAATTATAGAGCGAGGAAATCATGAGGAGTTATTGGACAATCGGGGTTACTATTACAAAATATATCAGAGGCAGCTATTGGAGGAAGAGATCAAATCTTATTAGAAAGGATTTGGTGGTTTATGGAACCAGATAAAAGATCCCTAAGAGAGGTATATGATAGGGTAATCGTTAAAAGAATGATGGTGTTTGCGAAGCCTTATTGGTATCTATTTGTTACAGCCCTTATCTTGATTTTTGGAGTAACAGGGGCATCTCTGGCTAGACCTTACCTCACCAAGATCGGGATTGATAAATACATAGCTAGTAGCTTTAGAGGCACTATGCCGGCACAGGAAGCAAGTAGAGGAATATGGCGTTTAGGTATATTGTTTTTTGTATTGATCATAATTGAATTTATTTTTGGCTATTTACAGCATTATATTCTAGAACTGGCTGGAAAAAGGATAATAAGGGATATAAGGCATAAGGTTTTTAGTCATATACAGCATCTCCCCCTATCTTATTTTGATAAACAGGCCGCTGGCCGAGTTGTAACCAGAATTACCAATGACCCGGAAACCATAAATGAGATGTTTTCTAGTGTTTTGGTAGGTTTTATAAAAAATGTTGTACAAATGATAGCTATCATAGTAGTCATGTTTAGGCTCAGCTATCGCCTCACTTTGGTAAGCTTTATGGTATTGCCTCTTATAGTGCTGGCAGCGGTATTGTTTAGACGGAAAGCGCGAAGGGTGTGGCAAAGAATAAGGGCCAAGCTATCTGCCATTAACGCCTTTTTAGCAGAACATTTGGCCGGTATGAAGATAATCCAAATTTTCAATATGCAGGAAAAGAAATATGAGGAATTTGATCAAATCAATAGGGAATACTACCATGCCCATATGAAAAGGGTTGTTATATTTGGTATATTTAGGCCCTTAATGGACGTTGTGCAGACATTGGCCGTAGCCTTATTGCTTTGGTACGGAGGCAGAAACATACTGGCAGGTACATTAGAATTTGGAACTCTTTATATGTTTATAGACTATATAGGTAGGTTCTATCACCCTATAATGGAGTTAACTGAGCAGTTCAATTCCCTTCAAAGTTCCATGGTCTCTGCTGAGAGAGTATGCAATATATTAGATCAATTTCAGGAGCAAAACATTGAAGGCACCATTCAGGATATTGATGAGATTAAGGGTGAAATAGAGTTCAAAAACGTATGGTTTGCATATGTTGATGACAATTGGGTGTTAAAGGATGTATCCTTTAAGATTAAGCCGGGAGAGTCAGTTGCTTTTGTAGGTGCTACGGGTGCTGGCAAAACCAGTATCATTAACTTGTTGTGTGGATTTTATGAACATCAAGAGGGTCAAATCTTAATAGATGGTGTAGATATTCGGGATATAGGGAAGGAAAGGCTGAGGAAGAATATAGGATTAGTGCTTCAAGATGTTTCCTTGTTTTCAGGGGATATAGCTACAAATATTCGTCTATTTGACTCCAATATATCAATGGAGGAAGTAGAAAAGGCCGCAAAGCATGTTAATGCCCATGATTTTATCCACAAACTACATGGTGGCTATAATCATGAGATAGGTGAAGGAGGCGCAACCTTGTCCCTTGGACAACGTCAGCTTATATCCTTTGCCCGGGCCTTGATACGGAATCCTAAGATACTGATTATGGATGAGGCTACTTCTCATGTAGATACTGAAACGGAAAATTTGATTCAAGATGCCCTAGTAAAGCTTATGAAAGGCCGAACTACAATAGCTATAGCCCATAGGCTTTCTACAATCCAAAATGCGGATAAAATTATTGTTATCCATAAAGGTATAATAAGGGAAATGGGCAGCCATCAAGAGTTGCTAAGTAAAAGAGGACTATATTATAATCTATATAGGTTGCAGTATGATCAAGAATATAAGGTGGTTTAGATTAACTATTCAATGTACAGATGCTTTAGTTTTTTAATCTGTGGGTAAATAGTTTGCTATGGAATTCGTTTCATAAACAATATTGTAGATAAAGGGAAGGATAATAATGACTAAACTTCGATTTATCCATACCGCTGATATACATTTAGGCAGTTTTTTGCATATAGGTGGAGAGACTTTACCTCCAGCAGTAGAAAAAGCTGTTGAAACTGCCACTTTAGAAGGTTTTAGCCGGGTATGTGATGTTGCAATATCCCATAATGTTGATTTTGTGGTTATAGCAGGGGATCTGTATGATAGTGAAGCCCGTTCTGTTAAGGCTATAAGTTATTTTATAAATCAATGTAAAAAGCTAGAACAAGCCAATATTGATGTATTTGTTATTTCAGGAAACCATGATCCTCTAAGACAAAAGAAGGAATTATTCCAGATGCCAGATAATGTAAAAGTATTTAGAGCTAATCAGCCTGAAACATATGAGCTATTAGATGATAATCAAATTCCCATAGCCAGGATTATAGGCCAATCCTATGCTGGTACAAGAGAATATAAAAAGGTGCATCTAGACTACAGGGTTGCTGATAACAGTATATGGAACATTGCCCTTCTTCATACACAATTAGAAGCTACAAAATCTAATTACATTCCCTGTTCTCTTGGAGAGCTAAAAGACAGAAATGATATTCATTACTGGGCCTTAGGTCATATCCATCAGCCTCAGATATTAAATGATACTTATCCCCTTATAGCATATCCGGGAATCCCGCAGGGAAGAGATTTCGGCGAACAAGATAGAGGAGGATGCTTGTTAGTTGAGCTGGATCCTTTAGAAGGAGGGAATATATCTTTTATTCCTACAGCCCCTATTATATATAAGAGAATAGATGTGNANATAGATGCAGATCCTGNCAATATCCCTAAAGATCTGGATGAGCTAGAAGATATGATTTTTGAGTATGGGTATAAGCTGCTAAAGACAGAAAGGGATGATACCTATCCTATAGAGGGTTACATAATTGAATGGATTCTGCGAGGCAGAGGAGATATTCATGAGCAATTAAAAGAGCAGGAACAGGAAGCCATGGAGCTTATAACTAAAAGATTAAGAATGGAATTTCAATCAGGTAGCCCATTTCTGTGGACAGATTGTGTAACCCTTAGAACTCAGCCTCCAATCGACTATGATAGCTTAATGACAAATAGCCCCATAGTACAAGAACTTGATAAGGTCATTAACAAATGTCTTGAAGATGAAAATATGAAAGATAAACTTATTAAGGAGTTAGGAGATATATGGAGTGGGAATGAAGACCACGAAACTGTGGATGAGTTTAGGTTTTACATGGATCAGTCCACATTAGAAGAAATGTTGCGAAACGCTAAACAGCTAATTATTGAAAAGCTTGCAGAAAGGAGGGAATGAGCTTGAAGATTCAAAGGCTTTATATAGGAGACTTTGGAGTGATAAGGGATCAGATTTTAGACAATATTCATCCTGGAATAGTGGTTATTGGTGGATTAAACCGGGCAGGAAAGTCTACCTTTATGCAAGTGTTAAGGTATTTAGGTTATGGATTTCCAAAATCACAGGGTTTACCCCCTGCTACCAGTAAATATAAGGTTGAAGCAGATATAAGGCTGGACTCAGGAGACATATATAATTTAAGTTTGATTGGTTATGCACAGCCAGTACTAAATAGAATATCTGGATCAGGAAAGGAGATAATGAGT
>JGI24714J26587_10002969_pt1 | contig 10927 bp, 9 predicted proteins | sample BioPla4DNA2_FD_26587 | JGI IMG/M metagenome (IMG submission 26587)
TATAGCTTTATTTTTCTCAACCATTTGGAAAATTAGGGCTAAAAATAGCAATGGAGCGGGATTTAAGAAAATCCCACCCCAAATATTGACAAAGAGCCAAATAAAAAAGGCTAGCCAATCAATGGTAGCCTTTTATTTTGTAATTTTTTCCAACCCCCTCATATAGGGCCTTAAAGCTTCCGGTATTAGTATTGAACCATCTTCCTGTTGATAGTTTTCAAGGATAGCTGCAAAGGTTCTGCCTACTGCTAAGCCTGACCCATTTAAGGTGTGTACAAATTCTACCTTCCTATTATCCTTTCTTCTATATCTTATATTTGCACGTCTTGCCTGATAATCTTCAAAATTGCTACAGGAGGATATTTCCACATACCTGCCGTAGCTAGGCATCCATACTTCCACGTCATAGGTTTTTGCAGATGAAAATCCTAAATCCCCGGTACACAACATTACTACCCTATAGGGCAGGCCTAATTTTTGTAAAACCATTTCAGCATTTTTGGTTAAGCTTTCAAGTTCATCATAGGATTTTTCCGGGGTGGAGAATTTTACTAATTCTACCTTATCAAACTGGTGATTCCTTATAAGGCCTCTGGTATCCCTGCCAGCAGCTCCTGCCTCTTGTCTAAAGCAGGGTGTATAGGCCGTTAGGTATATGGGAAGCATATCTTCATCTAATATCTCATCTCTAAAATAGTTGGTCAAGGGAACTTCTGCTGTAGGAACTAAGAAATAATCCTTGCTAGGTAGATGGAACATATCATCCTCAAATTTAGGAAGCTGTCCTGTACCAATCATACTATCCCTATTTACCATAAAGGGAGGTAGCATTTCCGTATAGCCATGTTCCCTTACATGTAAATCAAGCATAAAGTTTATTAAAGCCCTTTCAAGTAAAGCACCGGCACCTTTAAACAGTGAAAATCTGGCACCTGTTAATTTAGATGCCCTTTCAAAGTCCAAAATTTCCAACTCTACCCCTAAATCCCAATGGGCCTTTGGTTCAAAGTTAAACTGAGTTGGCTGGCCCCATTTTCTTACCTCCACATTGTCTTCGTCACTTTCTCCTACTGCTACTGATTCATGAGGAACATTTGGAATATTTAATAATTCTTCCCTCAACTGGCTATCAAGCCCTTTAACTACATCCTCCAGCTCCTTAATCTTTTCTGAAAGCTCCTTCATCTCCTCTAATATTGCTGTTACATCTTTTCCTTCCTTCTTTAGCTTAGGTATTTCCTTTGAAACTGAATTTTGTTTTGCCTTAAGCTGTTCCATTTCGGTTAAAATACTTCTTCTCTTTTTATCAATTTCCAGAACCTTATCAACTGGAAAATCTCCCTGTCTTTTTTCTAGTCCCTTCTTTACCTCTTCCGGGTTATTTCGAATACGTTTAATGTCCAGCATATACTCTCCCTCCTATCTTTTTTATGATTAAAAAAACTCCCAATCCCTAATAATTTAGGGACGAGAGTATTTCCCGCGTTGCCACCCTAGTTAACCTTTCGGTTCACTCATAAAAGTATTAGCTCCAGGCTGGATTCAGTAATAAGCCTTTGCCAATTTCCACCACCCATTGGCTCTCTAGAAAAGGACATTATTACCTACTTGGTCCTGTCATAGCTATAATATGGAATTTTAATAGTTAGTATAACACAAGTACTTAAAATTATCAATATTTTAGATTAATCAATCTTCGCTAATTAGATAACCTTTTTCCTTTAGAGTTTCTTTTATAAGCTGAAATATTTTTTCATTTTCTACTTCTATAGTATGAATATGGACTCCTTCTGTTAAGGTAGACAAGGGCTCTGCCTTGGTTATTTTAAGCTTATCCATAAACCTATCCACATCTAGCCTTGAGCTAATATCCAAATTACCTGTTATTTCTCCATACAGGGGATGGTCAACTATAACATCAATAATCTTTCCACCTAAATCAACTATTGTTTTTAATTCATCCTCTATTTCATCATATTCATTATGTTTACATACAATTTTTTTGATTAAGGTATCCTTCATTTTTACTTGTGGAATTAAATATCCTTGAGGGGTAGCCAGTATATCCTCGCCCCTGGTCCTTAGGAGGGCAATATCCTGAACAATTACCTGCCTTGTTACATTATATTTTTTTGAAAGTTCGGCTCCTGTTATTGGTTCTTTACTATTTTTAAGTAGCTCAAGGATCCTTTCCCTTCTTTCCCAAGCTTCCATTTTATTTCTCCTTCCATGGGTATTTATCTACCTGCTGGCTTCCCATCTATAGTATCTTAAATCTGGTCCAAAGAACTTCAAGGGAACAAATTTTTCTAAAACCCTCGAAAATACCCTATCAGAATAGTTTTCAGATATTTCTTTTGGAGATAGATTTGTAGATATTATGGTCTTTTTGCTGCTTAAAATTCTGGTATTTACTATATTAAATATCTCCACATTGGTAAAGGTATTGGATAGTTCTGTACCTAAATCATCTATAATAAGTAAATCTGCTTCAAATAGTAAATCATACTCCTGATCCTTAAATCTATCGGGTAAAGTGCTAAATCTACGCTTTTCTACTATTTCCATTATTTTAAAGGCTGTTTGATAGATTACTATTTTATTCTTATCAAGTAAGGCCTTAGCAATACAATTACACAAAAAAGTTTTACCCAAGCCTGTTGAACCGTAAAACAACAAATTCTCATCATTTTTTTCATCAAAGTTATTAACAAATCCTTCACATATGCTTAATATATACAGCATATTTTCTCTTGGTGACATGCCTTCTTCTTCATAAACCTTATCGGGAAAAATATTTATATCAAAGGTTTGGAAATTTTCTTTTTCCAATACATCTTTTATATTGGACATCATATAGGCCTTATCTATAAGCCTTTGTTTTAGACAATGGCACTTTTCACCATTTTTTAAATACCCTGTATCTTCACAATGAGGACATTCATATTTTACATCTAAATAATCTAAGGGAATATTGTTTTCCGTAAGAAGATAGGCCTTTTCCATTTTAAGCTTCTCAATGGTTCTTTTTATATCCCTTATATTTTTCTCATAGTTTTCAGGATTTTCAATTATGGCCTTTGATATAAATATGCTAGTCCTTTTAATTTCCTCATCAATTTTTTTAATCTCAGGAACCTTTTCATATACCTTTTTTTTCCTCATATTTTGCTCATATAAAGCCCTATCCCTTTTGTTTTCATATTCTCTTAAAATTTCCTGAAGTATTCTATCATACATAACTGGTTACTCCTTTTGTTTAAAATAATATTCTTCCCGTTTCCTTCGAGCTATTTCTTCCAACTCTTCAGCTGTATACTTTTGAGTCCTTTGTTGGAAGTTATGAAATTTATTTGGAACAGCCTTTTTAGTACTTATTTTTATCTTATCTTTTTCCATTCTTTCAGGTAACTTATCCTTTTCTTCTATTTCTTCCACACTCTTGATGCCCTTTTCATACCAGGATGTAAGAATTCCATCAATATAGCTTATACTTGGGTTTGAAGTTTTCTTAGAGTTTTCACAGGCCCTTAAAACCAGGTCCAGACTAAATCCATAGTTTTCAAACCACTTATCCATAACCTTTTTCTCACTTTCTGTAGGCAGCCTATTAACAATTCCTAGATACCTCATAATTCTTTCATATCTAAAGTATTTTTCATCATTTTGCTTTAAATACTCCTGCAAGGCTTCTACATTTGTTATTCCTTGATCGTACCAATTTCTTATAATTCCACCTATATAGTTAAAGTTTCTTCTTCCCTTTTTCTCTATGCCATAGAAAAAGGCCCTTTCTATAAGATCCGGATTCATATTATAATTGTATATCCATTCTAAAATCCTTTTCTTTTCATTTGGTACCAGCTGCCTTCTCATTATGTAATCTATATTATTAAACATCCTGTTAATAGCTGGTATCTGGTTTGCATCAATTAAATCTTCCACTGTACAACTGTAGGTCCTGTAATCCGGTTGTTCCTGATTGCTTAATAGTTTATAGTTATTTTTAATATAAAGCTGCTTTAAGTTTAAAAACTTAACCTTATACTCAAACCTATTGGACTCATCAGTATATATCTTTTCAATTATGCCCTTTTCCTCCCAGAAATCCCAGGCACTTAATACATCTGTTAAAGGAATATTTAAATGCTTTGCTATAGTATTATTATCAACACTAATCTTATTGTCCCTATCATGGGCATATTTATATCCCAGTAGGTATACCTTTACGAAGGTGCCATTTGCCATTGGCATAAAATCATTTATAAATATATTTTCAATGGGAGTATCACCTAAATCTATTTCCGTTGTTTCTAAAATAAAATTCATATTAACACCTCTTCATTGGTTACTAAATGTTTAAAGTCAATAAACAGGCTCCTTGAAATTTCTCCTTTTAGTGTCATGGAGTCCAATATATTAAGAGCCTCCTTTGTATCCATTCCCTTCCTGTAGGGTCTATCTTCCGTTAAGGCTTGAAATACATCTGCAATTGCTATTATCTGATCTTCCTTTGTTAAGGTCCTTTCATCCAATTTTTCCGGATATCCAGTCCCATTTAATCTTTCATGGTGATTCCCAGCCCATTCTGCTATATCTTCAATTCCATCAATTTGTTTCAATATTAATTTTGTATAGTAAACATGGGATTTCATAATTAAGAATTCCTCTGCTGTAAGTTTACCTGGCTTTTCAATTAATGATACTGGGACAACAAACTTGCCTATATCATGGAGGTCTGCAGCAATAGTCAGCTTTTCTATCATTAGTGGATTATATCCCAAAAAGCTTGCAAACTTACTGGTGATATTGGAAATTCCTTGGGAATGATTATAGGTAAATTTACTCTTTAAGTCTATAATAATTGAAAAAGCTTCTGATATTTTACGTAAGTCCTTAATATCTATTAATATATCCCTATTAGGCTCTATAAATTGTAAAACTGTACCAATGTTTCCGTTCATTAAATCAAACCAAAACTTGTCCTTTTTTAAGGCATACAATAGACCATCACAAACCCTGTTGCTAAACATTTTATTTCTGTATTTATCCAACCACTTATGTACCTTATCTATATCATTAAGCTTTTTTACATCCCTCTCCTGTCTAAAGTAAAAGAGCTCGAAAAAATCTGCAATATGTATTATTTGAGCCACTAAAGGTATTTCTTCACCTTTTAATCCATAAGGGCCTGTTCCATCATATTCTTCATGGTGATATAATAAGTAGTCTTTTTTCTTGCTTATATGGGGTAATTTTTCAATTATTTCATATCCAATCTGGCAATGTTGTTTCCTTAAATTAAAATCCATATGTATATGGGATACACTATATTTTGATAAATATCCTGCCATACCTATATCATGAATTAGGGAAATAAAATAGGTATCTGCTATGTCTCTTTCATCCAATTCCATTTCCCTGGCTATTTTATAGGCTATGTAGGCTGTACGCCTTGAATGGTTAAAATATCTATTTTCTGCTGCATCTAAGGCATAGGACAAGGAATTAAGTAATTGGCCTAATTTTATCTTTATTATTGTATGCTCCAAGTTTATCCCTCTCTTTTAAGTAGGATTTTTTGTCAACCTTCATCTTGTAAATATAATTATATATCTTTTCATCTATTATTACAAAAGAAGATTCTTCCCTGAGGTAATAGGGGTTATTCTTATCAATATACTGATCATGAAATTCTCCTAAATAGGAATCTACAATTTTAAATCCACATTTTTCATAGCAGCGTATGGCCCTTTTGTTAAATTTAGCCACCTCCAAATAAAGCTTTTTCATATTCATTACATTGAAATAATAATCTAAAAAAGTTACAATAGCCTCTGTCCCATATCCCCTATTCACATAATTAGGGTCAATCACTATTCCAAGTACAGAATCCTTAAGTATCTTCCTTATGTTTTTAATTCCCATATATCCAATAAACCTGTTTTCTTCATTAAATATGCCAAAATATTTATTGTTATTATTTCTAATTTTTCTATGATACCATCTTTCCAATTCTTCCGTGGTAAGATGAGGCAGATTATAATCTCCAAGAAGAGGATTTTCGTGGACTCCCCATTCTTTTAAAAAGTAAACATCCTCCAGCTTTAAGGGAGCAATGGTTATCCTTTCCCCTTTTAATTTCAATTTAAGCACCCACTTTCCAGCTTTTTAAGTTAATATTAAGAAAGAAGGCCTAGGCCTTCTTTCTCTTTCATCTATTTTAACAGCTTTATTTTTCCAGCAACTTCTCACCAAATCTTTTACCATACTCAAAGGCTTCATCATAGGCATCCTTGAAGGGGATAAAGCAGCATCTGACTCCATCATCAAATACCTTTAACTTTAAGTTCTTTAGGGTAGTTTCTATTATCTTTAAGGCTTCTCCACTCCATCCATAGGAACCAAAGGCACCTGCCAGCTTTCCTCTATTTCTTACCGGGTTTATTATTGAAAATAGTTCATAGATTGGCTTTAAGGTATTTTGATTTATGGTTGGAGAACCTACTATTATTGCTGTACTCTTTTCTACTTTTTCTTCCAGGGAACTTATGTCTACCAGCTCTATATCCATTAGTTCCACATCAATATCTCCAACACTTTTTATTCCTTCAGCAATTTTTTCTCCAATTTTTCTAGTATTTCCATAGGCAGATACATAGGGCATAAATACCTTATGCTTAACTGGCCTNTCTTCTGTTTCTTGTGCCATTTCTTTTGCCCAGTCTACATATTTTCTCCAGTTAGAGCGTAAAACCGGTCCATGACCTGTTGCAATAATATCTATATCAAGTTTTTCAATTTTATCTATGGCTTCCAGCATATAGTTGCTGAAGGGCTTTAGTATAACCCTAAAGTAATATTCATAAGCATCATCAAAATCCCCTACCAGGTCATCAAAGACCCTGTCGTCACAATAATGGCAACCAAAGGCATCACAGGTAAACAGTATCTTGTCCTCTACTAAATAGGTAAACATAGTATCTGGCCAATGCAAGAAAGGTGCAGATATAAATCTTAAGGTCTTGTTTCCTAAATCCAGTTGGTCCCCTTCTGACACAATCATATATTTAAATTCCTTATCCACCATGTTTTTTAAGAAGTTTATGGCAGACCTGGTTGCTACTACAGTGGCATTTTTTGCGTAGTCCAATAAGTGGGTCAGGTTGCCTGAATGGTCTGGCTCTGTGTGGTTTAATACTATATAATCTATATCCTCAAAGTTAGTTACTTGTCTTATCTTATCTAAATAGGTATCTCTAAAAGGCTCCTTTGAAGTTTCTATTATGGCCTTTTTTTCCCCATCAATGAAGTAGGAGTTATAGGTTGTTCCATATTTTGTCTCCATTACTACGTCAAAGGTTACTAATCCTGGATCTAAAATTCCAATCCATGTAACAGAATCATTAATTGGTACTACTTTATTGTCCATGATTTTCCCCCTTTAAGCAAGATCTGACCTTTAATAAGCATTTTTCATTATATTTGTATATACTTTTACCCCATTTTATACCAATTAATCCACTACTCTCTGGCTTTCTTTATTTACAAATTTAGTGAATTCCTGGAGCCAGACAAGTTCTACAGTGCCCGTTGGTCCATTTCTATGTTTTGCAATTATTACTTCCCCTATATTCTTTTTATCTGTATCTTTATTATAATATTCATCTCTATACAAAAACATTACAACATCTGCATCTTGCTCTATGGCACCGGATTCCCTCAGGTCTGAAAGCACAGGTCTATGGTCAGATCGCAGCTCGGGGGCACGGGAAAGCTGAGATAAGGCTATTACCGGACAATCTAATTCCTTTGCCAAGGCCTTTAAACCTCTGGATATGGCTGAAATTTCCTGCTGCCTGTTTTCTGCCCTTCCATCTATTTGCATCAGTTGTAGGTAATCTATTAATACCAGGTCTAATCCCCTTTCAATTTTAAGCCTCCTGGATTTTGCCTTCATTTCTGTTAAGGATATTCCTGCTGTATCATCAATATATATTTTTGCTTGGGAAAGGGGACCCATGGAATCAATAATTTGCAACCATTCATCTTCATTTAAGTTGCCACTTATTATTTTTTGCAGATTTACATGGGATACAGAAGAAATTATCCTCTGTACCAATTGTTCTTTGCTCATTTCTAGAGAAAATACTGCCACACTGGCACCTGCCTTTAAAGCTGCATTGGTGGCTATATTTATTCCCAGGGCTGTTTTACCCATAGAAGGCCTTGCAGCCAAAAGTATCAGGTCTGATTTTTGCAACCCGGATAATTTATTGTCTATATCTATAAAGCCAGTAGTAAGGCCTGTTAATTCTCCTTCCCTGGCTGCCATCTCTTCCATTTTTGAAAAACTTTCTAACAGGACATCTTTAAGGGGTGCAAATCCTTTATCTATCCTTCCCTGGGTTATGTCAAATATACTCTTTTCTGCCTCTTCTATTATGCTATTTACATCTTCAGTATCTTCATAGCTTTTTGCAATTATATTGTCGCAGGATTCTATTAAACGTCTTAGGATGGCTTTTTCCTTAACAATGTCACAATAGTACTTTACATTTGTAGTTGTTAATACTCCTCCAGTTAAATCTGTTAAGTAGGTAACTCCTCCTACATTTTCCAAAGTACCTCTTTTTTTAAGTTCTTCAGATAAGGTAATTATGTCAACAGGCTCATCCCTATTGAACAAGCTTACTATAGCTTCAAATATTTCCCCATTGGCACTTTTATAAAAGTCTTCCTTACGGAGCTTTTCTACTGCTGTATTTATGGCTTCTTTGCTTAATATCATAGCCCCTAAAACAGATTGCTCTGCTTCTAAACTATGAGGTGGGATCTTCCCCAGTATTTGAGCTTCTATTTAAACCACCCCACTATTCCTCTATTACTTTTACTTTCAAAGTAGCTGTTAATTCTGTATATACTCTAATAATTACATCTGTTGTACCTAAGGATTTAATATTATCCTTCAACTCTATCTTCCTCTTATCTATGTCAATATTATGCTGCTTTTTTAATTCCCTTGCTATATCGTTGGAAGTTATTGAACCAAATAACTTTCCACCTTCCCCAGCCTTGCTTTTTATTTCAACAGTTATACTTTCTATTTTTTCCTTTAGTTTAAGAGCCTCTTCATACTCTTCTTTTTCTTTTTGCCTTTTAAGTTCCATGTCCTTTTCCCATTTACTTAAATTTGATTTTGTTGCCTCTACTGCTAATCCTTTTGGAATTAGGAAGTTTCTTGCATATCCATCTTTAGCTTTTACCAAATCTCCAGCTTTACCAAGTCCCTTTACATCCTTTAATAAAATTACCTTCATTATTCTTCACCTTCCCTTAAATATTCTTCTATTGCTTCTTTTAACATTTCTTCAGCTTCTTCAATGGTTTTTCCTTCTACCTGAACTCCTGCACTGGTTAAATGGCCTCCTCCACCTAGCTTTTCCAGTATTAACTGGACAGAAATATTGCCTAAGCTTCTACCACTTATGTGGATTTTGTCCCCTACTGGGGTTAAAACAAAGGAAGCCTCTATTCCACGTATATTGAGTAGCTCATTTGCAGATTGGGCTGCTATAAGTATTGAATTCTCATCATTTATATTAAGCCTGCCAATGGCTATTTTATCAAATATTATTTTAGAACCTCTTATTACCTCTGCTTTTTGTATAAATATACTATGTTCATCCCTAAATAATTGCCTTACATTAAATGTATCTGCACCTGCCCTCTTTAAAATTGATGCAGCTTCAAAGGTTCTGACACCAGTTTTAAAGGTAAAATTCTTTGTATCAACTGTAATTCCTGCCAATAGGGCATCTGCTTCATATTTTTTCATTTTTAGCTTGTCCTGCATATAGTATAATACTTCAGTAACTAATTCACAAGTTGAAGAAGCATAGGGTTCCAAATAGGTAAGGACAGAATCCTCTATAAATTCAGCGCCCCTCCTATGGTGGTCAATTACTACAATCTTATCTGTTAAGTTCAACAACTCTGGTGCTTCTGTAAAACTTGGCTTATGATTATCCACCAGTACTAACAAGGAAGAATCATATATCATTTCTTCAGCCTCTTCAGGAGTAATTATATTTTCTACATACTCTGGGTCTTCCTCTATAATTCTATTGTAGATACTTTTAATGGATGGATTTATATCCTTAAGTATTATATAGCCATCCTTTCCCCTATTCCTGGCTGCATTTACTATACCAATAGCTGCACCAAAAGAATCCATATCTGCATTCTTGTGCCCCATTACAAATACTTCATCAGCCTGGTCTATTAATTGAACTAAAGCATGGGCTATGACCCTTGATTTTACCTTGTTCCTCTTTTCTACAGCCTTAGACTTTCCTCCATAGAAGCTTAAGTTATTCCCATCCTTTACAACAACCTGGTCTCCTCCTCTTCCTAAGGCAATATCAACAGCAGCCCTTGCATATTCATAGTTTTCAATTGGATTTTTCCCATTTATGCCAACTCCCATACTTAATGTGACCTTTATATCATTTCCTTTATCTATCTCTCTAATTTCATCTAATATTTCAAATCTTTTCTTCTGTATTTCCCTTAAAAACCTGCTTTCCATAACTATTATATATTTGTCACTTTCATATTTTCTCACTAATCCTTCATTGGAAGTTGCAAAGGCATTTATTGTTTTGTCTATTTCAGCAAATACTAAGGGCCTATTTACTTCTGATGTACTGCTTTTAACCTCATCATAATTATCTATATAGGCTACACAAACTGCTATTTTTTTATCCATAAATTCTTTTTGTAAATTTACATATTCAGTATCATTGATCCAGTAAAGTACTATGGTATTGTCCTTTTTAGTTATGGATTTGTTGCTATCTACTATATTATAATATACCTTATAGTATTGGTCTTTATATTTTGTGGTAATATAAAGCTTATCCTT
>JGI24714J26587_10003013_pt1 | contig 10835 bp, 5 predicted proteins | sample BioPla4DNA2_FD_26587 | JGI IMG/M metagenome (IMG submission 26587)
ATTACGGATTACACAGGGAATCTGGTTCTTGAGTTTGTAGGCTATAAGCTTGATATGGATAATATCAAGTACTCAGTGGAAGAATGTAAAGAAAGAGATGCGACTTATGCAGCTCCACTTAAGGTAAAGGTAAGGCTATACAACAAAGAAACCGGCGAACTTAAGGAACAAGAAGTCTTTATGGGTGATTTCCCTCTCATGACTGAGCAAGGAACATTCATAATCAATGGTGCGGAACGTGTTATTGTAAGCCAGCTGGTAAGATCACCAGGTGTTTATTACAGCGTTTCTAGAGATAAAACTGGTAAAAAGCTATTTGGTTCAACCGTTATACCAAATAGAGGTGCTTGGTTGGAATATGAAACTGATTCCAATGATGTTGTCTATGTTAGAATTGACAAGACCAGAAAATTACCTATTACCATTTTAGCTAGAGCTATGGGTATAGGAAGTGACCAAGAAATATTAGACTTTTTTGGCGAAGAAGAAAGACTTAAGGCTACAATAGAAAAGGATAATACAAAGACTAAAGAAGAGGCTTTATTAGAAGTATATAAAAGGTTAAGACCTGGTGAGCCTCCAACTGTGGATAGTGCCGTAGCTTTAATTGATTCCTTATTTTTTGATGCTAAGAGATATGATCTTTCTAGAGTTGGACGTTATAAGTTCAATAAAAAATTAGCATTAAGTTTAAGAATTACTAATCAGATTGCAGCAACAGATATAGTTCATCCTGAAACTGGTGAAGTGCTAGTACAAAAGGGTGAAAAAATTGATAGAGAAGTTGCTGTAAAAGTTCAAAATTCAGGCATTAACTCTGTACAAATACTAGTTGATGATAAAGTAATAAATGTAATTGGTAATAATTTTGTTGATATACATAGTGTTGTTCCCTTTGATATCAGTGATTTAAATATAAGAGAATATGTTCATTATCCTACCCTAAAGGAGATCCTTAACAGCTCCGATGATGAAGCTACAATAAAGGTAGAAATTAAGAAAAATATCCATAGATTAATTCCTAAGCACATTATAAGAGATGATATTTACTCCACAATTAGTTATGAGCTTGGATTAACCTATGGTATTGGTGACGTTGATGATATAGATCATCTTGGAAATAGAAGAATTAGATCTGTGGGAGAATTGCTTCAAAATCAATTTAGAATTGGTCTGTCCAGAATGGAGAGAGTAGTTAAGGAGAGAATGACTATTCAGGACCAAGAAGGTATAACTCCTCAAGCCTTAATAAATATTAGGCCAGTGGCTGCTGCCATAAAAGAGTTCTTTGGAAGCTCCCAGTTGTCACAATTTATGGATCAAACAAATCCNCTGTCTGAGTTAACAAATAAGAGAAGATTATCAGCTCTAGGACCAGGTGGTTTATCTAGAGAAAGAGCAGGCTTTGAAGTAAGAGACGTTCACCATTCTCATTATGGAAGAATGTGTCCAATAGAAACACCTGAAGGTCCAAACATTGGATTAATTAACTCATTAGCTACTTACGCTAGAGTTAATGAATATGGATTTATAGAAACTCCTTATAGAATAGTAGATAAGAAAACAGGAATAATTACTGATGAGATTAAATATTTTACTGCTGATGAAGAAGATCAGTATTATATAGCTCAGTCTAATGAACCTATCGGAGAAGACGGAAGATTCCTTGACAAGAGGGTTACTGTTAGAATTAGGGAAGATGTTATCGTTGTTCCAAGAGAAGAAGTGGAACTGATGGACGTATCTCCTAGACAATTGGTATCCGTTGCAACAGCGATGATACCATTCCTTGAAAATGATGATGCTAGCCGTGCTTTGATGGGATCTAACATGCAGCGTCAGGCTGTACCATTGCTAAAGCCTGAGGCACCAATCGTAGGAACCGGTATCGAATATAAGGCTGCCTATGATTCTGGTGTTCTGCCAAAAGCTAAGAACAGCGGAGAAGTTGTTTATGTAAGNTCTAACGAAATCAGAGTTAAGAGAGATTCTGATGGTGGTATAGATGTATATAAATTGCTTAAGTTTAAGAGATCTAACCAGGGAACCTGCATAAATCAGAGACCTATTGTTAATAAGGGAGAGAGAGTAGAAGCAGGTGCAATACTAGCAGATGGTCCATCTACTGATTTAGGAGAAATAGCATTAGGTAAAAATATAAGAATAGGATTTATAACTTGGGAAGGTTATAACTACGAAGATGCTATGCTTATTTCTGAAGAGCTAGTTAGAGATGACGTATTCACTTCTATTCATATTGAAGAATATGAGGCTGAATCTAGAGACACTAAGCTTGGACCAGAAGAGATAACTCGTGATATTCCTAATGTTGGAGAGGATGCTTTAAAGGATATAGATGAAAGAGGTATCATAAGAATTGGTGCCGAGGTAAGATCTGGAGATATACTTGTAGGTAAGGTTACTCCAAAGGGAGAAACAGAGCTTACTGCAGAAGAGAGATTGCTAAGAGCTATATTTGGTGAGAAGGCTAGAGAAGTAAGAGATACATCTCTAAGAGTACCACACGGAGAAGCTGGAATTATCGTAGACGTAAAAGTGTTCACTAGGGAAAATGGCGATGAGCTTCCTCCTGGAGTTAATGAGCTTGTTAGATGTTATATAGCTCAAAAGAGAAAAATATCTGTTGGAGATAAAATGGCTGGTAGACACGGTAACAAGGGNGTTGTATCTAGAGTGTTACCTGAAGAAGATATGCCATTCCTACCAGATGGAAGACCACTTCAAATATGTCTAAATCCATTAGGCGTACCTTCTCGTATGAACATTGGTCAGGTATTAGAGGTTCACTTGGGATGGGCTGCTAGCAAATTAGGCTGGCATGTAGCTACTCCAGTATTTGATGGAGCTACAGAAAGCGACATAGAAGAATGCTTACAAAAGGCAGGCTACGACACTGATGGTAAGACTATTCTTTATGATGGAAGAACAGGAGAGCCTTTCGATAATAGAGTTACCGTAGGTTATATGTATATCTTAAAGCTTGCCCACCTTGTTGACGATAAGATACATGCTAGATCTACAGGACCTTACTCTCTAGTTACTCAACAGCCATTAGGTGGTAAGGCTCAATTTGGAGGACAGAGATTCGGAGAAATGGAAGTTTGGGCATTGGAAGCATATGGTGCTGCCCATACTCTACAGGAAATATTGACAGTAAAATCTGACGACGTTGTTGGTAGAGTAAAAACTTACGAAGCCATAGTAAGAGGAGAAAATATACCTGAACCAGGTGTACCAGAGTCCTTTAAGGTATTAATTAAGGAATTACAGGCTCTTTGCTTAAATGTTAAGGTTCTTGATGAATCTAATGAGGAAATGATAATTAGAGAATCAACCGATGATGAGGTTGAGGATTTAGAAGTTAATATGGAAGGTACTGAAGATTTAGTTGCTCCAGCACCATTAGATGATTACAAGGACGGCGAAGAGGATATTGATGAGGATATAGATATAGATTTTGAAGAACTACCTTTAGATGATTTCCAGAATGAACTGGAATTAGATGATTTTGGCGATGAACACTAATTAATGAAGGGAGGAAAAACCCTTGTTTGAATTGAATAATTTTGACGCTATTCAAATAGGATTGGCGTCTCCAGAACAGATAAGAGAGTGGTCAAGAGGTGAGGTTAAGAAGCCTGAGACAATAAACTACAGGACATTGAAGCCTGAAAGAGATGGTCTTTTCTGTGAAAGGATTTTCGGGCCTATTAAAGATTGGGAATGTCATTGTGGAAAGTATAAGAGAGTTAGATACAAAGGTATAGTTTGTGACCGATGCGGAGTTGAAGTTACTAAGGCAAAGGTTAGAAGAGAGAGAATGGGGCATATTGAACTTGCTGCCCCTGTATCTCACATATGGTATTTTAAGGGCATACCATCTAGAATGGGTTTAATTCTAGATATGTCTCNTAGATCCTTGGAAAAGGTTCTATACTTTGCTTCCTATGTTGTTTTAGATCCTAAGGATACTCCTTTGCTAAAAAAGCAGCTTCTTAATGAAAAGGAGTATAGGGAAGCTATAGATAAGTATGGAGAAGATAGCTTTGTTGCTGGTATGGGCGCTGAAGCTATAAAGACTCTTCTACAAGAAATTGACTTAGAAGAATTAGGCAGAAGCCTAAAAGAAGAATTAAAGAATAGCAGTGGTCAAAAAAAGGTTAGAATAATAAGAAGACTCGAAGTTGTAGAGTCCTTTAGAAAATCTGGTAATAGACCAGAGTGGATGGTAGTGGATGTAATTCCTGTTATTCCACCAGATTTAAGACCTATGGTTCAGTTAGATGGTGGAAGATTCGCTACATCCGATTTAAATGACCTATACAGAAGAGTTATCAATAGAAATAACAGATTAAAGAAGCTATTAGATCTTGGAGCACCAGACATTATTGTTAGAAATGAAAAGAGAATGCTTCAAGAGGCAGTAGATGCTTTAATTGATAACGGAAGAAGAGGTAGACCTGTAACAGGCCCAGGAAATAGACCATTAAAGTCTCTTTCTGATATGCTAAAGGGTAAGCAAGGAAGATTTAGACAAAATCTTCTTGGTAAGCGTGTTGACTACTCTGGACGTTCTGTTATAGTTGTAGGCCCAGAATTAAAAATGTATCAATGTGGTTTACCAAAGGAAATGGCTCTAGAGCTATTCAAGCCATTTGTAATGAAAAAGCTTGTAGAAGGTGGAGTGGCACATAATATAAAAAGTGCAAAGCGAATGGTTGAAAGAGTAATGCCTCAGGTATGGGATGTATTAGAAGAGGTTATTCAAGATCNTCCAGTGCTATTAAACCGTGCTCCTACTCTACATAGATTAGGAATACAGGCCTTCCAGCCTGTGCTAGTTGAAGGCAGAGCTATAAAGCTTCATCCTTTGGTATGTACAGCCTATAATGCGGACTTTGATGGTGACCAAATGGCGGTACACGTTCCACTATCTGTGGAAGCACAAGCAGAAGCAAGATTCTTGATGCTAGCTGCTGGAAATATCCTAAAGCCATCAGATGGAAAGCCTGTGTGCGTACCTACCCAAGATATGGTTCTTGGTTCTTACTATCTAACAATGGATAGAGAAGGTGGCAAGGGAGAAGGCAGATGGTTCTCATCCCCAGAAGAAGCTATTATGGCTTACCAATTAGGTGAGATTGATATACACGCCAAAATAAAGGTAAAGATGAGAAAGCTAGTGGATGGTGTAGAGAAATCTGGAATTATAGAAACTACTGTAGGAAAAATCATATTCAATGAATCTATTCCTCAGGATTTAGGTTTTGTAGACAGAAGCAAACCTGAAAATCTTCACCTTTTAGAGGTGGACTTCTTAGTCACTAAAAAGAGTCTTGGAAAGATTATTGACAAATGCTATATGAAATATGGTCCTACAGAAACATCCATAATGCTAGATAAAATTAAAGCTAAGGGATATCATTACTCTAGTATCGGAGCTATAACAGTAGCAGCATCAGATATGATAGTTCCAAAAGAAAAAAAGGAATTGCTTGAAGAGGCAGAAGCTACTGTAGATAAGATTGAAAAGCTCTATAAGAGAGGCTTTATTTCCGAAGAAGAAAGATATGAAAGAGTAATTGATAAATGGACTAAAACTACAGAAGAAGTAGCAGATGCATTAATGAATGGTATGGATAAATTTAATCCAATATTCATGATGGCGGATTCAGGTGCTAGAGGTTCCAAGAGCCAGATAAAACAATTAGCTGGTATGAGAGGATTAATGGCTAATCCATCTGGTAAGATTATTGAATTACCAATTAAGGCATCCTTTAGAGAAGGTTTGAACGTATTGGAATACTTCATTTCTACTCACGGTGCTAGAAAGGGTAACGCTGATACAGCATTAAAAACTGCTGACTCTGGATATCTAACTAGAAGATTGGTTGACGTTAGCCAGGATGTAATAGTTAGATACGAGGATTGTGGTTCTGAAGATGGCTTCTATGTATCTGAGATTAAGGAAGGCATCGAAGTGGTTGAAACCTTATTTGAAAGATTAACTGGAAGATATTCAGCTGAGGAAGTAAAGGATCCTACAACCGGAGAAATCTTGGTTAATAAGGATGAATATATGGATGCTACAATCGCTGAAAAAATAGAAAAAGCTGGCGTTAAAAAGGTTAAAATAAGATCTGTCTTCACCTGTAAGGCTAAGATTGGCGTTTGTGCTAAGTGCTATGGTATGAACATGGGTACAGCACAAAAGATTAATATAGGTGAAGCTGTTGGTATAGTAGCTGCTCAAAGTATCGGTGAGCCTGGTACTCAGCTTACAATGAGAACCTTCCATACTGGTGGTGTTGCTGGAGCAGATATAACTCAAGGTCTTCCAAGAGTTGAGGAATTGTTTGAAGCAAGAAAACCAAAAGGATTGGCTATTGTAACAGAGATATCTGGAACAGTAAGAATTGAAGAAACTAAGAAGAAGAGAACAGTAGTTATTACTAGCGAAACAGGGGAAGAAGTAAGCTACGATATACCATTTGGTTCAAGATTGAAGGTTAATAACGGTGATGTAGTATCAGCGGGAGATGAAATTACAGAAGGTTCCGTTAACCCACATGATATCTTGAGAATAAAGGGTATAGATGGAGTTAGAAATTATCTTCTTTCCGAGGTTCAGAAGGTATATAGACTTCAAGGTGTTGATATTAATGATAAGCACTTAGAAGTTGTTATAAGACAGATGACTAGAAAGGTTAAGGTAATAGANCCAGGCGATACAGATCTTCTACCTGGAGTTATGATAGATGTATTTGACTTCGAAGAAGAAAATAGAAGGGTTATCGAAAGTGGAGGAGTACCTGCTAAGTGTGAACAAACACTATTAGGTATAACCAAGGCAGCCCTTGCTACAGATTCATTCTTGTCAGCTGCTTCATTCCAGGAAACTACTAGAGTACTTACNGATGCTGCAATTAAAGGTAAGATAGATCCATTAGTTGGATTAAAGGAAAATGTAATTATCGGTAAGCTTATACCAGCAGGTACTGGTATGATGAAGTATAGATCTGTTAAACTAAATACTGAAGCTAAAGCTGAAACTGAAGAGACAGTAAATACCATTGAAGCGTAAATTTTAATGCATTGACATGTAGGTTTATAAATGATACAATACAATTTGTGATTTTGTAAATTATATTTAAACTTTTTCTTGTAGTGAGATAAATTCCCTTATCTCACTACAAGCTAAGTTATGGGGGAGGAAGTTAGATGGTTGAAAGACTTTCTGGCAAGAAGGTTATTGGTATCAAACAGACTGGTAAGTCTCTCAGAAATGGCTTTGGTAAAACATTATATGTTGCTAAGGACAGTGATGAGCATCTGATTAACCCTCTAATAAAATTAGCAGAAGAATTAAAGGTAGAAATCATTTATGTAAATACTATGAAGGAACTAGGTAGACTTTGTGGTATAGATGTTGGTGCTGCAGTGGCGCTAATATTAAAGGATTAATCNTGCTATCAACTAATTTAAATAGATTGATAAACCTAATATAAGGAGGTGAAAGTATGCCAACAATTAACCAGCTAGTAAGAAAGGGCAGACAGACAGTTGTTTACAAGTCAGCTTCTCCAGCTCTTAAGGAATGCCCTCAAAGAAGAGGTGTTTGTACTGTAGTTAAAACTGCAACTCCTAAGAAGCCTAACTCAGCTTTAAGAAAAATCGCAAGAGTTAGATTAACAAATGGATATGAAGTTACTGCTTATATCCCAGGAGTAGGACACAATCTTCAAGAGCACAGCGTTGTTCTTATAAGAGGTGGAAGAGTAAAGGACCTTCCTGGTGTTAGATACCACATTATTAGAGGAGCTTTAGACTCTGCTGGAGTGGCTAACAGAATGCAAGGAAGATCTAAGTACGGGGCTAAGAAGCCTAAGAAAAAATAGTTTATTGAATTAATAGTGCTATGTCTTCAGCATTTATATAGATTGTTTATATATCAATTGGTGGAGTACAGAGCACTTTGCGGCGAGTTTTCGTCGAGTACCGATGAACTTAAATTCTAATTGTTAAGGAGGGAAGAAAAGTGCCAAGAAAAGGTCATGTAGCAAAAAGAGACGTATTACCTGATCCATTATATAACAGTAAGGTTGTTACTAAGCTAATTAACAATATAATGGAAGACGGAAAAAGAGGGGTAGCTCAAAAGATAGCTTATGGTGCATTTGATATCGTAGCTCAAAAGACAGGAAAAGATCCACTTGAAGTGTTTGAAGAAGCTATGAACAATGTTATGCCTTTACTTGAAGTTAAAGCTAGAAGAATAGGTGGAGCTACTTATCAGGTTCCAATGGAAGTAAGACCAGAAAGAAGACAGACTCTTGGAATCAGATGGATCTTAACTGCTGCTAGAAATAGAGGCGAAAAGTACATGAGAGAAAGATTAGCTAATGAACTTATGGACGCAGCCAATAACACTGGTGCAGCTGTTAAGAAGAAGGAAGACACTCATAAAATGGCTGAGGCTAATAAGGCGTTTGCTCATTATAGATATTAATCCTAAAACTGTTTTGGCAAAGCCAAAACAGTTTTGCGTAATTTAAAAGCTAATCGAGAGGAGGAGAAATAGTGGCTAGACAATATCCATTAGAAAAGTTTAGAAATATAGGTATTATGGCTCATATAGACGCCGGTAAGACCACAACAACTGAACGTATATTATTCTATNCTGGAAAGACCCACAAGCTTGGTGAAACGCACGAAGGTGATGCAACCATGGACTGGATGGCTCAAGAGCAAGAAAGAGGTATAACTATTACTTCTGCTGCAACTACTTGCGAATGGAAGGGTCATTGCATTAATATTATAGACACACCTGGACACGTAGATTTCACAGTGGAGGTAGAAAGATCTCTTAGAGTATTAGATGGTGCAGTAACTGTTTTAGATGCTAAGAGCGGTGTTGAGCCTCAGACTGAAACTGTTTGGAGACAGGCAGATAAATATCAAGTACCTAGAGTAGTTTATGTAAATAAAATGGATGCTACTGGCGCAGATTTCTATATGTGTATAAATACACTTAGAGATAGATTGCACTGTAATGCAGTGCCAATACAGCTTCCTATAGGTGCTGAAAGTGATTTTGTAGGTATTGTAGACCTAATAAAGAAAGAAGCTATAATTTATACTGATGATTTAGGAAAGGTAGCTGAATCAGCTGAAATTCCTGCTGACATGGTAGATAAGGTTGAAGAATACAGAAATGCTATGATCGAAGCAGTAGCTGAAGTCGATGAAGAGCTTATGATGAAGTATCTTGAAGGTGAAGAAATCACTGAAGAAGAGATTCGTGCTGCTTTAAGAAAGGGTGTAATAAACAACGAAATCGTACCTGTTGTTTGTGGTTCATCCTACAAAAACAAAGGTGTTCAGCCAATGATAGATGCAGTTGTAGAATATCTTCCATCACCAGTAGATATTCCAGCTGTTAAGGGACACAATCCTGAAACTGGAGAAGAGGATACAAGAGAAACTGCAGATGATGCTCCATTATCAGCATTAGCATTTAAGATAGCAACAGATCCATTTATCGGTAAGTTAGCATTTACAAGAATCTACTCCGGTACTATGAAGAGTGGTACTTATGTATTCAACTCTACTAAGGGAAAGAAAGAAAGAATCGGTAGACTTGTTAGAATGCATGCTAACCATAGACAGGAAATAGATGAATTATTAGCTGGAGATATCGGAGCTGTTATCGGTCTTAAGGATACAACTACTGGAGACACTCTATGCGATGAAAATAATCCAATCGTTCTTGAAAAAATGGAGTTCCCAGAACCAGTTATCAACGTTGCTATCGAGCCAAAGACAAAGGCTGGCCAAGAAAAGATGGGTATAGCTCTTGCAAAACTTGCAGAAGAAGACCCAACTTTCAGAACTTATACAAACCAAGAAACTGGTCAGACAATTATAGCTGGTATGGGTGAGCTTCACCTTGACATAATCGTTGATAGACTACAGAGAGAATTCAAAGTAGAATGTAACGTTGGTGCACCACAGGTTGCTTACAAGGAAACTATCAGAAAAGCTGTTAAGGCTGAAGGTAAGTATGTAAGACAGTCTGGTGGTAGAGGACAATACGGTCACTGCTGGATAGAAATGACTCCATTTGAAGGCGACTATGAATTTGAAAATGCTATCGTTGGTGGTGTAATTCCAAAGGAATATATACCTGCTATCGATAACGGAATAAGAGAAGCTGCAGAAAGCGGTACCGTTGGTGGATATCCTGTTATTAACTTCAGAGTTAAGTTATTCGATGGATCCTACCATGATGTTGACTCATCAGAAATGGCATTTAAGATTGCTGGTTCTATGGCATTCAAGAATGCTATGGCTAAGGCAGACCCAGTATTGCTTGAGCCTGTAATGAAGGTTGAAATTACAGTGCCTGAAGAATATATGGGAGACGTTATAGGTGACGTTAACTCTAGAAGAGGTAGAATAGAAGGTATGGACGCAAGAGCAGGTGCTCAAGTTATAAGAGCCTTCGTACCACTAGCAGAAATGTTCGGATATGCTACAGCACTTAGATCCAGAACACAGGGTAGAGGTGTTTATAGCATGGAATTCGATCACTATGAAGAAGTTCCAAAGAGCATTCAGGAGCAAATCGTAGGAAATAAGTAGTATAATAATTTATAACATTTGTGATTGCTTGCAAATCACAAATGTTACATAGAATATAATTAGATTGCGAGGAGGAAACACGATGTCAAAGGCAAAATTTGAAAGAACAAAACCCCATGTTAACATTGGAACAATTGGTCACGTAGACCATGGAAAGACAACATTAACAG
>JGI24714J26587_10003020_pt1 | contig 10819 bp, 9 predicted proteins | sample BioPla4DNA2_FD_26587 | JGI IMG/M metagenome (IMG submission 26587)
TCCTGAATCAGAAAAAGATCTTATAAAAAGGGAAGGTGAAATAAGAATCAAAGAATATGAAAATATTTCTGTATGTGATGATATTTTAGATATATTTATTAAAGAAATATAAATAATTTTATCATATAATTTTGTTAAAGAAAGGTGAATGATTTGAAAGGTTTAGATATCAAAATATTAGATGAAATAATAGTATCTGGTTTAAATAACGTATATACAGCAGCTTCTCTTTTAATTGGGGATGAAGAAAATATTTTATACAGAGATTTTTTTGGTACAAAGGATGGGATTGAGAAATTAACCGAGAACGATATTTTTGATTTAGCTAGTGTTACTAAAGTTGTTGCCACAGCTACTGCTGTTATGAAACTTATTGATAGCGGTCAATTGCATTTAAAAGATAAAATAGGAAATTATTTAAATGTTTCAGGGCAAAAAGGAGAAATAACAATCTTTGAATTACTAACTCATACTTCATTAATGCCTTCTTATTCAACTCTTTGGAAGGAATATAAAAACAAAGAACTTTTTGAAAAACTTATAGAAATACAACCTCAAAAAGGCCCAAATAAATGCTATGAATACTCTTGCTTAAATTTTATTACTTTAATGAAGATAGTTGAAGTAGTTACTCAAGTGAATTTTAAAGATTATATAGAAAAAGTTTTTATAGATTTAGGTATGAAAAATACTTGTTATAATCCTATAGATAAAGAGAGAGCAGTCGCCACTTCTATAAGAGACGGAAAAAGACTTAAAGGTGATCCTGATGATGAATTAGCCTATTACCTTGGAGGAGTAAGTGGTAATGCAGGTCTATTTTCAAATGTAGATGATTTAAGAATTTTTATTTATAACTTACTCAGTGGTAAAATTGTTTCTGAGAAAACTTTTGATTTATTTACAACAACGATTGTAAAAAGAGGTGAAAATATAACTCATATAGCTTGGATGGCTCCACCAGTTGCTGGTTGCCAATATTCACTGGATAGTTCGGGATTTGGCCACAATGGTTTTACAGGAACGTCTATCTGGATTAGAAAAGATGGCATGTTTTCTATATTTTTAACAAATGCTGTCTTTTATGATAGATACCTTAAAAAACCTGAATTGAATGTAATAAGAAATAAGATAAATAATATTGTATTTGCCTAAAATTAATAATTTGGAGTTAATCAAATAATTTTTTCAACTTTTTAATAAGGAGATTATAAATATGTATGTTGTTGGATTAATGTCCGGTACATCTCTTGATGGAATCGACACTGCTTTAATAGATATCAGTGAAATAAGTTCTAACGATTTCGACGTAAAAGTTATTAATTTTATAAATACACCTTATGATAATTTAACTAGAAATAAAATATTAGAATGTTGTGATCCAAAAACAGGAAGTGTTGATAAAATATGTCGATTGAATTTTGAACTTGGAGAGCTATTTGCTAAAAGTGTAGAAAAAATAGCTTCTTTAACAAATATAAAACTAAGTAATATAGAGTTAATTGGTTCACATGGTCAGACTATTTATCATGATGTTGAAAATGATTACGTCTCAAGTCTTCAAATAGGAGAAGCTGGGGTAATTGCACAGCGTACAGGGATTACAACCATAAGTAATTTTCGTGCAAGAGATATAGCAGCAGGTGGCCAAGGAGCTCCCCTAGTGCCATATGTAGACTATATATTATTTAAAAGCAATCAGTATAATAGAGTTTTGCAAAATATAGGAGGTATTGGAAATTATACTTATATTCCAAAAAACGGAAAAATAGAAGATATTCAAGGAACTGATACTGGGCCTGGTAATATGTTNATTGACGGAGTTATTCAAATTTTAACTAATGGGGAGAAAACTTTTGATAAAGATGGAGAAATGGCAATAAAAGGAACAGTATCGACAGAACTACTTAATGAATTAAAAAAACATCCATTTATAAGTAAAAAAGCCCCTAAAACTACGGGAAGAGAGGCTTTCGGGTTAAATTATGCAAGGAAAATTGTCAATATAGGGAAAGAATTACATTTGTCCAATGAAGATATCATAGCTACTGTTACAAATTTTACTGCATTTACTATTGTTGATGCATATCAGAGATTTATTAGAAATAAAATAGATCAGATTATTATTTCAGGTGGAGGTAGCTATAATCCAACATTGATTCTGATGATAAAATCTTATGTAAAAATGCTTTTAGGAGAAAATGTAGTNGTTATGATCCTAGAACAATTAGGATATTCTAGTGACGCTAAAGAAGCTGTTGCGTTTGCTATTCTTGCTTATCAAACTTTTAAAAGGCGTTGTAATAACGTTCCTCAAATAACCGGGGCAAAGTATAGTGTAATACTAGGGGATATAACACCTTAAGTGACAAGATTTATAATTTTATTGGTTACTTTTGATTTGAGTTGTAAATAGAATATTTTCTGTTAAAATATACTTATAGTAGTCTCAATTGAATATAAATTATATTAAAGAGTGAAATAAATACAAATAATTGCTTTTATTTATCAAACTAATAATATGCATAAAAAACTATAATTCTTAAATCTTCTATTTTACAAGAAGGGAGGACTGTCAACAAATTGACGAAACGCTATGTTGAGTGATGAACTAAAAATGTTAGTAGAGTTTATGGGGACAAATTTACTAAAGAAAGATAATCAAGAGAAGCTTGAAGAACTTATTTTCAGTAGAATTGAAAATAAAGATGATTTTTACTACATTAATCAATATCTTAAATCTATAGAAAATTATAGTTTACGTAAGTTTCTATTTTCAAAATTAATAAAGAGTTATTTTGATAGATTTAATTTAGTGTATGAAAGTAACGTTTTACAATATGGAGAGGATAAAATAAAACTTGATATTGATAGTGATACTTTCGATTCGTTGATAGAACTATTGGATGAAGTTGAAATTGATGCACAAACCTTATTTTATTTTTTATCTGACAATTTGATAAAAAGAATCTCTGTATTAAAAAGTTTATTAAAGGATCGATCAAAAAAGCAATGGAGAGANGAAGAATTAGTCAGTTTTATAAATAATTTGACACCCTTGACTAAAGATTTCTTAAGATTAATAACTGAAAAAGGAAAGATAAAAACGGAGGCTATTATCAACGATCTTCAGTTAAAAAGTAAAAAGTCTGTATCAGCCTTAGTTAGTGCTGTAGCAAGAAATGCTCCAAATGATAAGGAAAAACTGATATTTAAAGAAGAGGATTATATAAAAGTGAACGAAAAATATCGCGATAAAATCTATCGGATAATTAATAATTAAAAAACAGGAGGTTCGTTTTTGAACCTCCTGTTTTTTAATTGATGAATGGTGGGTGCGGTAGGGATTGAACCTACGGCCTCTTCCGCGTCAAGGAAGCGCTCTCCCACTGAGCTACGCACCCGTTTCTAATTACCAAATTAAGTATAACATATATTCTGCAATGTGTCAATATGATATATATGTTTATTAGTTACACTAACTATGAAATTTTTTTCATAATTGTGAAAATCATCTATAATCAGTAATAAAATCATCTAATCAGTTCTAGTTTGTATGAAAGAATTTTTATCAAGTTCTGAAAATTGATAAAAACAGTGTAAAATAGTAATGTAAACCTTTATGGGTTTCACATAATCATTTTATTAATTTACTGTTAATCAAGTTTCGAATAGAAAGCAGAAAAATTAGTTCTGAAAATCTATGTATAAATTACGTTTTGAGCAAAATTCTTCATTCTTTTGCTATAAGGAACCAAACAAAGTTCTAAATTAATGTTTGAGAATTTATAAATTGAGTAATATTAACATTCAGGGAGGTGGTAAGTTTGAAATTTAAAAATATGACTATTGGAATACCCAAAGAAATTATGGAAGGTGAAAATAGAGTTGCTGCAATACCTGAAACAGTTGCAAAAATGGTTGAGCAAGGAGCAAAGGTATTTATTCAATCTAATGCAGGAAAAGGATCACATATTGAAGACAATGATTATAAGCAAGTTGGTGCAGAAATAGTAAAAGATGTTGAGGAAATATATCAACGTTCAGATATTATTTTAAAAGTTAAAGAACNATTATTTAATGAAGAAGTAGGTAAGCATGAAGTAGATATGATGAAAAATGGTCAGTATTTAATTACTTTTCTTCATCCTGCTTCTCCGCAAAATCATGAGACTATAAAAAAACTTGCTGAAAAAGGTGTTGTGAGTTTTACTTTAGATAGTATTCCTAGAATTTCAAAGGCTCAACAAATGGATGCTTTAACATCCATGAGTACAGTTGCAGGATATAAAGGATTTCTTATGGCTGCAAATTATTTACCAAAATTTATTCCATTAATAACTACAGCTGTGGGAACAATTAAACCATCAAATGTTTTGGTAATTGGTACAGGTGTCGCAGGCTTACAAGCTTTGGCCACTGCGAAAAGATTAGGAGCTGCAGTTTATGCAATAGATATTCGAGCTGATGCAAGAGAGCAAGCTCAAAGTATAGGAGCAAAAATAATTGATGTTGGTATACCCGAAGAAATAGCAGTTGGAAGTGGTGGTTATGCAAACAACTTACCAGATGAGTGGTTAAATAAAGAAAGAAGTATAATTAAAGAGCATATATCAACTTTTGATATTATTATTTTATCAGCTCTTGTTCCTGGTAGAGTTGCTCCAATATTAATTACACAAGACATGGTGAAANCTTTAAAGAGTGGTTCAGTAATNGTTGATATATCAATTGATCAAGGGGGAAATTGTGAATTAACCGAGCCTGGTAAAATAGTTCAAAAGAATGNAATAACAATTATTGGCACGAAAAATATTCCTGGNATGCTTCCATTGAGTTCAACTTGGTTGTTTTCAAAAAACATTTACAATTTCTTGAGTTATATAACTCAAGATTCAAAAATAAATGTTAACAGTGATGATGAGATTATATCAGCAACTATTGTCACCAATGGCAATAAAATAGTTCATGCAGGGGCATTAGAAGCTATGGGGATTTATAAAAGGTAGGGAGGTAATTGCCAAATGAATATCATATTTTTACTAATTTTGTTTGTAATATCTATGTTTATTGGTTATAAACTTATAAGTGACGTCCCAAGTTTGTTACACACACCTTTAATGTCTGGAATGAATGCTCTATCAGGTGTCACTGTTTTGGGTTCTCTGGTTGCAACTGCTGCAGCTGTGANTACTGGTTATAAAATTTTAGGTTTTATAGCTATCGTACTAGCAACTATAAATATTGTTGGTGGNTTCATGGTNACTCATAAAATGCTTAAAATGTTTAAGAAAGACAAATAACTTTTGAGGGGAGCTGATTTGAGAAAGTATGATCACAATTTATACTGTTGTTGGCTTAATTTTAACTTTAGGAGTACTTTTCGGTATTAAATTGCTGAGTTCACCCAAAACAGCTGTTTTAGGTAACTTAATTGGCTCTATCTCGATGCTTTGCGCCATTATATTAACGTTGGCCTATAATAATATTTTAAATGTATCTTTATTATGGATAGCTTTAATACTAGGAGGAATAATAGGAGCTATTTTAGCAATAAAAGTAACTATGGTTCAAATGCCTCAAATGGTTGCTTTATTAAACGGTTTAGGAGGCGCTTCTTCAGCTATTGTCGCATTGATTATTCTTTTCAATAATTATGGTGATATGAATTTAGTCAGCAGATTATCATCTAGTTTAGCTTTAACGATAGGAGCAATTACTTTCAGTGGAAGTTTAATTGCGGTTGCAAAGCTTAGTGGAAAAATGAAACAACAACCAATAGTTTTTAAAGCTCATACCTTATTAAATACTATTTCTATATGTTTTATCATTTTTTCCATTATAGTTGTTTCTCTACCAAACATTTCTAGAGTAGTTTATTTTACTTTTTCAATAATGATTTTTTTAGTATCAATTTTTTATGGAGTGGCTTTTTCTATTCGAGTAGGCGGAGCCGATATGCCTATTACTATTTCATTACTTAACTCTTTTTCAGGATTAGCAGCCTCAGTAGCGGGTTTTGCCCTATATGATCCTCTTCTTGTAGTTGTTGGAGCAATAGTAGGCGCTTCTGGATTAATATTAACTCAAATTATGTGTAATGCAATGAATAGGAGTTTAAGAGATGTAATAACAGGAAGGACAATAGCTTTGAATTCTGATAAAATAATTGAAAAAGGCTATGCAAATAAAGAAGTTGCTATTAAAAAAAGCAAATCTTTTAACATATCTGAATCTGATGACGAGCAAATTAAAATCATAAAATCCTTAATCAGTCCAATATTAAAAAATGCTCAGACTATCATGATAGTACCAGGTTATGGAATGGCTTTAGCTCAAGCTCAATATATATTAAAAGAACTATATGATAAATTTGTTAAAGAAAGTAAAGAGATAAACTTTGCAATCCATCCAGTAGCAGGAAGGATGCCAGGCCATATGAACGTACTGTTGGCTGAAGTCGGAATTCCTTATGATAAATTGTTGGAATTAGAAGAATCAAACGACAAGATTCTTAACACGGATCTAGTTATAGTAGTTGGAGCAAATGATGTAATAAATCCTGCTGCAAATACAGCAAAAGGAACACCTATATATGGAATGCCTATTTTAGAAGTTAAGAAGGCTAAAAATATAATTGTATGTAATAAAGATACAAAACCTGGTTATTCAGGTGTTGATAATCCCCTTTATAATGAGGATAACGTAATTTTATTATTAGGAGATGCCAAAGATTCTATCAAAATAATCATTGATAGTTTTTGAAAGGTCATTGTATGAAAAAAAATTCATAAATTTATGTTTCTGAAATATTTTTCACATTAGAATAATATTATCTTATGAATATTTTAGTAACGATGTAACTATCAATTGAATAGAATTAACTTTCGTCTCTATTAAATTATACAGAATATAAATAATAAATACTTAAAATGCTTATCTTACTTGGATTTAAAAAATATAAAATGTATTACTTGAATATTACAAGAGAATATGATATAATTCAAACATCCGGTGGAATTAATGAAGTTTGAAAATATGTATCTTTTAACTCGTAAGGGAGGTATTGGCATGAAAAAGTTTGTGTTTATATTGTTAGTTAGTTTGTTGTCAGTTTTTGCTTTTTCACAAGTAAAGAATCCCGATATGATTTTTGATGCAACCTTATCGGAACCAGACACATTAGATATACATCATGCTTATGATACTGCAAGCGCAGAGGTTATTTTTAATGTATATGATAACCTTATAGCTTATGATGGTGAAAGCATGACCGACTTTGTTCCTATGATATCAACAGTTGTTCCAAGTGAAGAAAATGGTTATCTCAGAGACGATGGAACAACTTATGTATTTCCAATTAGAAAAGGTGTAAAATTTCAAAACGGAAATGATCTAACTCCCCAAGATGTTGAGTACACATTTGAAAGAGGTATACTCTATGATCCTGCAGCTGGGCCGATGTGGATGCTGATAGAACCTATTTTTGGAGCTTTCACAGTTAGAGAACTTGTTGAAGAGTATGTCGGCGTTTCTTGGGATAAGATATTTGACAGTAATATGAATCCAATTTCTAAGGAATATGAAACGGCTCTTATTAACTTTTATCATGATGTTGTAGATCCGGCAATAGAAGTTGTAGGAGACGAGGTTCATATCCATTTAGTAAGACCTTATGCTCCTTTTCTTAACATTATTGCTAGTGGTGGAGGTTGGGGTGCTATACTAGATAAAGAATATTCTGTACAGTTAGGTTTATGGGACGGAAAGGCAGAGGGTTGGTGGAAGTATCATGGTTGGACTAAAGAACAATCTCCATTGTTTGATCATGCTATGGGTAGTGGACCATATAAACTTATGGAATGGGATCATGCTCAACAAAGAATCGTTTTAGAAAGATTTGATGATTATTGGAAAGGACCGGCAGCCATTAAGACCGTTGTAATTCAAGGAATAGATGAATGGTCTACAAGAAGAGCCATGCTTGAAAGAGGAGATGCAGATAGAATTGATGTTCCTATACAATACTTGGATGTAGTAAAATCTATGCAAGGTGTCACTGTTCTAGAAGGTCTCCCAACTGTTCAAATTACTTCTTTAGGATTTAACTGGGAAATTAAATCAGAATCTCCTTATATTGGTAGTGGTCAATTAGATGGAAATGGTATACCTACTAACTTTTTTGAAGATGAAAACGTCAGGTTAGGATTTGCGTATGCATTTGACTATGAAGGTATGATTAATGAGGTACTAAAAGGTTTGGGCGTTCATGTTCCTACTGCTTTGCCACAAGGATTTTTGGGATTTGATGGTTCACTTCCAAAATATACTTTAGATCTTGAGAAGGCTGAAAATTATTTCAGAAGAGCATTTAGGGGAAGATTATGGCAGCAGGGATTTAAAATGGATGTTCTCTACAATATAGGTAATGAAGAGAGAAGGGTTGCCGCAGAAATTTTAAGAGATAACCTNGCAAAGATAAATCCTAAATTCCAAGTAGAAGTTAGAGGGGTTCAATGGCCAACTTATTTGGATGCTAGAGAAAATATGATTCTTCCAGTATATATTATTGGGTGGCTAGCTGATTTTCCTGATCCTCACAATTTCATTTTCACTTATTATCACAGTCAAGGTGATTATGGACATTATTATGGAACCAAATTTGTAGAATTTGCTACACAACCAAGGCCAGAATTTGGTGGAAAATCGTTAAACAAAATGATAGAAGATGCATCGTTAGAGACGGATCCTCATAAGAGAGAACAAATGTATATAGATATTCAAAAATTTGTTATTGATTATGCTTTAACCTTACCATTGTTCCAGCCTTTGGCAATACGGGTTTATAGAGATTGGTTAAAAGGATTTGTATACAATCCAATTTGGCCCGGAGACTATTATTACTTATATTCTAAATAAATATTTCGATTAAAGTTTAGACGTAAAGAAGTTAGTAACTTTTAGTGGAAATTTTATGGAGAGGGGAAATTCCCCTCTCTTTTTAGGTAAATACTTTTTAAGTATATAATATATTATTAACTTGATTCATTAGTAAATATGGAGGTGTTGACTTTTGACGACGTATATTATCAGAAGACTTCTTCTTTTACCTTTAATAATTTTAGGGGTTACATTAATCGTATTTTCAATGTCTCAATTGCTTGGCCCTCTAAAACTATTATCGACTTATGTTGATCCAAATACGTATGCGAAAATGTCAGAAAGAGATATACAAATTTTAATGGAACAGTATGGATTAACTGATCCTCTTCCAATTAGATATGGAAAGTGGTTAAAAAGTTTATTTAAAGGTGATCTTGGATGGTCAGTAGTTGGGAAAGAACCTGTTTTGAGTGCACTGATTAATAGATTTCCATATACATTTGAACTAGCTTTGTACGCCTTATTTCCTATCATTGGAGTTGGAATTTGGTTAGGTGTTACTGCAGCAGTTCATCATAATTCTTTTATTGATCAGTTTATCAGAATATTTGCTTTAATTGGTTGGTCACTTCCAGACTTCATTTGGGCCATTCTTGTTTTATTGATATTTTATGTTGGGCTAGGATGGTTTCCACCTGGAAATTTAAGTATCTGGGCTGATCAAATTGTGAAAAGTGCTTCATTTCAGAATTATACGCATTTGTTAACAATTGATGCTTTGCTAAACGGAAGAATTGATATATTTTGGGATGCTCTTAGGCATATTATTGGTCCTGTAATTGCGATATCTTGGTTATGGTGGGCTAATTTGCTTAGAATAACAAGGTCTTCAATGTTGGAAGTATTAAGAAAGGATTATGTAAGGACTGCTCGCTCTAAAGGTCTTCCTGAAAAAGTTGTTATTAACAAGCATGCTAGAAAAAATGCTTTAATTCCTGTTGTGACAACTGCCGGGCAAATGGTCATAGGCTTATTGACGGGAGTTGTTATAGTTGAAATGGTATTTGTTAGAACTGGTTTAGGTTCATTTGCAGCTACTGCTGCTCAACAACTTGATTATGCATCTATAATGGGAGTTCTTTTATTCACTTCCCTATTACTAATAATAGGAAATTTGATAATAGACATTTCATACGCCATAATTGATCCAAGAATCAGGCTAGGGTGAGGTGATAATATTGAGTGAAGAATTTAAGAGAACCTTAAAACGTTTTTTTACTAATCCCTCTGCTATCATAGGAGTTACTATCTTAATATTTTTTGTAATGATTGCTATCTTTGCTCCATGGATAGCGCCTCCTAAGCTACCTAATAATAGAAATTTAGATAAGGCTCAGAGTCTTCTTGACAATTTTACAGAAGATAATAAAGATCTTATAATCCAAGAATTAAAGGAATTTTGGAATGATAATTATTTGTTTGCAGAGGATGACTATATTGAAATGTCTGTCTTAATGGAAAAGATAAAAGAGTATCAAAAAAAGCAAATTTCTATTGATGAGTTAAAAGCTTATATAAAAGAATTAACTGATATTTATATTTTAAACGAAACGTATTATAATAAATTTGAAGAGGAAACTAATAAAGTTATAAGGCAATTAAAACAAGAGTTTGTAAAAGCTGAAAAAAAATATAATAATTCAATTGTATATTCAAACATGATAAAAAACTTAGAAGAAATAGAAGATAGTGAAAAGTTCATAAAATATGCAAATAACTTGGTAGAGGAATTTAATAAAAATTTTATAAAGTCTATTAACTTTGATCCCTATATTATGCCTAATGTTACAACCACTAGAACCCCAATTCCTCCTTCTCAGGAACATCCTTTTGGGATTGTGAATCAAAAAGATATTTTTTATGGAGTTATTTGGGG
>JGI24714J26587_10003025_pt1 | contig 10800 bp, 9 predicted proteins | sample BioPla4DNA2_FD_26587 | JGI IMG/M metagenome (IMG submission 26587)
TTGCTATCATCTTTTTTAACGAAAACACAGTTTCAAATTGTAATCCTATTAAATTTAATATTTTTTTCATTTTAATCCCTCCTAGTGTAATAAAGCATTATATCTTCTAATGTAGGCTTTTCATATATAACTTCTTCACCAAACACTTCATATGCTTCACCTTTATTTGATGTTAGGGCAGTAAAGCCAAAACTATTAAGTTTTGTTGATATAAGATATTTCTTTGTTTCATTATCTAAAAGTTCCTTTTTTCCTTTAATTAATGAATGATTTTCTAAAATATAATCTTTTTCTCCTTGAAGTATTATCTTTCCCTTGTATATAAATATAATATAATCAGCACATTTATCTAAATCACTGGTTACATGAGTTGAATAGAATATTGTTAAATCTCCTTTTTCCATTTCTTCTTGCAGGATATCTAATAATTCATTTCTTACTATCGGATCTAAATTAGAAGTTGGTTCATCCATAATTAATATCTTTGGTTTTATGGATAATGCTATGGCTAAATCAAATTGTTTCTTTTGTCCCTTTGATAATTTGCTATATAAGGAATTTTCATTTAGTGAAAACTTGCTGATTAATTTATTATATAGCTTTTCATCCCATCTGCTATAAAACCTAGAAATATTCTTTTTGATATTTTTAATTTTACTTTCCTCTAAATATCCTGATACATCACCTATAAACCCAACCCCTTCTTTTACATCTAAATCTTCTGCTATACCCCTTCCAAATACAAGTATCTCTCCGTGGTCAGGGTTTATCATATTCATTATTGCTTTTATTGTTGTAGTTTTACCTGATCCATTTGGCCCTATAAAACCCGTTATAAAGCCTTTTTTTACCTTCATCTCTTCTATATTTAAGGTGAAATTTTTATATGTCTTTTTTAAATTTTTAATTTCAATAGCCTCCATATTTATACCTCCTCATATATACTCTTGAAGATCTCTATACCTTCTTCTAATGTTATCCCTATAGCTTTTGCAGAAATTATTGCCTCTTCTAATTTACTTTCAATTTCTGACATAGCCACTTCCCTTAACCTTTCACTATTTGCTTCTGATACATATGAACCCTTTCCTACTACAGTTTTTATGAATCCTTCCTTTTCAAGTTCTTCATAGGCTCTTTTTGTAGTTATAATGCTTACCTTTAATTCCTTTGCTAAAGTTCTTATTGAGGGNAANAGTTCNCCTGGCTTTAAAGTTAAATTTATAATTTGCTTTTTTATTTGATTTTCAATTTGTTCATATAAAGGCACTTGTGAAGAGTTGCTAATTATTATATNCAAATCATCACCTCCAAATGTATATAAGTTNCTATGTGTGTATATATTCTATGCACANATAGTAACTTATATNCATTTATATGTCAATATGNTCCATAAATATTTTATTTTTTATATTTATGGTAAATACAAGAGGCTGTCTGCTACCATACGGTAACAAACAGCCCCTTTTAACCCATAAATTTTTATTTTTTATTAATCTTCTTTTTTAGTTATTTCTATTCCTAATTCATCTAATTGCTTCTCATCAACTATATTTGGCGCCTCACTTAAATAGTCAAAGGCATTTTGATTTTTAGGGAAGGCTATAACATCTTTAATATTTTCAGTTCCTGCTAAGAACATTATCATTCTATCTAGACCAAAGGCTAAACCTCCATGTGGTGGTGGTCCGAATTTAAAGGCATCTATTAGGAATCCAAATCTTTCTTGTGCAGATTCTTCTGTGAAGCCTAAAGCCTTAAACATTCTCTTTTGAAGAGCTGAATCATGGATTCTTATTGAACCTCCTCCTAATTCTTCTCCGTTTAGTACTAAGTCATAAGCTTTAGCTCTAACTGCTCCAGGATTAGTTTCTAATAAATCTATATCTTCATCCATTGGTGATGTAAATGGATGATGAGCAGCTGAATATCTTTCTTCTTCTTCATTGTACTCAAGAAGTGGGAATTCTGTAATCCAAGTAAAGTTAAACTCATTTTTATCCTTTATTAAATCAAATTCTTTAGCTAAATGTAATCTTAAAGCACCTAAGCTTTGGAATACTACAGAATTTTTGTCTGCTACTATAAAAATAGCATCTCCAACTTCTGCATTCATTGTTTTTATTATTGAATTTGTAACTTCTTCTGTTAAGAATTTAGCTATTGAAGATTTAATACCATCTTCCTTAATCTGAATCCAAGCTAATCCCTTTGCTTTATATGTTTTTACAAATTCACCTAATTTATCAATTGGTTTTCTTCCAAGGCTTGCACCACCTTTTAAGCATAAGGCTCTTACAGAACCGCCAGCTTCAATTGCAGATTTAAATACTACAAAATCCATATCTTTAACGTCTTCTGTAATATTTGTTATTTCCATTCCGAATCTTAAATCTGGTTTATCTGAACCGTATTTTTCCATAGCATCTTTAAACTTCATTCTCTTAATCGGAAGCTTAACATCAACGCCAGCTACTTCTTTAAATACATGAGCTATTAATCCTTCATTTAAAGCTATTACGTCATCTTGATCAACAAAACTCATTTCTAAGTCTACTTGAGTAAATTCTGGTTGTCTATTTGCTCTTAAATCTTCATCTCTAAAGCATTTAACAATTTGATAGTATTTATCAAAACCTGATACCATTAATAATTGCTTAAAGATTTGAGGGGATTGAGGAAGTGCATAGAACATTCCTGGATAATTTCTTGAAGGCACAAGATAATCCCTAGCTCCTTCTGGTGTACTCTTAGTTAACATTGGAGTTTCTATATCTAAGAATCCATTATTATCTAAATAATCACGTACTGCCTTTGTTGCTCTATTTCTTATCATAAATATTCTTTGCATATCCGGTCTTCTAAGGTCTAAATATCTATATTTAAGTCTTATTCTTTCATCTGCATCTAGACCTTCTTTAATATATATTGGTGGTGTTTCTGATTCTGAAAGCACCTTTAAGCTTTCACATTTTAATTCAACAAGTCCTGTTGGTAAATTTTCATTTGGTGCTTCCCTTAGTACAACTTCTCCAGTTACAGCAATACAATATTCTGGTTTTACTGCTTTAGCCTTTTCAAAAGCTTCTGCATTTATTTCTTCACCAAAAACTATTTGCATGATACCTGTTCTATCTCTTAAATCAATAAATTGTAAACCACCTAATTTTCTATTTCTTTGAACCCATCCCATTAGGGTAATTTGTTGAGATACATTTGTCTCTCTAACTTCTCCACACATCATGGTTCTTTTTAAGCCATTTAAAGCCTCACCCATCTTGTCTTCCTCCTTAACTACTTTAGAACATCTTTAATACTTTCTATATTATCTAGACCTGCTTCAAATTGTTCTCCATCGCTCATTCTTTTAAGTTTTAAAGTCTTATTTTCAAGTTCATCATCACCTAGGATTGTTGTGTATAAGGCACCTATTTTGTTTGCATACTTCATTTCTGCCTTAACACTTCTTCCCATATGATTTATTTCTGTTTTTATTCCTAGTTCTCTAAGTTTTTTAGCTAAAACAAAGGCCTCCATTTTAGCCTTATCTCCTCTAGAACCTATATAAAGGTCAATATAGCCTTCATTAGGTATTTCTATACCTTCTTGTTCTAAAGTCATAATAAGTCTTTCTAAGCCTAATCCAAAGCCTACAGCTGGCATATCAGGACCGCCTATTTCTTCAATAAGCTTATCATATCTTCCTCCGCCGCAAACTGTAAAATCTTCATTTAAAATTTCAAATATTGTTTTAGTATAATAATCTAAACCTCTAACAATACCTGGATCTATTTTATATTCAATATTTAATACATCTAAATATTTTTTTACTTCTGTAAAATGGTTATCGCACTCTTCACATACATAATCTAGGATTATTGGTGCATTTTTAGTTATTGCATTACATTTCTTTTCTTTACAATCAAGAATTCTCATTGGATTTTTTTCAAATCTTGTTTTACAAGTATCACACAAATCATCATAGTTTTCTTTTAAGTAACTTTTCAATGCTTCATTATATTTTGGTCTGCATTTAGGACAACCTAAATTATTTATATTTAAGCTTAAACTTTTTAGGCCTAATTTCTTCAAGGCTTCCATAGCAAGGGAAATTACTTCAGCATCCATAGTTGGCTCTTTTGAACCAAACATTTCAACTCCATATTGATGGAATTGTCTAAGTCTTCCCTTTTGTACATTTTCATATCTAAAGCACGGGATAATATAATAAAGCTTTGTTGGCTGTGCTTCATTAAATAGTCTGTTTTCAATAAAAGCTCTAACGGAAGGTGCAGTTCCTTCTGGTTTTAAAGTAATACTTCTATCACCTTTATCCTTAAAAGTATACATTTCCTTTTGAACTATATCTGTTGTTTCTCCAACCCCTCTTAAAAATAGCTCAGTATGTTCAAAAATTGGTGTTCTAATTTCTCTTACCCCAAAAGCTTTTGAAACTTCCCTTAATACGCCTTCAACATATTGCCACTTATAGGCATCTTGTGGAAGCATATCCTTAGTACCCTTTGGCGCTTGGATTTCCATTAATATCTCCTCCTATTTTAAATAAAGTGTATCCAACAACTTTTTCTTTTCTTCAACCATTTCACTTATTCTATTTATATATTCTTTAACGTCCTTTACGTTGCCAAATCTTTCAATTCTATTTTCTTTTAGAAAAACTACCTTTGAAACTGCATCTGCTCCTAAAGCTATTATAGTTTGTTTATCTTCTATCATTTCAATATTATATAGGTTTTCTTTTCCTTTTTTACTATAGCCTATGTTCTCCATATTTCCAACCATATTTTTTTGNCTATACATATAATATGGTTCTAAGCCTAATTCTTTTGCTAGATTTCTGCTAGCTTCATACATTTCTGATAGTTCACTTTGCCTTTTAACTTGAATGCCTTTTTTTAATATGAAGTTCTCATGTAATATTGAAGCCCTCTTTAAAGACAATCCATGAACGGTTAAACTATCGGGCTTTAGCTTAAGTATTTCCTTTACTGTATGATTAACTTCGCTTATTCCTTCTCCAGGTAAGCCAATAATNATATCCATATTTATATCATCAAAACCAAGTTTTCTTGCAACTTCAAAGGTTTCTATAACTTCTTTAGAGGTGTGTCCTCTACCTATCATTTTTAAGGTTTTATCATTCATAGTTTGAGGATTAATACTTATCCTTGTTGTATTATATTTCTTCATAGTTTCTAGTTTTTCAACTGTTATACTATCAGGTCTACCACATTCTACAGTAAATTCCTTTACATTTTTATTTAAGATAAAGCTACCACATATCTTCTTCATTATAAATTCAAAATCTTCATTATTTACTGAAGTTGGTGTACCCCCTCCAAAATAAACACTTTCAATCTTTAAATTTCTCTCCTCAATATATTTTTCCATTTCAGAAATTTCATAACTTAAAGCATTTAAATATGGATTTACATTTTTCTTATTGCTCATAATTGGATTAGCTGTAAAAGAGCAGTAAAAGCATCTTGTTGGACAAAAAGCCATACCAATATATATAGCAATATTTTTTTCATCTTTATTAATAAAGTTTTTTTCTTTTTTAGCAATTTCTATACATAACCTTGCTTTTTCTTCTGAAGCTAGATACTTTTCCTTAAAAATTTCAACAACTCTTTTTTCACTATCTCCTTCTTCTAAATGCTTTAAAGCTATTTTTGAAGGTCTTATTCCAACTAAAGTTCCCCAAGGATAATAGTCTCCAGTTATTTCTTTTAATGAGGAGAAAACCAGTTTTTTAATTTCATCCTTAATATTTTCTTTAATAATAACTTCCTTATGGAAATCCTTATATTTAAAGCTTGCTTTATCATCAAAAATATTAACTATATACTCTCCCTCTTCCTCAAATTTTATTTCATCTAAGGGATAGTATATGTTAAACATTTGATAAACATCATATCTATATTTTAAATCATTTAATCTTATAGTTGCTTTCATTTATACTCCTCTTAAGCTAGAAAAGGATTATTATTTCTTTCCTCTAAAATTGTAGATTTATCCCCATGACCTGGGTAAACTTCTACATTATCCTCTAAAATCATAAGCTTATTTTTTATATTACTTATAAGGTCATGAAAGTTCCCACCTAAAAGGTCAGTTCTTCCTATTGCTCCTTTAAATAAGGTATCACCACTAAATAATTTATCTTCTACTAAATAGCATGTTCCTCCAGCAGTATGACCTGAAGTGAAAATAGGCTTAAAGTTTAATTTTCCAACAGTAACATTTTCACCTTCTGTAACATATTTATACTTGCATTCTAATTTAGTAAAAAGACCTGTAGAATCCATATTCATATATTCAGCCTCAGCCTCATTTAAATATACCTCTGCATCAAATTTTTCTTTAAGTATATCAACAGCTCCATTATGATCAAAATGACAATGAGTTAAAAATATTGCTTCTAAATCTACTCCATGAGATTTTATTGTTTTTTCAATATAATCAGCTCCTGCACCTGGATCTATTAATGCTGCCTTATTTGTATTTTCATCTATAATAAGGTAACAGTTTTCCTGCATTGTGCCAACTGTTAAAGTTTCAACTTTCATACTAAACCTCCTTAAAAATTGCGTTTACTATCAATCATTAGTGTAACAGGGCCATCATTTTGTATATCCACCTTCATATAAGCTCCAAATTCTCCTGTTTCTACTTTTAGGGAAGATTCCTTAAGCATAGCTACAAACTCATCATATAAGGCCTTTGCTTTTTCTCCACCTTCTGCCTCCATAAAATTTGGTCTTCTTCCTTTTCTGCAATCACCGTATAGGGTAAATTGAGAAATAACTAAGATGTCACCTTTTACATCTAATAAGGATAAGTTCATTTTACCATTTTCATCTTCAAAAATCCTAAGATTTAATATTTTATCTTTCATATATTTTAAGTCTTCTATTGTGTCTTCTTTTGATATTCCTATTAACACATTAAGACCTGCATTTATTGAGCCAATTACTTTATTATCTACTATTACTTTTGATGATGTTACCTTTTGTACAACTGCTCTCATAGCCACTCCTAACTATTCATTCTGTAAACATCCATAACACCTTTTATTCTTCTTATTTTTTTCATAAGTTCTCTTAATTGTTCTACAGAATAAATTCTAATTTTTATATTTACTTTTGCTGTATTTCCTTTAGCTGATTGGGCATTTATTGAGCTTATTGGAAGTTTACTTTCTGAAATTACATTAATAATATCTGCTAAGATTCCTTCTCTATCATCAGATTCAACTTGAATTTCTGCTATATAATCAGCTCCCTTAGCTCTTCCCCAGGAAACTTCAACAACCTTATTTTTATCATATTTTATTAATGATTTTAAATTATTGCAGTCTGCTCTATGAACTGAAACTCCTCTACCCTTTGTAACATATCCTTTAATATCATCACCAGGAACTGGATTACAGCATTTTGCAAATCTAACCATTAAGTTCCTTTCGCCTCTAACTGTAATTCCATAATCTTTAGTTACTTTATTTAAAGATCTATCTGATTTAGCCAGCTGTTCTTCAATTGCCTTATTAATACTTTCTGCACTTTGCTTTTCAGTAATATTTTCTTCCTTTAATTTTGATATATAAGAAGATGCTGATAATTGTCCCACTCCTATGGAAGCATATAAATCTTCCATACTATTAATATTATATCTTTTTCTTAGTTTTTCATAAGTTTCACCTTTAGCAATATCTGAATAGTTAACTCCCTGTTTTTTTAATTCCCTTTCAAATAAATCCTTGCCTTTTACAATGTTTTCATCTTTTTTAATCTTTTTAAACCATTGTCTTATTTTGCTTTTTGCTTGATTGCTTTTAACTATATTAAGCCAATCCATATTGGGCCCTTTTGCATTTTTGGAAGTTAAAATTTCAATTATTTCGCCAGTTTTTAATTTATAATCAAGGGGAACTATTTTTCCATTTACCTTTGCTCCAACACATCTGTTNCCAACATCGGTGTGAATCCTATATGCAAAATCTATAGGAGTTGCTCCACTTGGAAGATTTATTACAACACCCTTTGGAGTAAATACAAAAACTTCATCGGCAAATAAATCTATTTTAAATCCCTCTATAAATTCTTCTGCATCTGAAGTTTCCTTTTGCCACTCAAGCATATCTCTAAGCCATGCAAGTTTACTTTCAAAGCTTTGCTCTCTATCTTCCTTAGCACTATCCCCTTCTTTATACTTCCAGTGTGCTGCTATACCGTATTCAGCAGTCTTATGCATTTCAAAAGTTCTTATTTGAATTTCAAAAGGCTTTCCTTGGGGNCCTATAACTGTTGTATGTAAAGATTGATACATATTTGGTTTTGGCATTGCTATATAATCTTTAAATCTACCTGGAATAGGTTTATAAATTGTATGTACAATTCCAAGAACACCGTAACAATCCTTAACTGTATTTACTAATATTCTTATAGCAGTTAAATCAAATATTTCTTCAATACTTTTGTTTTTATTCACCATCTTTTTATAAATGCTATAAAAATGTTTTGGTCTGCCTTCTATATCAGAATCAATTTCTGATTCTTCAAGCTTTTTATGTAAATCCTTTGTAATCTTGGCAATGTACACTTCTCTTTCTGCTCTTTTTTCAGCAATTTGCTTTACTAAATCATAATAGACCTCTTCATGTAGGTACCTAAAGGACAGATCTTCCAGCTCCCATTTAATTTTTGATATACCAAGCCTATGAGCAAGAGGAGCGTAAATATCTAAAGTTTCCTTTGCCTTTTGTTTTTGTTTTGGTTTTGGCATAAATTTTAAAGTTCTAAGGTTATGTAATCTATCTGCTAGTTTTATTATTATTACTCTTATATCTTTTGCCATTGCAAGAAGCATTTTTCTAACATTATCCGCTTGTTGTTCCTCTTTAGATTTGTATTCTATTTTTCCTAGTTTAGTTACCCCTTGAACTAAATTAGCTATTTCTTCATTAAANAAATTTTTTAAATCATCATATGTATATTCAGTATCTTCAATAACATCATGAAGGAGCCCTGCAGCTATCGTACTTGTATCCATGCCCATCTCTGCTAAAATTATAGCAACATCTATAGGATGTGTTATATAGGGCTCTCCTGATTCCCTTTTTTGAGTTTTATGAGCATCATTTGCAATGTCAAAAGCCTTTTTTATAATATCTTTATCTATATTATGTGAATTTTCATATATCTTTTTTAACAGCCCTTCATACATGGGATTATCTCCTTTATTGATTTAATCTAAAATAATTGGCTGGTTAAACAACCAGCCATTTTCTTCTATTATATAATATATGCCCTAATATTTCAATAATATTAAAACTCATAATCTACTAATGACATAATATCATATTTAGATAACTTTTCTCTTCCCTTTAAGCCTTTAAGTTCAATTGCAAAATCTAAAGTTACTACTTCTCCACCTGCTAATTCAACAAGTTTTGCAACAGCTTCAATTGTTCCCCCTGTTGCCAATAAATCGTCTACAATTGCAACTCTTTGTCCTTTTTTAATAGCATCTTTGTGAATTTCTAATGTATCAGTGCCATATTCTAAATCATATGTTATAGATACTGTTTCCCCTGGTAATTTACCTGGTTTTCTAACTGGAACAAATCCAACTCCAATTGCATAAGCAACTGGTACTCCATAAATGAAACCTCTTGCTTCAGGCCCTACTATTAAATCAATATTTTTATCTTTTAAGTGTTCTACAATTTTATCTATAGAATATTTTAATGCTTCTCCATCACCTATTACTGTTGTAATGTCCTTAAAGCTGATTCCTTCTTTAGGGAAATTTTCAATAATTCTTATTTTTTCTTTTAGGTTCATGATAATCCTCCATTACTAAAAATTATAAACTATATAATTATTTTATAAATAAGTTTAACATAATATAATTTTACCCTTCTTATCAAAATAATTATATAGTTTTCTTTGATTTATTTAAATATTTAGTTATTTGATCTGCCCTGTCCTTTTTAATTGTAGTAAGTAATTCAATTATTATTCTCGCATTATCATTAATTTTTACTGCATTTATAGTTGGAGTAATTACATCAATTATATGTACTATAAAATCTTTATTCATATTTTTTATATTATAATAATCCATTATGGCCCTTAAGCCACGATTATTGGTGTTAAACAAAAACTTTTTACCTTCTTTTATGAAAATCCCACTTTCCCCCCTAAGAGGTACTTGAGACCACTGTTCACCAATAACAATTAAATCCAAATATTTATTAATGCATTTTATATTATAATAAATTGCAATTGCCTGCATTAATTTAAATGTTAATCCGCTGATAGAAAGGCTTTTATATCTATATTGGCAGCTCTTCTGATTTGGATTTATATATATGTATTTTTTTTCTTCATTAACTTCTTTATTTTCCAAAACTATCAAATTTATACCTAAATCTCTACAAAGCTCTTCTTCTTTCGCTGATCTTAAAGCAATTCCTAGTGCAATTAAAACTTCTCCCCCAAGAAAATTAACCTCATTATTAATATCTTCTAAAGTTATTCCATTGGCAAAATCCTCATCGTGGATTACATATTCAACATCTGCATTTAAATATTTTAAGACTAAAATCAATGATGACAGAGCACATAATCCATCAACATTAGGAATTCCATAAACAATTATTTTCTTTCTATTATTTATAGCTTCTACCATTTGCTCAAGAGCTTTATTCATATTTTTAAGTATAAAGGGATTATATCCATTAATATAATTTGGACTATAAATACTCTCCCA
>JGI24714J26587_10003034_pt1 | contig 10780 bp, 6 predicted proteins | sample BioPla4DNA2_FD_26587 | JGI IMG/M metagenome (IMG submission 26587)
GATGAGGGTGCCTACCTGTTGTATACCGGTCCTTTCGGAGCGAAAGAGATAAGCGCCCCTGAGGCCATAGATCGAAATGCACCCCTTGCTTTTTCACTGATGATCCGAAAGGGAGGGCGCAGTGTGCCGGCGATGCTGGATAAAGATGATTTTTCCGTCCAGGTGGATGACGGTTCTCAATTAGAAGCGCACATCTCCGCTGACGGTAGATTTGTGTGCATTCATCCGAAGGAAGTCTGGTCCGGGGATGAACAGGGCCGGCTCAACATCAGGCTTACGGGCTCATACAAGATCAACCTGGAGCGGGAGGGTCTCCGCTTTTACGGCGGTGAGAAAGGCGGAGAGATCGATCAGCAATTCCAGTTCAAACTGAACCCCACCACTGCGCAGCCTTTTCCATTCCTGGTGCCAGAGTCCGGTTCAGGGGTTTCCACTGTGCTGGAGCTATGCCGTCAAGCTGTACCGCTGCCCACAATGCTGCCTTCCCTCAACCAGATCGGTTTCGATTCGCTGCATTACCTGGCCGGCCTGGTAGAGAAAAGGGGCGACAGGGCTCTCGCGTGGGTGGTCTCCGGCAAGCTCAATGAGGAAGATCAAACTGTAACCTTTGATCCCAGCTCTGCAGTGCGCTATCCCCTGCTCCTTGAGGCCAACGACGGACTTTTCACACTCTACAACTATGACGGCTTCAAGATCAACTTTGTGGGCTCCTGGGATATGCCCAATGTAAAGCACCGCATTGCTACCGTCCTGGATCAGGAAGGATACTTTATAAAAGATGCCGCCTACATCACCATCTCCGATTGTGACAAAATTGAATTCTACGGTCCCGGCTTAAAGATGATGGGCCTGAGCGATTATGAGACCGGGCTGATGTGTGCCTTCGGCGGCATGACCATCAAGCGCTGGGGTGAGCTTTCCTCACCGGAGGAACTCGGTGAGGTCCACATAGAGGCAATTGACAGAGGCGTCAGGGCAACAATTAAAAAGAGCCGGCTTCTCGTACAGGATCATGTCTACAGCCTGCTGCTGACTGATTCTGCAGGCCATCCCTTGCCGCTCTATTATACTCGTAATACACAGGTCAGAGCCGCAGAAGACGGCACACTTGAGGAGATCATCCTTCGTTTCGATCCGGATGAGCAGGTGCAGGGAGAGATCACGGTGCGCCTGATGGTAGATACCTACCCGGCCTACAAAACCGTCCTCTCTTTCTAACACTGTCCAACTTCCTAGAGGAACTAAAGCAGCCACGGTTACAGTTGCCATGGCTGCTTTTTACTTAATGGAAGTCTTTACTTCTCCCGGCACACTCCTTTTTTTGTTTGCTTTTGAATTTCCTAAATCTATGAAATGACATATCCACCCTATTTTTCTAAACCATACTCAACTTTTCAATCGCTTGTTTTTCATCTGGAAGGAAAAACATGTCCTTACCTTTATTGCTCTCATAGATAAAATCCTTCAAACTTTTGCTTGTATAATTAGAGAAATCTCCTACAATAGCAATCTTCACATGGTAGGTGATAAACTTTTGTAATATTTCTCCTGCAAGTCTTGTACTTAANTGAAAAAAGTCCTCACATATAGCCGATTTATTCAAAATCATTCGATCACAACCGGTTTCATACTGTACCGTCATCATAAAATCCAAAGCTGACTGAACATCTGTTATCAATATCTCGTTACTATGTATGATGGCAATTCCTTTATCGTTTTCCTTTATGGTACTTATTTTCATGATAATCCTCCTCATTTGTATTATTGCTCTTTGTTGCAGAGGGACAAGGGGACAGTGATAATAACCTAATGAAATAGTCAGAGATAACTTCNTCACGGGCAGCCATGGCTACGCCTACTGTTTTATAATCCATTGCNGGATTAATCACTTGATTAAATCTTAGGCTGTCATAAAGGGTTTGGACATGCTCTTGAAATAAAAAATATAGATTATCTCCAAGTAACTTCATCCTGTGACACAGGGACGGAGTTACTGTCACGTTGGGTGACACGCGTGACACTACCCCCGTCCTCTTGTCACTTCAGAAAAGTGGGACAAAGGACCTTTCCCTCTGTCCCAAAGAAGCAAAAAGAACGTGCCCATGCATCCTTATGTTTGTTTTTTTAGTAGTTCTATTGCCGCGTCTTCATCAAGGGGTTTACTGATCAAATACCCTTGGATTCTATCGCAGCCCCAACTGTGCAGATATTTTCTTTGCTCTTCATATTCGACTCCCTCAGCTATCACATAGTGGCCAAGTTTATGCGCCATAGAAATAATATCACTGGTTAATGCCTTCTCGGGTTCAACATGCATTAGCTTATCAATAAAAGATTTATCGATCTTAACAAAGTCAATGTTTAAGTCCCTTTCTCTCGAAAGAGAAGAATAGCCGGTCCCAAAGTCATCAATAAGAATACGGAGTCCTGCCTCTTTCAGTTTGCCAAGTGTGGTGTTCACTTTTTCATGATCAGATAAGTATATGGATTCTGTAATTTCAAGTCCGATATTAGCCGGATTTACTCCGATATCTTCAATCATCTCAAATAGATCTTCACAGAATTCATCTTTCAACAACTGAATAACAGAAAGATTAACGGTAACACGTATTTGATCATATCCTAACATCTCCAACTTTTTTAGGAAATGTAAAGCCTGTTTAATTATTATGTTCCCTATCGGAACGATAAGCTTCGTTTTCTCAGCTATGGGAATGAATTCTAAAGGAGGTACCAGGCCAAATTTATCACTGTTCAACCTGGCCAAAGCCTCAAACCCACAAATCAGGTTTGATTTAAGATCCAGTACCGGCTGATACTGCAGAAACAGTCCGCCATTTTCCTCCTCCGATGCAATTTGCGCAAGTTGAAGCATTATCTCTTGCTCACGGTTTATTTGCATCTCTATCTCAGCGTCATAAAAACAGACACCAATATCTTTATCATCTTGATCAACAGCTTTTTCCGATGCTATCAGCAGTTTCTTAAAAAGCTGCTCAACATCAATCTCATCATCTTGATCTATTTCTAATATCCCAATTCCTGCTCCAACTCTTTCAACTGTAAGATAAGGCTCCAATGTATTGGCAACAGCTTTGCAGAATTCAAACAGTTCATTTCTATCCTTGTAGTTTTTCATGTAAAACGCAAATTGATTCTCATATGTATTACACAAGAGCCGGTTCTCCGTACAGTGTTTGTTAAGAGCCTTAGCTATATTCTTAATTAATTCCTGAGTGTAATAGAATCCGTATATAACCCTTAAGTTGTGCACTGCGCTTAAGTTTATGCCTACAAGAGCCCTTTTCTCAGCTTTTTTCTTTTTGGCATCACTAATAAGGAGGTTAAATAGATAGTATAGATTGTATAAACCTGTCAATCTGTCGTGTTCTTGATTATATTTAAGAATATCCTCCATTGCTTTTCGGTCTGATATATCAATAATAATTCCTTCAAGGGTTTCAACTTCACCCGAATTACTAAAGATGCCTTCGCCCATCTCAAGGACCCATTTCCGCTCACCTTTAGCAGTTATGATTTCATATTCATACTTAAATGGCAAGCGCTGAGAAAGAGCACGCTCCCATTCTTTCCGAACGGATTCCCGATACTCCGGTGCGATTAAATCATTGTAGGAAATGTCTCTGTTGTATAACAGAGATTCCGGAGTATAACCGGTCAATGTCAGACAGCCATCGGAAATGTAATACATAGTCCACTCTCGATCGCATTTACATCGATAAGCTAACCCTGGTAGATGGGAAAGGAGCACAGATTTGCTGCGTTCACTTTCTACCAATGCTTTTTCCATCGCCTTTCGTTCGGTAATATCCTTAATCAGACATATATTGTTATATTGTTGGTCATTAGATAAGGCAAGCTTGGACTTTATCAGGTGTACCCATACGATTGAACCATCAGGTCTAATCAATCGTTTATCCATATGATAGTCACTGATTTCACCTGATTGGAGTTTCTTATAGCTTTTTAACTCCTCCTCCAAATCATCAGGATGTGTGATCGCTGCCCAACCCAGTTTTATAAGTTCTTCTTTCGTCCTCCCGGTAATTTGCTCAAACATCGGGTTTATTCTGCAATTTCTGTTTGTCTCAGGTGTGGCTGGTTCATCACTATAGCAAATAAGCAGTTCTACATGAACCGCAATTCTGGCTTTCAATGATTCCATTTGAATCGGCTTCCGGATATAATCCACAGCCCCAAGCTTTAAGCCCTTGATTTCATTAACCAACTCATCATTGATGGTCAATATTATTGTGCGTATTTTCTGATACCTGGCATCAGACTTCAGCCTTTCGAGAACTTGAAAACCGTCCATATTAGGCATATTTAAATCGAGTATAAGCAGGTCAATATCATCATGCTTTTCAAGTATTTGCATAGCTTCAATACCATCACGAGCAGTCAGAATGCTGTACTCACTCAGCATATTTTTGATGATCAACATATCGACCGCTGAGTCTTCAACTATTAAAATCTTAACTTGCAATATTCATCCTCCTTTCTGATTCATCTCCCTTCTATAGCACACAATCAAACTGGACAGTTTTCAACTCAGTAATTCCTTTATTTCTTCAAGCAGCTTACTCATAAATCGAGAAAACTTTTCTTGCAAAAGGGGTATTTCTTCCTCCTTTTGCTCATTTAAAGCTTCCTGCAACTCCATGGATACATCATACAGCGGTTTGGCGCCGATACTGCCAGAACTGCTCTTAACCTTATGTACAATTTGTGCAGCATCCCCATATCTTTTTTCCTGAATGGCTAGTTTAAGCTTATCCACAATATCCTGGTTCTCTCTAGCGTATTCATTCAAGACCTGCCGATAAAGCTCCGAATTACCACCCATATTTATCAGCCCAGCTTCTTGGTCAAGGACAGAGACGTTTTTTACAAATATGTCCTTGATTGTCTGTATGAAGCGGTCGGGCTTAAAAGGCTTGCTGATATAATGGTATATTCCGCTTTGCTCACATTTTTCAACGACCCCCGGAATCACATCCGCTGTCATCGCCACAATCGGTATATCTGTTGAAATTTTTCTGATTTCCTGGGCAGCTTCATAGCCGTTCATGACCGGCATGTGTAAATCCAATAAAATCAAATCAATCCTGTCCTTATGCTGCTGATAATGTTCCAGAGCTTCCTTTCCGTCGTAGGCTGAAATCACATCAATCCCTACCTGCTGGAGAAGAGTTTTTGCAATCAATTGATTTGTCTCATTATCCTCGACCAGCAAAACACAATAGGATTTATCAAGCTTTTCCGGACCGCCCTTTTTATTAATTGACGACTGAGAACCCGATACCATCTTCAAGCTGAAAAGGTCAAGAATTCCGTTGAGTAGTACGGATGGAATGATCGGCTTGCCTATTCCCATATCAATTCCATAGTCATTGAGCTTATCAAACAAGTCCTCCCGCATCATCGGCAGCAGCATCATCAGCTTTGGCATTTTTACAATTTTGCTGTTATTCCGTATGGTTTCAACAAAGTTGAAACCGCCTCCAGCCGGGGTATCGTAATCTATAATGAACAAATCAAAGGGTTTGGTAAATTTGCCATTGGTAGATTCGAGCATACTCAGTGCACTGGCCTCAGAGTTAGTGAATTCACAGCGCATTCCAAAGGCACTCAAATAACTCTCGATCAGGCTCATATCATCCCCTGATTTTTCCAATACCAGTGTTCGTATATCCTTCAATTCCTCGGAGGTTGAGGCTTTTTTATACACATCTTCCCTTTCTTTATCTACATTTAAAGACAGATTTATAATAAAGGTGGACCCTTCACCCGGTGTGCTGAATACCTTTATTTCTCCTCCCATCATTTCCACCAGGTTCTTGACGATAGACAAGCCTAAGCCGGAGCCGCCGAAACGCCGGCTAATACTGCTGTCTCCTTGCTCAAAGGGTTTGAAGAGCTTGTTTATTTGTTCTTCTGTCATGCCTACTCCAGTATCTTTAACGGTAAAAGATAGGTGGTATTTATCGTTTTCTTTGGCCAGGAGTCGAATATCCAGCAAAACTTCACCTGACCTGGTAAATTTCACTGCGTTGTTCAGCACATTAAGCAGGATCTGTTCAATTCGCTTAGCATCACCGAAAAACCAATTGGGAACCTGGGGGTCTTTTGACAACCTGAAACTGATCTCTTGCTCTTCGATCTTATATAAAACAATATTTACAACATCCTGAATCACCTGATCCATGCTGAAAGAGGTGATTTCAAGCTCTACCTTTCCCGCTTCGATCTTTGAAAAATCAAGGATATCATTAATGATACTCAACATATTATTAGCCGCTTGTGTGATCCGGTCCACATACATGCTTTGCGTTAAGGAGATATCGGTTTTCTTGAGCAGATAGGCCATTCCGATAATTGCATTAAGGGGCGTCCTGATCTCATGAGAGATTCTTGCCATAAAGCTGGACTTGAATTCATTTGCTTCATCTGCTTCTCGTTTTGCCCTTTCCAAATCCATTTGTATCCGCTTTCTATGCTCAACTTCCTTTCGCAGGCGTGCAATCCAAAAAAAGGAAACAATCATTACGATAGCGACAAAGGCACCGATAATAGAAAGGATACGTATAATCGGTCCATAATCTATATCAGTTTGCAGGTCAATCCACTTATTATTAATAGCGAGTTTCTCACTTTCAGTTATGGCACCCACCGCTTTGTTAAAAATGCTTACCAATTCGGGCCAGTCTTTACGAACAGCAAAATACAAGGCTTGCGGCTTCTCTGCTTCGAAGGCGACAAATCTTAGATTTGTCAACCCGGTTGACCTTATCAGATAGTTTGTTGTTGCAAGATTCCCAATAAAAGCTGTTTCTGTGCCGGTTGCCACCGCGGTGAGGGCTGCTTCGACAGAGTCGTATAAACTAAGATTTATCTGGGGATATGATAACAGGTAGCTGTGATGTGAACTGTTTCGCTGTACAGCGACAGTTAACTCTTCCAAATCTTCCATATCGGATATGTGGGTATCTGTGTCTCTGGTCACGATCACTCTTTTAAAGTAGTAATATGGCTGGGAAAAGAGAAAGTGCTCTTCTCTTTCTTCTGTTTTTCCAACGGCGGGCAATACATCCAGGTCTCCGGCCAGTGCCATATCATAGGCTTCAGGCCATGTCAACCCTTTGAAAACTTCAAATTGCAGGCCGGTTTTTTCACTGATCAAGGAAAGGTAATCTGCGGTAATTCCCTTATATTCACCATTCTCATCTATGAACTCAAATGGAACAAACCCCGGGTCTACTCCAAGCCGTATCACCGGGTGCTCTTCCATGAATGCGAGTTCATCCTCTGTCCAACTGATACTGCTGTCAGCAGCGTAACAAGGGGTTATCATAACCAGGGTCATGATAATTAATACATACAATAAGATATGTATCTTTCTCATAACCATACCTGTATAATGAAAACACAGGAGAATTCATTATACAGTTTCCTTTCTGTGTATTTTTTTATACATTAACACTAAACACGCTGTTGACTCCTTATTTATTAAAATATTAATAACAATCTTAACATTAATATGAAAAATAACCTTAATTTTATTATATCTTATATATACATGTAGTCAAACACACTTTCGGGCCGATCACCGGGACAGGTTGACTGATCGGACCGATCACCGCGATCACCGGGACTGTCCCCCCGCGCGATCAGAGAGACATGTCTTGCCCCGTGAGTCAAAGTCACCGTCCCCTTGACTCATTGACTCACTTGACTCACCTTGACTCCCCGCCTGAGTCTCTCATCGTTGACTCAAGGAATCAGAAAGAACGTCACCGGACTCAAAAGTTACAACACAATTTCGTCCCTTAGCTTTTGCCTTGTACAGGGCATCATCTGCCATTTTTATTGTATCTTCAATATCGTTGATATCATCATTGTTACCATGGATTGCCGCCACTCCAATGCTTACCGTAAAACTAATTTCCTGCTTCCCATAAATCACTTTTCTCCTGGCTACGCTCTCACGAAACTGTTCCGCTTTCTTTTTCGCTTCTTCCAAAGAAGCGTTCTTTAAAACAACAGCAAATTCTTCTCCTCCTATGCGCCCGGCAATATCGGTTTTTCGGAAACTGGTTTTTATAATTCTTCCCATTTCACGAATCATTTCATCTCCTGCCGCATGTCCAAAGGTATCGTTGATAACCTTAAAATTATCCAAATCCATAATCAACAATGATAGTTCCTCATTATTCTCTTTTGCCCTAGCAAACTCCCTTTGAGCCAAATTCATAAATTCTGCCCGATTATAGAGGCCGCTTAAAGAATCAGTGGTAGCTAAAAACTTTAGTTTCTCCTGAATTTTCCTTTCTTCTGTAACATCACGGATGGATTTAAGCATTTTCGTGTTTCCATCATGGGGATTTCCCAACGGCACCGCGTCAATCTCAAAATATCGTTTTTCCCCATCTATCACCAAAGAAAAATCATGGCTAGCCTCACTTTCAAAAATCTCCAACAACTTTGGCTCTCGCTTAAGAAGATTCTCTATGGGATTATTTTTCAATGAAATGTTTATTGCTTTAAAAAACTTCTCGGCGGCCTTATTGTAGTCTATTACCCTTTTCCCTGGACCCAATACCACCATACCAGCAAAGTTGTTCTCAAAGATTGTTTCTCGAGCCAGAGTTCTTATTTCCAAAAAATCGTGTTTTAATATACCATAACTAATAATAAGTAAAGAAACAGGCATTATTAAAGCGGAATAATCAATGCTCCGCTCTTCGTAAGCGAAAAGAATCAGCGCTATACCAATGAGAGGTAGTAAAGAAGCAAATAAGAAAACCAAAAAGTTGGATTTGGTATAGCCGGCCTTATTCTTCAGGTATCCTATGAAGNAAATGATAACGGTAAGAACTAAGCACAATATTGTATAAGAAATATTAACATAGTACCAAAAACCCCTTTCCATATACAAGGAGTAATACCCAAAGTACTCCCTCATTTCCCATTTTGTATAGAAAAGATGGTGCCAGAAATTAGTGAGTCGCATAAAAAAGGTTATTACAGGCACAGAAAAAAGCAAAAGTACCAGCCGGGTTTTTAGGGAATAGATGGTCTTTGTATAAAGGAGAGCCACCATCAGCCATAGTACAGCAATAAAGGGTAATCCGAAATATTGAAACTGATTCCAAAAAATCATTTCTTGCAGATTGTTATTGTTGATAATCATTAAATAACCAAACAAATAAATACTGATACATAAAACCAAGGCAGAGAATGTCTTTCGATAGCTGGTTCTGCCCTTTGAAAAGAAATAGGCGGCGAAAAACTGAGCTAATATAACCGCAAGAACCAGATAAAGACTAAGCAACGTCTTCATAAAAACACCTCAGCATATATTGGATTATGTTTTTTGCAAGTACTAATTCTATTATTTAAACTGTCTACCAGAACGATCACCGGGACAGGTTGACTGATCGCGATCCGAGTCAAGGGGACAGGCACTTTGACTCACTGCTGTGACATGTGCGCTGCATTCTATCTCTTTTAGCTTACCATTCTCAAAATATTAATCAAGCCTTCGCGATATCCCCTCTGTCACATAGCTTTCTTAATATTATCCCTATGTCTTCTAACATTTAATAGGCAATATTGCAATATATTGGATAATAAATGGTTGGGCTTGGGTGGCCTGGGTTGCAGGAGATGTAGACAAGACGGGTAGGCTGCATGGTTGTAATGGTTTGGAAGAAGGTTTGGTCGCTGTTTTACTACGTTTTATTTCGTTGCTTTATGGTATATTAATAGGAGAATTCAAATTATTAATACAGCTAAAACATCCGAACCGGCAAGAGGCATCATTGCAAATCTACAATCGGATACCAAAGGAAGTGTATGAATTGAGTTATAGAATAGACGCTGATACAATGAAGTCTTTGCAAAAGGCTCAGAAAAATGAAATAACAGAATACCATATTTACTTAAAATTATCCTCCTACATAAAGAATGAACACAACAGAAAAATTCTTCAACAAATCGCCCAGGATGAACTCCGCCACCACGACGAATTAAAAAAGTTTACCGGGACGGATAAGAAGCCAAACCCCTTGAAAATATTCTTTTACACCTTTATTTCAATGATATTTGGTATTACTTTTGGCATAAAGCTTATGGAAAAAGGGGAAGAAAGTGCGGAAAAACTATACAGAGAACTCGGGAATAAAATTGAGGAATTTAAAAGAATAGCAATGGAAGAGGACAAACACGAAAAAGAACTGATCGGAATAATCGAGGAGGAAAGGCTAGAATATGTTGGTTCGATGGTCCTCGGACTGAATGATGCCCTGGTGGAGCTCACCGGTACCCTGGCAGGTCTCACATTTGCTTTGAAGAATACGCGCCTCATAGCACTTGCAGGTCTTATAACAGGTGTAGCAGCTTCACTCTCAATGGCAGCATCGGAATACCTTTCAACCAGGACAGAGCAAGAGAATAGCCGCGCCCTGAAATCATCATTATACACCGGAGGTGCATATATTTTCACCGTTGCATGTCTGGTGTTGCCCTATCTTGTATTTTCCAACTATGTGGTAAGCCTTGTGTTTACAATCGTTGCGGCCATATTGATAATACTTGTTTTTAACTTTTATATATCGGTAGCCAAGGACCTTCCATTTAAAGAGAGATTTTTTGAAATGGCCGGTATCAGTCTGGGAGTAGCCGCCATTTCCTTTATCATCGGGTACCTCATAAGGCTGTTCCTCGGAGTTGATATTTAGTGTGACAGGGGGACGGG
>JGI24714J26587_10003045_pt1 | contig 10751 bp, 8 predicted proteins | sample BioPla4DNA2_FD_26587 | JGI IMG/M metagenome (IMG submission 26587)
ACTTTTTCTTGTCTTTTGTAAAATATGCACTTTATTAGACGGATTAAGCCGCATTCAGTTCCAAAAACAACGGAATTCAATGCTTTTATAATCAATCCGTAAAGTGCATATCCTCTATCTGGTATTTTATCATGCGCAAGCAAAAATAACCACTTTACTCTGTTTACTTTTGTATTAAGAAAATAACAAGTTTGAGTCAATTATATTACATGGCACAAGCAGTAATAAAATTCAGGAGTACCTGCTGTTTGCCGTAAGACGCGCGCAATCAGCCTGTATTTGTGTTATAGTTAAACTATCAATACAGTTATGGTGATTTGGAATGCATACAGACAAATATCTGCAGATCAACGGGTTTTCGGTCCGCTACAGGGAAGAAGGAAGAGGGGATGCCGTTGTCCTTGTNCACGGCATTGCAGGCTTTTTGGAGGAATGGGAGCCTGCGATGGAAATACTGTCCAAAAACTACAGGGTAATTGCCCTGGACCTTCCCGGGCATGGCTTAAGCGACAAGCCGGAAATCCCATATACCCTCGACTTCCTTACTGGTTTTCTGAAAGACTTTATTTCCGTAATAAGTCCCGGGAGGATTTACCTTGCAGGACATTCGCTCGGCGGAGCCATTTGCCTGAATCTTGTTATAAAATACCCATCCCTGGTTAAAAAGCTGATGGTTCTGAACAGTGTCTTTATAAAAATTCCGTTTTCATTAAGGTTTTTTTCGCCGGGGTTCTTTCAGAAAATAAACATCCCGGTACCGCTCAGCATCGTGAGGCTCATTACCAGGCAAAGCTTTTACAACAACAGCACGCGAAGCAGAAACTGGCTTAACCATGCATACAGTTATATCAACAAGCCAGGAGCTTTAAGAACGATGTTCTCGATCTTTCACGAGTTCATGACCTTACGCGGTCCCAATAAAGAGCTTGTGAACACGTTTCTGCATGGATTAAGCCAAGTGGAGGTTCCGGTCCTTATTGTATACAGCGGCAAGGATCGGGTGATATCGAACAAAAACTCACTACTGTTGCATAAACATATTAATAACTCAATGATCCGCAAAGTTCAGAACTGCGGTCACGAGCTCCAGTATGAATGCTGTGAGGAGTTTTGCAGCATTGCTTCCGGGTTTTTTAATGCCTGAGATTATCACCTGTCTCCAAACAGCTTCTTGCCGACGAAAAGAATATTCCGGTCCCCGGTATCATAAATAACAAATAAAAAGGGTCTGTCGGCTATAAACCGTACAGGTTCAATGAATGAGGTTGTCTCAAATTCAATCACAGTTGCGGCAGCAGCCTCTGTTCCTTCCTCGTTTACATCCACCACCGCCTTATGAAGAACACTGCTGATGTATATATCTCTCGCAATACCACTGAAATCTGCACGTTCCGAAAAAATCTCCCCCATACCGAGAGCAGTCAGAGAGCTGTTCAGTTCCCTGATGCCGTATTCCATTTTGAATTTCGGAAGCTGCAGATGCAAATCATTAACCGGTCGTAAACTTTCAAGCATTGCATCCCATTTTTCGTCGTCAAAGTTTTTTATAAACTGATTTATATCTTTGCCTGGCAGAATTACCATCATGGCAGTTTTTTTATCGCCGTAGGGAAGGCTTACCGCCCTGTATTCGTTCGATTCCNCCAGCTCTATCCTGTCTTCCTTCTGCATCATCTGTATCCTGTCTTTCCTGCCGTCATAGGAATGAAAATCGGTTTCAAAGGTTCTTTCGGCCTTAAAGGCTTCTGTCCATTCACCCTTGAAATAAATGGCATTTATAAGATACACCATGACTTCATCCGGTATCGGGGGNCTGATGACCGAGGGTATAAGGTTGTGTGTCTTTTCGGCCACCCAGCTGTTAATTATATTTGCTGACCCGGGCTCCGCAAAATCAAGGCTTTCCACGTCAGACAGAAAATAGTTTCTGCCTATGCCAATAAAGTTTTTCTGTATTTCAAACCCCTGCCTTGACCATATCGAATTTGCAATCTCTATTTTAACCTTTTCATCCAAACTGCTTAACCTGCTGATTAAATCCCTGTAANCCTCATTCAGCTCATCAATCGGTATGCCTTCACAGTACATCGCCTCTGCCATCGCATCCCTTGTGGTTCCTCCGGCACCGTTGTACGCCATCATAAGCACGCTTGATACCGAAAACGGGGAAATGAAGATTTCCTTGTCCTGATCCTCCTCGTTTATTTCCCTGAAAAGGTTCCATGCGAATTTTCTGGTTGCCCTGATAACTATGTTGGGCGTTTCAATTTCTTCACCTGTTTCTGTTTCTGTTGCTTCTGTCACTTCGCTTTCTTCGGTTATCCCGGTCATTTCAGGAGACCCTGTTTCAGTTCCTTCATCTGTTCCGTATGCCTCAATATCAGATGCATTTTCGGTTCCTTCGGCCTTTTTGGGGCCCGGTTCCAGGTATCCGGTTGCGGTACACCCGGCAAGAATTATTGCAAAAACGAAAATTAAAATCAGTATTCGGTTTCTCATAATTCACAACACTTCCTCAGGTAACTTAAAAAAACTGTTTATGCCGGAAACCATGCCATAGCTTTTTCCTGCATGGTACCCATTTTTTTAGACGCCAAAGGTTCCAGGAAGTTCCATTAGGCTAAAAAGCATAAATCATGAGACTGCTTTTTATTTATCATTCTTGTATCTTCTACAATCTCACCATCTGCATTGTAATAGCATTCTATAATCGAAAAAAAACAACAAAAAAGCATAGCTGAAACCGTTTAAGTTGTCAACTATGCTTTTTAAGTTGCGGGTAGCCAGTTATATTATATAGACTTTATAATACCTGAAAAAGTTCCCGCAACTGATTATAATTATAAAATATTTTTTCTGAAAATCAACCCATTACAATAACGCAGTCACAGACCGTTCCTGCAGGTTTTACAGGTATCCTGTCGGTTTCGGCACCGTCGACTATAATTTTCTTAACACCCCTGCATACCCCGTCAGGATTCTTCACTTCTATATTGTAAGTGCAGCCTCTGAACTTCCTTCTTACCTTAAAGCCTTTCCATTCCGACGGTATGCACGGATCTACCGTAAGGCTGTCGTATTCAGGCCTCACTCCCAGTATATACTGGCTTACTGCTACCATATTCCATGCTGCTGTACCCGTAAGCCAAGAGTTCCTTCCTGTTCCGAACTGGGGATGCTCCTTTCCGAGAATATTCTGGCAGTATACATAGGGCTCCACTTCGAACAAATCCACATCGTCGTTTCTCCTTGCGGGAAGTATCTGTGTATAATACTCGTAAGCCCGGTTTCCGTTGCCCATCAGGCATTCGGCAATCATAACCCATGGATTGGTATGAGCAAAAATACCGCCGTTTTCCTTCGCTCCCGGCGGGAATGTAGTCATTCCGCCTATTTTCGGATCATATTTCGGGTATGCCGGATATACCTTAACAATTCCATATTTCGTATTCAGGTGCTGATATACCGAACCGAGGCATTTCCCGGCATATTCCTCAGGGGCAACCTGGCTCAATACAGCCCATGGCTGGCTGTTAATGAATATTTTACCGTATTCGCAATTCTTTGAACCCATAACGTTTCCNTCATCGTCAAATGCCCTTACATACCATTCTCCGTCCCAGCATGATTCGTTTATCGCCTTTTTCATTTCTTCGTACCAGTTCCTGTACATACGCGCGAGCTCTTTTTCCCCTGTATATTCGGCTATTTCAATCATCTCAAGAGCAGCCCTGCAGAACAGCATTGAAGTAAACACGCTCTCGGCAATCCCGTTTCCGAGGTCCAGGTTCAATGTGTCGTTCCAGTCGGCTCTTCCTATAAGGGCAAGATTATGAGGGCCGCGATGGTTGTATGTGAATTCCATTGCCTTTTTCAGGTGTTCCCAGACGGTGTCTTCGGTCTTGTTGTCGTTGTATAAAACAATACTGTTCAGGAATTCGAAATTCCCTGTTTCCTTCAGGTATGCATTCACAGCAAGAGGAAGCCAGAGATGGTCATCGGAATACCAGTCGTATTTTACAATGGGTGCATCTCCCTCTCCACCTTCACCCGTCAGCGGGAAGAACAGGTGATAAACACGCCCGTCGGTGTACTGGCAGTGGATCAATTTTTTAAGCAGCTCACTTGCCTGTTCGGGAATTGAATGCATAACCCCGAGAGTATCCTGTGCGCTGTCACGGGTTCCCATTCCTCTTCCGAGGCCAAGCTGGTACATGGACACAAACCTTGACCAGTTGAAAGTAATCTTGCACTGATACTGGTTCCATGTATTTACGAACAGGTTCATATCCTCGTCGGGGGTTTCGGCATAAAGGTTATCCAGGTATTCCTCCCAGTAATCCTTTAACCTGGCAAGGGCCTCCTTTGCATAATCCACATTTAAGTAACTTTGTATTTCATCCCGTATTGTCCTTTTGTCATCGGTATATCCGAGAATAAATATTATTTCCTTCTCTTCACGGGCTTTCAAATCAAGATCAATGCAAAAGGCTCCCACACCGTTCATCCTGTAGGATATGGAATTGGAACAGGCTCCGGTTTCAACCGCGATGGGATTTGATTCACAGCGGTATCTGCCTATAAATGCCTCAAGATTTGTGTCAAAACTGTTTATTTCCGCATTTGTTGCAAAGAATGCGCATTCGCTGTCAAAATGGTGCGGGTGCCAGGTTATAATCCCGTCATTGTATCTTCCCTGGTTTATCTGCTGGACCCAGTCCACATTCTGCTGATCCTTAACGGCGTCCCAGAAACAGAACTCGGAATAACTGAAAACCTGGAGTTTTCTCTCTGTGTGGCCAAGATTTCTGATATGTACAAGCCAGATCTCAAAATCCCTGTCATCGGGCACAAAGTATGTAACATCGGCCGCAATTCCCCTGTATTCCCCCTCAATGACAGTATAACCCATACCATGCCTGCACCTGTACGCATCAAGTTTTCTCTGTACCGGCTGGTACCCGGGATTCCAGTACTCTCCGGTTATCCTGTCCCGGACATAGATATACCTGCCCGGCCTGTCCATGGGAAGATTGTTGTACCTGTACCTTGTTATTCTCCTGTTTTGAGGGTCCCTGTGGAAACTATAGCCTCCGCCGGTGTTTGTAACTATCCCTCCGTATTTCCCGCTTCCGATGTAGTTTATCCAGGGTGTTGGAGTATCAGGTCTTGTAATTACATATTCGCGGGCTTTTCGATCAAAATAACCATACTGCATTACAATACCTCCAAACAATATATATTTCGGATTGTGCCCGGTCCAGGCCATGCACAGGCATGCACGGTTCTAAATCCGGGAACAACATGTTTATTTCAGGGACTTGATATAAGGCATGCATTTTTCAAGGAAATACCGCATGTTCCTTTTTTCTTCTGACAACACCCTTTCTGTTACTTCACCGCGTCCCAGCCTGTCGCACATGGCAAGCAACGCGATCTCGTAAACAGGCACTTCCCTGACCATCGTTTCAATGTCGGCAAAGGGCAGGTTTTTGATCACCATTAAAACCTGCATGTGCCACCTGACCATCTTTGAAACTTTATATATAAACTCATCATCACAATTGAGAGCACCCAGGAAATCAACAGACAACTTCTCGCCTGCCCTGTCATGGTCATAGGCTGTTATTTTTCCCCTTCTTATTTTAGTTGTAGCAGGTTTTCCTATATCATGCAACAGGCANGACCACATAAACACTTTTTTATCATCGCTTTTGTCCCTTACAAGGGCACCGTTGTCAACAACTTTAAGTGTATGATTCCATACATTACCCTCGGGATGCCATTTGGGGTTCTGCTCTGTATGNTTTAACCTGCTGAGCAGCGTAAAGGGGTAATCATTATTGAAAAAATCTTCATCCTCAATCTTCCTGAAATACCCGGAAGGTTTGTCGTCCGAAATCAGATGTTTGCTGAACTCGTCAAAATAGTCTGGCATTAAACAGTCTCCGTTGCATATAGTAATTTTCTGTTATTATTGTCCCTTCATAAAGAGGTATTTATACCCGTTCTGCCTTTATGGCAGTCAGTACGAATATATTCTTTTTCTCCTTGCCCATATCGGTTAATCTTTCGATACCGATGCTGCCAAACCCTGTATCCAGGAGCCAGTGCTCAAGCTCAGCAGGGTTTATTCCGCTGTGGTAGTCATGCATGTTTATCCGGAATTCCTCGTCATCATGCGGTAAAAGATCGGCAATAAAAAGAATTCCGTTCGGTCTGAGCACCCGGTGGAACTCCTGTATTATTTCTTCCGGGTACTTGATATGGTGCAGAATCATGGATGCGCAAACCATGTCAACCCGGCCGTCTCTCAGCGGAACCTCGCTTTCTTCGCATTCCACGGTCAGTATGTTTGCAATGCCCTGCTGTTTTGCCTTTCTTTCCAGCTCGTCCAGCATTGACCCGGACATATCCATNGCTATGATTTTTCCGACGTGTGAAGCTATACCCCGGGAAATAAATCCGTCACCCGAACCGTAATCCAGGACTGTCATGTCCTTGTTCAGAAGACCCGAATCAATTAACTTGTTAATAATCGAATGATCATATATTCCGGAGCTTATTTCCTCCCACTTGTCGGCTATTTTCTCAAAAAACTGCCTCACATCCTGCTCGCTGGATGAATACATTTTTGAACTGCCCTTCGACAGCCAGTCAATCAATGCCGTTCTTGAGAATCTCCACTCTCTTCCTATTTTTCTTGCTGGAACATCTTCCTCCCTTAAGAGTTTTATAAAAGTCTTTATGCTTACTCCAAACAACTCGGCTGCCTCATCCATGTTAAGAATTTCTTTTTCCAACCTGAACCGCACCTTTCATCAAAAAAATGCTTCGGGCCGTACCCGGAAGGCATTCTGCATCAATCCGGGCTTATTGCCGTTACCAGCTGCTAATATATTTCTTCTGCTCATCGGTAAGCTCGTCTATTGAAATGCCGAGACTTTGCAGCTTCATCATCGCTATTTTCCTGTCAATCTCTTCGGGTATTTCAAAAACGCCGGGCTTAAGTTCCGAACGGTGATTCAGTATATACAGCGCGGCATAAGCCTGCACTGCAAAACTCATGTCCATAATCTCGGCTGGATGCCCGTCACCGCATGCAAGGTTTACAAGCCTTCCTTCTCCGAGCAGATAGAGCTTTTTACCGTTATTCAGCTCATAGCAGGTTATATTCTTTCTTGTCTCTTCGATTTTGCTGCTTAGCTCCTCTAAGTCAGGGATACAGATTTCAACGTTAAAATGCCCTGCATTGCACAGTACTGCGCCATCCTTCATTTTCAGAAAATGCCTTTTTACAATCACTTTATTGCATCCTGTTACGGTAATAAAAATATCACCATACCCGGCTGCCTCATCCATTGTCATGACCGAGAAACCATCCATAACAGCCTCAATGGCTTTAACAGGATCCACTTCGGTAACTATGACTTTTGCACCCAAACCCTTGGCTCTCATCGCAACACCCTTGCCGCACCAGCCATAACCCGCTACAACAACGGTCTTTCCCGCCGCTATCAGGTTCGTCGTTCTGTTTATTCCATCCCATACAGACTGCCCCGTTCCATACCGGTTGTCGAACAGGTGCTTGCACATGGCGTTATTAACAGCCATCATCGGGAATTTCAGCGTACCTTCCTTTTCCATAGCCTTAAGACGCAGTATACCCGTTGTCGTCTCCTCACACCCTCCGTAAATCCCTGGAAGCAGTTCCTTTTTCCTTGTATGAAGGGCATGGGTTAAGTCACCGCCGTCATCAATGACTATATGCGGCCCATGACTTAATGTTTCATCAATAAAATGATCGTATTCCTCTGGTGTGGCATCGTACCATGAATAAACGTTAATGCCGTCTTCCACAAGCGCCGCAGCAACATCATCCTGTGTTGAAAGGGGATTGCTCCCTGTGACTGCCATTATGGCGCCGCCTGCCGCAAGCACCTTCGAAAGATATGCGGTCTTTGCTTCAAGATGAATTGAAAGGGATATTTTTACACCTTCAAAGGGACGTGTTCTTTTAAACTCCTCTTCAATTCTGTTTAAAATGGGCATGTTTCTTTTTGCCCATTCAATTTTCTGCCTGCCCGTCGGGGCTGATTTTATATCGCGGATAATACTTTTCATATTTAAATTCTCCATTTTTATAATAATTTTTACCTTTTGAGTTATTATTATATCATTGTATAACTTATTTATTCAAGAAAATTTACAGCCAAATTCAGCTATCGTTATTTTATTTTCAGTGAATTATTGCGTGATATAAACTGTACCATAAAAACACTAAGCATTTATGTATTGCTTAAGAACATCGTATTCCGTCTTGTCAATATGGTTCATCAGGGCTATAGCTTTGCTTTTGCAGGATTCATTCCTTGTAATATTATATTTTATGATAACAGTCACCAATGTTTTTGCTTTCCTTTCTATTTCGTCGAGCTGGTTTTCATTTTGACTGTTATGCTTAAAATACCCTTGCTCGCATAAATACCTAATTCGCAGGCACATCATTTTTTTATGGTCGGCAAGCAGAAAAAAAGGCCTTATATCTATTTCAGACCTGTCATCCATTTTTGCGGTTATATAATTTATTAATGTATTGTATACTTCCCTGTTGAATACTATGTTTTCGCTGTTTTTACGGTTGTACTTATCCCAGTATTCAGGGATGCTGTTATCCAGGTATGCCTTGATGGAACTGGTAATGTTGTGGATACTGAATTCATAGTCGCAGTTTTTGTTTACGTTGTATAAATATATAAGCCCATTCAGGTAATCATGGTTTGTTGCAATATTGTATGTATTAAAGGCCTGTTCAAAGTCAGAAAAGGAAATAACCTCGTAGCAGTACTTTCCGTTTCTGAAAAAATCAGCTATATAAAATACTTTTTCATCCAGGTCATAACCGTAAATCAGCATGTCATGAAGTAAATTCAATCTTTTATAGCGTACACTTGACGGTACGTAGTAATAATTCAGCATTGTATGAACATAATTATCGGAATTAATACAATCAACTGCAAAGTCTGTTGCCGAAGCCCATTTTTTTACAACAGTCTCCCGTTTTATTTTCTGACTCAGAATCCATTTGCATGTATCTGAAGGTCTTAGTTCGTAAGGAAGCGGAAAATAGAAATCTCCCCAGTTATGCTTGTAGTCCCTGTTCATATATAACTGTATGAAGTTACTGAATATCCATCCTTTTGTAAACTCGTAGCTCTCTAATATTGACAACAAATGTGCATGCTGAGTATAAGTTGTTATCATCGGGTAAGTGACAGGCAGGGTTTTCATTCCTGTTGCGCTGCATCCAGTATTATCTTCCATGCATTCTCACTCCTCTCATAACAGGTATTTATAAACTTTTTTGGTACGATATATATATAATCATACAATATTATGGGCTAATTGTAAATTTAATGCACAAAAGAAAGAAAAATTGCCCGTAACGTCAGAAAATGTTTTCTTACGGCAATTCAGAACCAATCCTCGACCATTGAACGGACAATTCCTGTTTGCAGGGCAAACATACAACGGAAAAGAAATGAAGAAATGAGCAATATATGTACATAAAGCTGCTGCAAATGTTTTATTCAACAGTATATCACAGAAATCCCAAGGCGAGCCTGACAATCCTGTCACATAACTCCACGTATGAAATTCCTATGGCCTTTGCTTCCTGCGGCAATAAACTTGTGGGCGTCATTCCCGGTAATGTATTGGCTTCAAGGCATACAAACTCACCTTGCTCGTTCATGATAAAATCGATACGCGAGTAACTACCAAGGCGGAGAATTTGATGAACTTTTAATGCCGTAGCCTGTAATTTTCCGGTATCATCTCCGGACAAGTCAGCGGGACAAATTTCTCTCGTCAGTCCTTCCTGATACTTGTTTTTGTAGTCATAAAACCCTTCACAAGGCAAAATTTCAATAACCGGAAGCGCTGTTCCGCCTAATATTCCAACCGAGAATTCCCGTCCTTTAATCATTTTCTCTACAAGTATGTTTTCATCAACGCTTCTTGCATAGTTTATCGCATGGTCCAGATCATTCCTGCTTTCCACAATTGATACGCCGATACTCGAACCTGCACTACATGGTTTGACAACACAAGGCACTCCTATAGTATCAATGATACAGGGTACAGTGACGGTATGATCGACAACCATCCAGTCAGCGGTCGGGATGCCGGCTCCGCGCATCAAACGTTTTGCAAGGTCCTTATCCATTGCAAGCAGGCTGCCGATATATCCGGTTCCGGTATAACGGATCCCCATGGTATCGAAAACCGCCTGCAACTGACCATTCTCACCCATCGCCCCATGTAAGGCAATAAATACAACATCTGCCGCTTCACACAAGGTTAACACATTCGGACCAATCAATGATTTCCTGTTGTTATTCCGCCTGCGGATTTCATCCAAATCAGGCTCGGTATCCGGTACCCTGTAAGAATAGGGATTACCTGCTTTATCCTCGAAAAGGCGGTCAACATCGCCTGTTATTTGAATTCCCTCATAAACATCCACCAAAACCACACGGTGCCCTGCTTCCAGCAGTGCATTTGCAATCATGCTGCCCGAGGACAATGACACATCTCTTTCAGGACTTAATCCACCTNCCAGAACCACTATTTTCATACTAACCAGCTCCAATCGAACAGACAGCCTGTTATTAACACTGTGGCTGCTGTCATAATAATCACAGTTATTTTATTCCCTGCACTATTTTACCATTACGCTGACAAAAAAA
>JGI24714J26587_10003047_pt1 | contig 10749 bp, 9 predicted proteins | sample BioPla4DNA2_FD_26587 | JGI IMG/M metagenome (IMG submission 26587)
GTTCACTCTGAGAGAGGCAGCTCTCCGTCCTCCTGACTCCGAGCTGCCTCAACAGTCGCTCCGGAGACCACAGTTCGCCCCGGCACCATCATGAACCTTGCTTGCTCTGTTGGGACAGCTCTCTCGTGATCCTTGACTGCGAGTTGCCTCAACAGTCGCTCCGGAGACCATAGATGCACCGGAGATGTTGCAGCGGAGCTACAGACACCTTAGCTTTGCCGATGACTTACGACGCATGGCGAGTGTGTTGTCGGCCTATGCAGCGAGTATAGGTCGGTGCATCAACGAGGATGTACGAAAGATTGCTGTCGCAGCAGCTAGCAATATGGAGAAGAAATGAGATCGAGCTAGGAGGCAGGATAGGATTTGCACAGGGAAGTCCTAGACTCAATCTTCGCTCAAAAAACACCTGCATAAGATTTGTTGACAAAGGCAAATGCCCCTGCTATAATGGAGAAGCAGCTTTTCGGAGAACGTGCTTGCAAGCTGTTTGGGTCCTAGTGGATCGTTGAAAGGCAAATATGGAGGGATGCCCGAGTGGTTAAAGGGGGCAGACTGTAAATCTGTTGGCTATGCCTACGCTGGTTCGAATCCAGCTCCCTCCACCACACTTCACTTGTGTAGTTCGGCTCAACAGGGCGCTCGCAGGAGTTCCATCCGGGCCGAGCTATTTTTGGGTCACAATCGGCAGCTAGCGAGCTTTGGAGCGGGCGGGAATAGCTCAGTTGGCTAGAGCATCAGCCTTCCAAGCTGAGGGTCGCGGGTTCGAGTCCCGTTTCCCGCTCCAACCTAACGGCGATCAATATGCCCCTGTAGCTCAGTAGGCAGAGCGCGTCCATGGTAAGGATGAGGTCACCGGTTCGATTCCGGTCGGGGGCTCCACATCACCAAGTCCAAACTCTTCTTAGCGCAGTGCAGGCGGGCTTCAATTGAGGGGCCTTGGCTTGCACCGAGATTTTTTGTACACTCGGATTCCCCGCAGCGCTTTGGAGGGGAGACAAGGTTGGCAGGCGTCAGCAAACCTAACCAATCTTAGGAACTGCTCTCGAATGGAGGCCACAGTCACAAGGGGGAAGAAGAATGGGCAAGCAGAAGTTTGAGAGGACAAAGCCGCATGTAAACATTGGTACTATTGGTCACGTTGACCACGGTAAGACGACGTTGACGTCCGCGATAACGAATTGCCTGGCGAGTGCTGGGTACGCACAGGCTAGGAAGTTCGAGGAGATCGACAACGCGCCTGAAGAGCGTCAAAGGGGTATTACAATAGCAACCCAGCACGTTGAGTATGAGACAGAGAACAGGCACTACGCTCACGTGGACTGCCCCGGGCACGCGGACTATGTGAAGAACATGATAACTGGAGCTGCCCAGATGGACGGAGCGATACTTGTGGTGTCAGCAGCTGACGGCCCGATGCCGCAGACGAGAGAGCACATACTGCTGGCAAGGCAGGTAGGCGTTCCTTATATCGTAGTGTTCATGAACAAGATCGACATGGTAGACGACCCTGAGCTGTTGGAGCTTGTAGAGCTTGAGGTAAGGGATCTACTGTCGAGCTACGAGTTCCCTGGTGATGAGATACCCGTAGTCAAGGGGTCTGCACTCAAGGCAATGGAGTGCGGGTGCGGCAGCAGAGACTGCGAGTGGTGTGTGCACATATGGGAGCTGATGGATGCAGTCGACGAGTATATTCCGACTCCTGAGCGAGCAGTCGACAAGCCATTCTTGATGCCGATAGAGGACGTGTTCTCGATCACCGGCCGTGGCACTGTTGTGACTGGTAGGGTTGAGAGAGGTACGATCAAGCCTGGCACTGAGGTGGAGATAGTTGGATTGGCTCCGGAGAGCCGCAAGACGGTAGTGACTGGAGTTGAGATGTTCCGGAAGCTGCTTGACGAGGCTGAGGCTGGAGACAACATTGGCTGTCTCTTGAGAGGAATAGACAAGGACGAGGTAGAGAGAGGCCAGGTATTGGCGAAGCCTGGTTCAGTGACACCGCACACAGAGTTTCACGCTCAGGTGTATGTGTTGAGCAAGGAGGAGGGTGGAAGGCACAGCCCATTCTTCAGTGGGTATCGCCCTCAGTTCTACTTCAGGACGACGGACGTGACAGGGACAATAACGTTGCCTGAAGGCGTAGAGATGGTCATGCCTGGTGACAATGTAGAGTTGAAGGTCGAGCTGATCACGCCAATAGCGATGGAGGAAGGCCTGAGGCTTGCAATTCGCGAAGGCGGCAAGACAGTCGGCGCAGGCGTAGTTACCAAGATCATTAAGTAGCAGGTAAGTAGCAGAGGATCAGGTAGCAGAGGATCACAGGACGCAGGCTGTAACGCTTGCGTCCTGATAATTCACCCTCTTATACGATCTCCGCTTAGAGCATCCCGACAGTCGGATCTTTTATTGACACCCCAGTTGAAGTGTGCTAAGGTTTACTAGTGACCATGCCGGGTTAAGTTTACCTGGTGACGGGTCGCTGGGAGGTTCGTACAATGCGAGATGTCGTAACTCTTCAGTGCAACGAATGCAAACAGCGCAACTATCGCACAACGAAGAACAAGAAGACCACCACCGAGAGGCTGGAACTCAAGAAGTACTGCAAGTTCTGCAGAACGCATACACCACACAGAGAGACCAGGTAAGGATGTGAGCTCGATGGCTGCCTCTGATACGAGTAAGAGCAAGCCCGGATTTTTTGCGAGAGTCGGCAGGTTTTTTAAGGATGTTCGCTCCGAGCTGCGCAAGGTCGCTTGGCCTAACAGAAAGGAGCTTACATCATATACAGCGATAGTTTTGGTCGCTGTGGCCATCGTAGCTGTCTATATCGGTGTGATTGATGCGTTGGTTACAGTGTTGTTGGGGCTTGTACTCCGCTAATACACTGAGACACGTTTGGATGGGATGGCCCTATTATGCAGGAAAAGAACTGGTACGTCATCCATACCTATTCGGGATACGAGAACAAGGTGAAGGCCAACCTCGAGAAGCGCGTTCAAACCATGGAAAAGGAAGACAAGATCTTCCGCGTGGTTGTCCCCGTAGAGGATGAGTATGAGATCAAAGACGGGAAGAAGCGCGTGATCCAGAAGAAGGTCTTTCCCGGGTATGTGCTCGTTGAGATGATCATGAGCGATGATTCGTGGTACGTAGTGCGAAACACCCCGGGAGTGACCGGATTTGTCGGCTCAGGCAACAAGCCTATCCCACTAACTCAAGAAGAGGTCGACATGATTCTCAAGAAGGATCAAGGCGAGGAGGCCAAGCCGAGGATTCAGTTTTCTGTCGGGGAGCACGTGAAAGTCATCGATGGGCCATTCGAAGACTTCACCGGCACTATCGATGGAGTGGATGCCGATAGAGCGAAGTTGAGGGTACTCGTATCGCTGTTTGGCCGGGAGACACCAGTCGAGCTTGACTATGTTCAGGTGGAGAAGCTATAGGCTTCTCTCAGGAGGTATGCTTTTATGGCCAAGAAGGTCAGTGCCGTGGTCAAACTCCAGATAGTGGCTGGAAAGGCGACTGCAGCGCCGCCAGTGGGGCCAGCGCTTGCACAGCACAGTGTTAACATAATGGAGTTTATCAAGTCGTTCAATGAGAGGACAGCGTCCATGGCAGGCGAGGTCTGCCCTGTTGAGATAACTGTTTACGAAGACCGCTCCTTTACCTACGTGGTGAAGACTCCACCTGCTGCNTACCTGTTGCGCAAGGCTGCAGGTATTGAGAAAGGCTCAGGAGTTCCAAACCGCGAAAAGGTAGCAAAGGTCACCAAGGCACAGGTAATGGAGATTGCTCAAAAGAAGCTTCCTGACCTCAATGCGAACGACGTTGAGGCAGCTGCCCGGATGATTATGGGCACAGCCCGCAGCATGGGCATTGTTGTTGAGGGTTAGGCCGTATATCTAGCGTTGGACGTCTGTGGGAGGATCTTTAGTGCGGAATTGATCCGTTATCACCACTAGGAGGTATTTATTGTGGCAAAGAGAGGAAAGAGATACAGCGAAGCCGCCAAGCTCGTAGACAAGGAGAAGCTTTACTCCCCCGAGGAAGCTCTCGAGCTTGTCAAGCGAACAGCCAGTACCAAGTTTGATGAGACTATCGAGGCGCACATACGTCTTGGCGTCGACCCGAGGCACGCGGACCAACAGGTCCGTGGGACAGTCCTGCTCCCAAACGGCACAGGCAAGACTGTGCGAGTGCTCGTCTTCGCCAAGGGAGAAAAAGCTGCTGAGGCTGAGAGGGCCGGTGCGGACTACGTAGGTGCCGAGGACCTGGCCGAAAAGATCCAGGGCGGTTGGACTGACTTTGACGTTGCTGTAGCGACCCCTGATATGATGGGCGTTGTTGGCCGTTTGGGCCGCATTCTGGGACCACGTGGTCTCATGCCCAACCCCAAGGCTGGGACAGTTACGATGGAAGTCGAAAAGGCCGTTCAAGAGATCAAGGCTGGTAAGGTCGAGTTTAGAGTCGACAGGAACGGCATAGTGCATGTCCCGATTGGCAAGGCATCCTTTGATGCAAAGGCCTTGGCTCAAAACTTCAGAGCCCTGATGGACCGCGTTATAAGATCTAGGCCGGCTGCAGCCAAGGGACAGTACCTGAGGAGCGTCACTCTTGCTGCTACAATGGGGCCTGGGGTGAAGCTTAATCCTGTNCTGGTTACCGCGTTCGTTAGTGAGCGCGATGCTGAGTAGCGGGTTTTGGTTTGACAGGGTTATCCTGTATTGCAACTTGATATAGAAAGCTGACCATAGACAGCAGGTGGCATTTCTTAAACGCCCGTCAGGTTGACGGGGGCCTGCCGAGGTCGAGTGGCGATTGGTTAGATCGCGCGAACGCTTCGGAATGGTTTTTGCGATTCCTGAACGTTGAGGCCTCCTTCTGTCTAGGGAGGCCTTTCGTTTTGATGGAGCCTAAGTGCTTGAGGCAAAGGAGGTGGAGTATTTGGCTAGACCCGAGAAAGAGGCTATGGTCGAATCGATCAGGGAGAAGNTCGAGAAGGCGACTGCGAGTGTTCTCACCGACTACAGGGGCCTAAACGTCCAGGAAATCACTGAGCTGAGAAGGCGCTTTACCGACGCAGGTGTTGAGTATAGAGTTCTCAAGAATACACTGACGAAGTTGGCTGCTGACAAGGCTGAGATCGAGGGCCTGGATCCCTATCTCGAAGGCCCTCTGGCGATTGCGTTTGGCTATGAAGACCCTGTCGCTCCTGCAAAGGTGATTGCCTCTTTTGTCAAGGAGTACAAGAAACTGGAGGTCAAGGCTGGCATCCTTGACGGCAGAGTCATCGATGCGGCTGCAGTAAAGGCGTTGGCCGATCTTCCTGGCAAAGAGCAACTGCTCGCCATGGTCCTCAGGGCAGTACAGGGCCCCCTTTATGGGCTTGTCAATGTCCTTCAAGGCAATTTGCGCAACTTGGTCTATGCAGTTGACGCTGTGCGGCGTTTGAAGGAAGAGGCTGGTGCGTAGCACACTGGTTTGGGAAACTACGATTTGAGCAAGTTTATGCCAAGAATGGAATAGTTGAAGGAGGAAAACAGTATGTCTATAGAGGAGATTGTCAGTGCGATAGAGAAAATGACAGTGCTGGAGCTGTCAGAACTGGTAAAGGCTATCGAAGAGAAGTTTGGCGTTAGCGCTGCAGCTCCCGTAGTCGCAGCCGGTCCAGTAGTTGCCGGCCCGGCAGCTGCTGAGGAGGCTGAGGAGAAGACCTCGTTTGACGTAATCCTTGTCACTGCAGGAGCCAAGAAGATCCCAGTTCTCAAGGTCGTCAGAGAGATCACCGGCCTGGGCCTCAAGGAGGCTAAGGAACTAGTCGACAACGCTCCGAAGCCAGTTAAGGAAGGCGTAAGCAAGGAAGAGGCTGACGAGATCAAGGCCAAGCTCGAAGAGGCCGGAGCAGAGGTCGAGGTTAAGTAGGTTACCAAAGGAATTTTGCGGACTAGAGAGAAANGGAGGCTTCTTGCGTCTCGCGAGGAGCCTCTTTTTCCTTGACAGGCCACTGTGTGTGTGGTAGCATTATAAAATGTCATGACTGGCGGCATTGCTCTAAGTACGAAGTGGTTGTACATGGGACTTATTGTCTCTGGACTGCTTCACGCGCGGAGTGATTGCAGGAACTCTCATTGCACATATACCCCGCGAATCTATATCCTGTCGAGACAGCCTGAGCGAGGCATTGAGGCGACAGCCGATTGGCCTTGCTTTTCGTCATGTCATAATGGTCTGGTTCACTGTGGCGTCAATTCCATAGGGAGGCAGGAGTGATATACTATATGGCACACACCATAAAGGCCGGACGCAGAGAGCGCCTTAGCTTTGGCAAAATCACCGAACCACTGGAACTCCCGAATCTTATCGAGATACAGCGAAAGTCATATGAGGATTTCTTCAACAAGAAGCTCGATGAAACCTTCAGAGACATTTCGCCTATTCAAGATTTTACGGGAAATCTAGTACTCGAATTCATCAGCCATAGTCTTGGGGAGCCGAAGTACTCCGTTGAGGAATGCAAGGAGCGTGATGTTACGTACGCAGCTCCGCTTAAGGTGCTCGTGCGTTTGATCAATAAAGAGACCGGCGAGGTCAAAGAGCAAGAAGTCTTCATGGGTGACTTCCCTCTCATGACCGAAAAGGGTACCTTTGTGATTAACGGCGCCGAGAGGGTAATTGTCAGCCAGCTCGTTAGGTCGCCCGGTGTCTATTACGACAAGACCATCGACCCAAGTGGCAAGGTCTTATACTCTGCCAATATTATACCCAATCGCGGTGCTTGGTTGGAGTTCGAAGTGGATGCCAACTCTACCATGTACGTGCGCGTAGACCGTACACGTCGTCTGCCTGCGACTGTCCTGATTCGTGCACTTGGACTAGGCGAAGATGCACAAGTCTTGGAGTTCTTTGGGGAAAGCGAGTGTATTAGGAACACCCTTGAGCGGGACAGCACAGACAGTGAAGACGAGGCGTTGATTGAGATATACAAACGCCTGAGACCTGGTGAGCCACCCACTGCAGACAGCGCTCGCAGCCTGTTTGAGGCACTCTTTTTCGATCCAAAACGGTACGACCTGGCCTCAGTTGGTAGGTACAAGATCAACAAGAAGCTGGACTTCGGAGAGCGTCTGTTTGGCTCGACGCTGCAATCAGATCTTGTTGACGAACAGACCGGAGAGGTCTTGTTGAGCTCAGGTACAAAGGTCACGCGCGACCTTGTATATGAGATTAACGAGTGGGCCAGGGCCGGCAAGGTAAAGCACGCGTACATCACTGGCAAGAATGGCGACCTCGTCAAGATCATCTCCAACGGGTTCCCGGGAGATGAAGCCAAGACCATTCTCAAAGAGGACATTCTTGCAGCGATAAACTACTTAATCGCGCTTACTGTTGGATTGGGCGACATCGATGACATTGATCACCTGGGCAACAGGAGGGTCAAGTCAGTCGGTGAGCTGCTCCAAAACCAGTTTAGGATCGGCCTGTCGAGAATGGAGCGAGTGATCAAGGAACGTATGACCATTCAGGACGTAGACGTGATCACTCCTCAGGCACTGATCAATATAAGGCCGGTTGTTGCTGCGATAAAGGAGTTCTTTGGCAGCAGCCAGCTCTCACAGTTTATGGATCAGCCTAACCCGCTGGCGGAGTTGACACACAAGCGCAGGCTTAGCGCACTGGGCCCTGGCGGCCTGAGCCGTGACAGAGCTGGTTACGACGTGCGTGACGTCCATCACTCCCACTATGGCAGGATGTGTCCGATTGAGACCCCTGAAGGCCCCAACGTCGGACTCATAGGTTCACTATGTACGTATGCTAGAGTCAATGAATACGGATTTATCGAGACCCCGTACAGAAAAGTAGTTAACGGCAGAGTCACGGATGAAATCGTCTACATGACTGCTGACGAAGAGGATAAATACGCTATCGCCCAGGCAAATGAGCCGCTTGAGGAGGACGGCACGTTCGCTCGGGAGCGCATAGCAGCAAGATATAGAGACCAAGTTGTCCGGATTCCCAGAGAAGAAGTAGAGTATATGGACGTATCTCCGAAGCAGATTGTCAGTGTAGCGACGTCCTTGATCCCGTTCCTCGAGCACGACGATGCCGGTCGTGCACTGATGGGCTCGAACATGCAGAGGCAGGCTGTACCGCTCCTGCGAGCCGAGGCACCGTTGGTAGGTACAGGCATGGAGGCCAAGTCAGCGGAGGACTCCGGCGTGTTGGTCTTGGCTGAGCATGCCGGAACAGTGCGGCGAGTGACTGCGACAGAGATCCTTGTTCAGAGAGATACGGGCGAGATCGACACCTACAAGCTTCTCAAGTTCCAGCGTTCCAACCAAGGCACCTGCATTAACCAGAAGCCGATTGTAAGGAAGGGCGATAGGGTTGAGGTAGGCGATGTGCTTGCCGACGGCCCGTCGACTGACAGCGGCGAGCTGGCACTGGGCAAGAACATCTTGGTCGCATTTATGCCTTGGGAAGGTTACAACTACGAAGACGCGATCTTGATCAGTGAGCGACTGGTCGTCGATGATGTGTACACTTCCATTCATATAGAAGAATACGAAGCCGAAGCGCGGGATACTAAACTCGGCGCCGAAGAGATTACCCGCGACATACCCAATGTTGGCGACGATGCACTAAAGGACTTGGACGAGCGCGGCGTGATCCGGGTCGGTGCAGAGGTCAAGCCCGGTGACATCTTGGTCGGTAAGGTCACGCCTAAGGGCGAGACCGAATTGACGGCGGAGGAACGCCTGCTCAGAGCGATCTTTGGTGAAAAGGCCCGGGAAGTCAGAGATTCATCGCTGCGGGTACCTCACGGTGAATCCGGGAGAGTGGTTGCTGTTCACGTATTCTCCAGAGAGAATGGCGATGAACTAGGGCCGGGAATCAACAAGCTGGTGCGAGTATTTGTTGCCCAAAAGCGAAAGATCTCTGAGGGCGACAAGATGGCCGGCAGGCATGGCAACAAAGGTGTAATAGCCAGGATTCTGCCTGTCGAGGACCTCCCGTTCTTGCCGGATGGGACTCCTGTTGATATAGTACTCAATCCTTTGGGCGTTCCGGGTCGTATGAACATCGGGCAGATCCTCGAGACGCACCTTGGTTGGGCTGCCAAGACGCTGGGGCTTCACGTAGCCTCTCCAGTGTTTGACGGTGCAGAAGAGGATGAGATTATGGATCTCTTGGAGAAGGCAGGACTTCCCAGGAGCGGTAAGACTATTCTGTACGATGGCCGGACAGGCGAACCATTTGACAATGAGGTTACTGTTGGCTACGCGTACATGATGAAGCTTGCCCATCTGGTTGACGACAAGATCCACGCTCGTTCGACCGGCCCCTACAGCCTGGTGACTCAGCAGCCGCTTGGCGGTAAGGCTCAGTTTGGCGGGCAGAGATTCGGAGAGATGGAGGTTTGGGCGCTCGAAGCCTATGGCGCTGCGTATAGCCTCCAGGAGATGCTCACTGTCAAGTCCGACGACGTTGTGGGCAGAGTTAAGACCTACGAAGCAATAGTTAAGGGAGAGAATGTACCTGAGCCGGGCGTTCCGGAGTCGTTTAAGGTCCTTATCAAAGAGCTTCAAAGCCTCGGACTGGACGTCCGCGTGTTGACCCAAGACAATGAGGAGATCGAGATTGGGGAAGACATAGACGGCGACGGTGACGGTGATGATGAGCTCGGGATTGGTATCCCGGGCCGGGTGATTCGAAGAGCCGCCGAGGGAAGGAAGCGTCGAGAGGAGGCATCAGACGAGGAAGGCCGCGACGAGCCGAATGATGAAAGCGAGCCGGAAGGAACACAGAGTGAGGATGCCGACGTGTCTGCAGACGAAGAAGACGCTTCAACAGAACCCCAAGACGACAGCGACATGCTCGAAGCTGTCGAGGAAGGCGAGGCCGAAGAGGAGCCGCTTGACGACGATGCCGACGGCCTTGACGCCAATGGCGATGACGATGAAAGCGGGTTCGAGCCAGATACGGAGGACGAGCTGATCGACGACGTTGATTTCTCTGGCGTGCGTCGCTTGTCCAGATCGGATCTGGATGATGACGAGTCTGAGGACGAGTACGGAGATGACGATTTGTACAGCGATGATTCTGATGACATCGATGGCTTTTACGACGAGACCGATGACGACGACATGAACGATGATGACTGAGCGGCTGGAGGAGGAGAGTTCTGTGCTCGATATCAATAATTTCGATGCCATAAGGATTGGTTTGGCCTCCCCAGAGCAGATTCGCGCCTGGTCTAGCGGCGAGGTCAAGAAGCCGGAGACAATCAACTACCGAACGCTCAAGCCTGAGCGCGAGGGGTTGTTCTGCGAAAAGATCTTTGGCCCTACTAGGGACTGGGAATGCCACTGCGGGAAATACAAGAGAGTGCGCTATAGAGGTGTTGTCTGCGAGCGCTGCGGAGTCGAGGTAACTAGGTCAAAAGTCCGACGAGAGCGCTTGGGGCACATTGAGCTGGCTGCTCCCGTATCTCATATATGGTACTTCAAAGGGATCCCGAGCAAGATGGGGCTTCTACTAGACATGTCTCCACGCGCTCTGGAGAAGGTCCTTTACTTCGCTGCATATATCGTTATAGACCAGGGAGACACTGGTTTGGCGAAATACCAGCTCCTCACTGAGAGCGAGTATCGCGAAGCCCGTGACAAATACGGCGACTCGTTCCAGGCGGGCATGGGAGCCGAAGCCATAAAGCAGCTCCTGAAGGAGATTGACCTCGACCGGCTAGCG
>JGI24714J26587_10003049_pt1 | contig 10742 bp, 6 predicted proteins | sample BioPla4DNA2_FD_26587 | JGI IMG/M metagenome (IMG submission 26587)
AAATGAGGACATGATTATGCAGCATATTGTTAATCCTCTTATGATTGAGTCCTCTTTAATTTTAGATAGGGATGATCCAATTCTTTTTAAAACCATTACGGAATCAATGGTAACTGCGGAATATGTAAAAGCTGTGGAGTCTCTAGACGAGATAATATTAGCCATTATGTCTGGAGATACTTTTTTATGTGTCCAAGGCTATGATAAAGGATTTATAATCAGTACTAGAAAATATGTGGGTAGGCAGGTTGGAGAACCTATATTGGAGCCTTCTGTTCAAGGCTCTCAGGAAGGTTTTGTTGAAACAATACGGGATAATATTGGTCTTATCCGAAGAAGATTAAGGGACCCCAACTTGGTTTTTAATGTACATAAGTTGGGAAGAAGAACTAAATTAGAGGTTGTAGTTATTTATATAAAGGATATAGCAGATCAGTATGTGGTTGATGAGGTTAATAAGCGAATAAACTCTTTAGATATTGAAGGGGTCCAAAATGCAGCACAAATAGGCCTATATATAACTGATAGTCCCAATTCAATTTTCCCTTTATTCCAAGTAACGGAAAGACCAGATAGAACAGTAAGAGGACTTTTAGAGGGTAGAGTTGCCATCCTAGTAGAGGGTGGAGCCCGTGCCTTGTTAGTGCCTGTTACATTACCCATGCAGGTTCAGAGTGTTGACGATTATTACATGAACTGGATTATAGCGTCTATTTTGCGTATATCAAGATATATAGGTTTATTTATATCATCCTTTCTCCCTGCTTTATATATAGCTGTGACCAGTCACCATCCTGGCATGCTGCCTACCATATTGGTTTTGACTATTGCAGGCTCTAGAGCAGGAATGCCTTTTCCAGGTATCTTAGAAGCTATCCTTATGGAAGTAACTATTGCAATGCTTCAAGAAGCCAGTGTACGCCTGCCTAGAGTAGTAGGTCAGACAGTATCCATTGTAGGAGGTTTGGTAATTGGTCAGGCAGCTGTGCAGGCAGGGATTGTAGGACCAATCATGGTTATTATAACAGCTCTTACTGCTATAGGTTCTTTTACAATACCCGACTATAGTTTAAGCTTGGCTACCAGGGTTATTCGGATTCCATTTATGATATTGGCAGCTACATTAGGTATTTTTGGGATTTCTATGGGCATGTTGTTACTGCTAATTTATATAGCTGATCTAAGAAGTTTTGGGGTACGCTATATTCGCCCCTTATCCCCCTATAGGAGCAGTGACTTAAAGCAAACATTGATTAGTAGTAAGGAGAGCTCTATGGTAAATAGGCCTATTTTTCTAAATCCTAGAAACAAACAAAGGCAGTCAGCTGTGAAAAGGGGCGATAGAGATGAACAGTGAAAAGCTTACCCCATCACAAATATTTGTAATAGCAGTATTTAGTATTTTAGGTGTGGATATATTAGTGGTTCCCCATGATATGGTATTACTAGCAGATCAAGACGCCTGGATTTCACTTTTATTGGGTGGAGTATTACTTTTCATAGGTGCAATACCCTTTTTATATCTTTTAAACATATATCCTGATAAAGATCTGCCTCAAATTATCTTACAGGTAGCAGGCCAATGGATAGGTAGAATGTTACTCTTTCCTATAGTGTTCTTTGTTATCATGTATGCAGCCATGTCTACTAGACTATTTGCTCAAGCACTAAAACTATTTTTAGTAGATAAAACTCCTATATTGATTATGGTGATATTTATGATAATTGTAGCTGCATATATGGTATATAAGGACGTACATACAATGGGAGCTGTACTGGACATTCTTTTCCCCATTACTATCATTAGCTTAATCATACTTATTGTATTGTCTTTACAAAACTTAGAACCAGATAGAATAAAACCCATTTTATTTAGAAATACCAAGAATGTCATTAAGGCTATTATTCCGGGATTTTATCATTTTGCAGGTTTTGGAGCAATTTCATATTTTATGTGTTATGCAGCTGATAGAAAATCAGCCTATAAAGCTTATTTATTAGGTATTGGTGTCCCTGTGTTTTTCTATGTTATTACAACTGTAATATGTATTATGGTTTTTGGTGTACCTCCCCTAAAGGTTATTGTTTATCCAACGCTGAATCTCTCAAAGTCAATAGAATTTGAAGCTGCTATTTTAGACCGGCTAGAGTCATTTATGGCAGTATTTTGGATATCCATGGTGTTTTCATCCCTAGCAATATTTTACTATGCGTCAGTAAGAAATATATCTGAATTTTTTTCCATTCCCCATAAGTACAGAATATATGTGATTTATGCCCATATTCTTATACTGCCTATAATTGCTCTTATTCCCTCAAGCAGTATAGATGTATTTGAACTTCATGATAAGGTAAAATATATCGAAGTTTTTATTGGTTTTGTTATATTTCCAATAGTCACTGCTTGGGCAGTTATCAAGAAAAAGAGGGGGATGCAGCAATGAAAGAGTCTAAACTTTCAATTATTTTGCTACTAATTACAATTAGCATGTTAATATTTACAGGATGCTGGGATAGAAGAGACATTGAAGATAGAGGATATGTTTTGGGAATTGCTGTAGACTCTTATACTCCTAGTAACTCTCAAGCAAAAGGAGACGAGGCAAAAAAGGAGGAATTTGAAGAGACCCAGACAGCTATAGGACAGCCTATCTATGAGATGACTGTACAATTGCCCATCATAAAGAGATCTCCTTCCCTTGCTGCATCAGGTGCAGGGAGTTCTGGTGGTCAACCAAAAACTTGGCAAATATCTCAGTCAGGCAATGCTTTTATCAGCATGGAGAGGGAGATGGAATCAAGAACCAGCCTTACTCTTTATTACGAACACCTTCAAGTCCTAATTCTATCTGATAAGGTATTAAAGGATGGGTTACATAACATGATAGATTTTTTCTTAAGACACAGGGAGATGAGAACCAGTGTTAGCCTTTTTGTTGCAGAAGGTTCCGCAAAAAAAATTTTAGAGGTAGTGCCTCAGGAAGAGGATCATTCATCAACTTATTTATTTGAGCTCCCCATTAATGCCGATAAAAACGCCGGAATTGCCTATAAGCATAATCTGGGAGAAGCTATGAACTGCCTGCGCAGCGGAGATGCTTTTGTTTTGCCTAGGGTGGAAGCTACCAAAGATGAAATTAAGATAACAGGCGGTGCCTTGATTAAAGATGGCAAGATGGTGGGATGGGCAGATGAATTGGACATAGAGGTCACTAATATTATTGCTGATAAATATAAAGGGGGTACTGTAATGGGACGTATGCCAGGAAATAATGAGGCAATTATAGTTATGGAGGTTACTAGTGCCAGGACTAAAGTTGTTCCTATTATAGAGAACGGTGAACTAAGATTTGATGTAGATATAAAAATGAAAGGGAAGTATGCTGAGCAGGTGGGAGTTACTAGTGGAGGAAGGGTGGATAAAAACTTTATAAAGGAGTGCGAAAAAGAGTTTGCCAAGACGATAGAAACAAGATGCAAAAAAACTATTGAAAAAATGCAAAAGGAGTATAATGTTGATGTCTTTCAATTAAACAGAATAGTACGAACCCAAAAGCCTGCCTATTGGGAAGAGGTAAAAGATGATTGGGATGAAATTTTCCAAAACCTTGATATAAACGTGAAGGCCAATGTCACAATCCAGATTATTGGAGTTATGAAATAAGGGTTATTGTTACTTCATATAAGCAGGTCGTTATAATCCAATGAAGTTATTGAATTAATTTAAACTCATATTAATTAGAGGTTTTTATAAGATAACACATGGTATAGTTATTTATTCTTAGCTATACCATGTCTTTTATTTGCAACAATTGTTATTATGGATTTATTTATCCACTAATTCAGTATATAATATATATATTACCAATATCATTGCTCTAATTATATAGTAACAAAGTTTGAAATAACCATAAAATTCAAAATAGTCAAAGAAAGGATAGGATTTAATTATGCTAATTGATATGCCTTTAGAAGAGCTAAAAAAGTATCAGGGGATAAACCCATATCCACATGATTTTGATGAATATTGGGATAAAGCACTAGAAGAGATGAGATCTATTGATCCTGAGGTAGAGCTTATTCCTGCAAAATTTCAAGTTCCATTCGCAGAATGTTTTGATCTATACTTTACAGGAGTTGGTGGTGCCAGGATACATGCTAAGTATTTGCGACCTAAAAACAGTGAAAAACCTCATCCAGCGGTTTTGATGTTTCACGGGTACAGCGGCAATAGCGGTTCTTGGTCGGACAAGCTTAATTATGTAGCAAATGGATTTTCAGTAGCTGCTTTGGATTGCAGAGGACAGGGAGGCCTATCTGAGGATGTTGGCGGAGTTAAAGGCAATACCTTACATGGTCATATAATAAGGGGACTTGATGACGGTCCTGAAAAACTCCTATATAGAAGCATATTTCTAGATACTGCTCAGCTTGCTAGAATTGTTATGGATATGCCTGAAGTTGATGAAAATCGTGTTGGTGCTTTAGGAGCTTCTCAAGGTGGTGGTTTAACCTTAGCTTGTGCAGCCTTGGAACCAAGAATAAAAAGGTTGGCCCCTGTATATCCATTTTTGTGTGATTATAGAAGGGTATGGGAAATGGATCTTGCTAAAGACGCCTATCAGGAATTGCAAGATTATTTCAGACGCTTTGATCCCACCCATGCCAGGGAAGATGAATTCTTTACTACCCTAGGTTATATAGATGTACAGTATCTGGCAGGGAGAATAAAAGGAGAAGTATTGATGGCGGTTGGGCTTATGGATACAGTTTGTCCTCCATCAACTCAGTTTGCAGCTTATAATAAAATCACTTCCAAAAAGGAAATGGTTATATATCCAGATTTTGGCCATGAATGGCTTCCTGGATTTGATGATATGACATTTGAGTTTATGATGGGATTATAAATGTTCACATAAAAATAAAAAAAGCAAGGGGGATTTCATGAAGAACCAGTTGTATTATGGTGCAGCATACTATCCCGAATTATGGGATGAAAAAACTGTAGAGGAAGATATCCGCTACATGAAAGAAGTAGGTATCAATGTTGTTAGGATGGGTGAGTTTGCTTGGGCAAAGATGGAACCAAGACAAGACGAAATTGACATGAGCTTTTTTGTAAATATTATTGATAAGCTCTATGAAAATGGTATAGAGACCATTATATGTACACCCACTCCTACGCCACCCATATGGATGACCCATGGACACCCTGAGAGGATGTATGTAGATGCAGAGGGAACTGTTATGTCCCATGGTGCGAGACAGCATATATGCACAAATAATCCTTTCTTTAGGGAAAGAAGTAGAATAATTATAGAAGCTATGTCCAAAGCAGTTGGAAATCATCCAGGTGTTATTGCCTGGCAAACAGATAATGAGTTTAAATGCCATGTTCAAGAGTGCATGTGCTCTACCTGTAAGGACTTATGGCATGAATGGCTTAGGGATAAGTATGGTACCATTGAAAACCTAAACCAGGCATGGGGTACCATGATTTGGAGCGAATACTATCATGACTTTGAACAGGTTCCTCAACCTTACAAGACTCCTTTCTTACACAATGCTTCTTTGAGCACTGCGTATAGGATGTTTTCCAGGGAGAAGATTGCAGAATACAATGATGAGCAGATAAAAGCTATCCGTAAATATTCCGATAGACCTATTACCCACAATACTGGAAGAGGATTTTCTGTAGATCATGAAAGATTATTTAAGAACCTAGATTTTGCCTCATTTGATGCTTATCCAAACTGTGATCAGTATAATCAGATGCTGCTTAACTATGATATCTGGAGAAACACAAAGAAGGATAAGCCGTTTTGGGTGATGGAGACCAGTCCATCTCATAATGGTCATTTGCATGGCTATCAAAAGGCTCATAGGAATGGTTTTCTAACAGCAGAAGTAGTATCAGCCTATGCCTTGGGTGCACAAGGCTTTGCCTACTGGCTGTGGAGACAGCAAAGAACAGGTTGCGAACTTCCCCATAGTGCTATACTAAGCTCCTGGGGTAAACCAACCCTTGGTTTTGAGAATGTAGTAGATGCTGGTAAGGCAGGAAAAGAGATTGAGCCTATTATTCTCCAAACTAAGCCTACCCAGGCTGAGCTGGCCATTACATATTCTGATAGGGCTAGAGTGTTCTTCTTAACCGAGTCCTTGGAAAGGATAGACTATATCCAGGTGATGGAGAAATTACACAATATTGTTTTGGATATGGGAATTCACAGAGATCTAGTATTTGAAGGTGCTGATTTAGAAGGATACAAACTATTAATGACTCCTTTTATGCCCTATGTATCTGATGAGTATCTAAACAAGGCCAAAACCTTTGTAGAAAATGGTGGAATATGGATAGTTGGTCCACTGACAGGATGGAGAACAGGCGAGCATACTGTCCATACTGATGCAGGTTTAGGCAGCCTAGAAAAGATAGCCGGAGTAGAAACAACTTATATTTACTCCATGACCGGAACCGAGGCAAGAGGCAATGCTTTTGGCATGTCTGCTCCCCTGGGTCTGTTAAGTGCCGTATTTGAACCTAAAGGTGCAAAAGTCATGGGTACNGTTCATGGTGGAGTCACTCCTGGCCTTGCTTTTGTAACCGAATATAAGATAGGAAAAGGGAAAATAGTAATGATAGGCTCAACTCCTCAAGGTGAAGAAGGAGAGGCTATGATCAAAAAGATAATTGATCACTATGCATGTGAAGCTGGTATTAGCTTAAGAGCAAATACTAGCCCTGGAACTATAGTAGCCCCAAGACACAGCAAAGATAAAAAGATATGGGTTATTGTCAATATGGATGGCAGGGGTGGAAGTGTTGAAATTCCACAGCAAGGTTTTGATGTTTTACAACAGCAAAGCGTCCAACCTGGCATTCTTAACATAGGTAGCTATGAATATAGGGTTATTGAGTTTTAAGTATATCATCTATTTTATCTCAATAGGAATTAACCTATTGGATAAATTTAAAATATCTATAAGGGGTGTAAAAAAATGTGTGAATTTAAACATCATGTAAGCGATTTGTGTGAACGGGATATTTGCATACTGCCAGTTAAAGAAGAAGGACTTTATTATTTCTATACCACTCGGGCGCCTCACGAAATGAGGGAGCCAGGGGTGCCCAAATTCTACGCCCGATGCAGTCCTGATTTAATACATTGGAGCGATCCCATTGTAGTGTTTGAAAATAGGGGAGAGTTTTGGGCTAACCTAGATTACTGGGCTCCAGAATGCCACTACTATAAAGGAAAGTACTATCTTATTTCATCTTTCCGTGCTCCAGGTACCTATAGAAGATGTCAATGTTTGGTATCTGATTCTCCAACAGGTCCTTTTGTTCCTCATGGTGAGCCTTTTACCCCTGAGGATTGGCATTGTCTGGACGGAACTCTATACATAGATCAAAAGGGTAAACCATGGATGGTATTTTGCAAGGAATGGGTTCAGGTTGGAGATGGCCAAATGTGTGCTGTGCCTATGAAAGATGACTTAAGTGCCCCAGATGGGGAACCCATAATTCTATTCCGTGCATCCCAAGCACCATGGAAACGGGATGTTTCCCTAGAGAAGGGCAAGCATTTCGGCAGGGTAACTGACGCTCCTTATATGTATAGGTGTAAGAATAGAACATTGATCATGATATGGAGCAGTTTTAGTAATTCTGGCTACACTGTAGGATCAGCAAGATCCTTAACAGGAGAAATAGATGGACCATGGCAAGTGGACTCCGAACCTATTTATGCTTTAGATGGTGGACACCCCATGTTATTCCATACTTTTGACGGTAAGCTTATGATGGTATTTCATTCACCAAACAGGCCTGGACAAGAGAGAATGCTCATATTTGAGATGGATGAGATAGACGGCCATCTGTACACCAAGCATGAGATTACCGGTAACTGGTTTAATAAATTTTATTATCCCGATGGAAGGATGGTATCTGTATAAATAAGGGCAAGGAGAAAGTCTTAGCCATGATTAATAAGTTGAGAGATGAGTTTTTGCATCCTTCTAGTGAATATACGCCTATTCCTTTTTGGTTTTGGAATGATCACTTGAATGAACAGGAGATAATCAGACAGATTCATGATTTCAAAGATAAGGGGGTGGATGGATTTGTTATCCATCCCCGCATTGGAATTCCAAAAGAAATAGGCTATTTATCGGATAGGTTTATGGAATTGGTAGAGTGTGCTGTAAAAGAAGCTGCCCTATTGGATATGAAGGTAATATTGTATGATGAAGGCATGTATCCCTCAGGGTCAGCTAACGGCATGGTAGTAAGATCTAACCCGAAATTTGCTAGCCGGGGCCTTAAAATGATACAGCATGAGTGCAGCAGTGCTGTGGAAATTCCCATAGAGTTAGAAGATGGGGAGGCATTGGTAGCAGCTTTAGCAGCACAAAAAAGGGGATTGAAGGCTATTGATCCAGAATCTATTAGGATAGTGAATGTGTGTGATGGGAAAGTTTCTTTTTCACCTCCAAATGGTGAGGAATGGCTGGTTTTATTATTTATAGAGACCTATAGCAGAGGCCATATTAGAGGTATTCATTTTGGTGAAGATGATGGGGAGCCCAATGCTCCCCCTTCTACAGATCTTTTAAACCCCGAGGCAGTTCAAAAGTTTATTGAATTAACCCATGAACGNTATTATGAGTGGCTTCATCAATATTTTGGAACNACTATTATAGGCATTTTCACTGATGAACCTTCTATACTGGGAAGAGGGGTATCTTCAGATATNATNCCCTGGACCTGGGGATTTTTAAAGTGGTATTTAGATCAGGGAAATGATATAAAAGATCTTCCAGCATTGTGGCTGGATGTGGGACAGGATACCCAGCTTAAGCGAAAAGGATATAGAANAGCAGTGAATAAGCGGCTGGAAATGGCCTATTACAAGCAGCTTTATGAATGGTGCTATAAGCACAATATCGCCCTTGTAGGCCATCCTGAATCCAGTGATGATATTGGAGTGCTAAAATACTTTCATATACCTGGCCAGGATCTTGTGTGGAGATGGATTGCACCAGAAGATGGAAAAGCTTTGAAGGGGGTGCATAGCACCCAGGCCAAATGCTCTTCTGATGCAGCCAGACATATGGGCAGGAGAAGAAATTCCAATGAGTGCTTTGGATGTTGCGGACCCAATGGAAATGATTGGGCTTTTACTGTGGATGATATGAAATGGTATATGGATTGGCTTTTTGTGCGAGGGGTTAACCTGCTCTATCCCCATGCCTTTTTCTACTCCATAGATGGTGAAAGGCGGCATGGAGAAAGACCACCAGATGTAGGTCCAAATAATCTTTGGTGGCCGTATTACAATCAAATATCTAATTACATAAAGCGAATGAGCTGGCTAATGACTGATATAGTCAATATAACTCCTGTTGCGGTACTATGCCAGGAGGATGAGCTACCTTGGGCTATAGTTAAGCCTTTATTTGAAAACCAGATAGAATTTAACTATCTGCAAGAGGAGTTTTTTATAAAAGGAAAAATAGAAAATGGATCTATACTCATACAAAAGCAGAGATATAAAGTGTTGGTGGTAGAAGATATTCATTTTATAAATGAATATACCCTGGATAAATTACAAGAGTTTATCCATCAGGGTGGACATGTAGTAGTATATAATCCAAATCTTAGTGAAATTGGACTTATGGGAGTTAATGAAATTCATAGATTAGATCAGGTAGTAGATGTATTAGATTCCCTAGTCGGGAGGCAGATTTTATTAGATAAACCTTGTAAGGATTTAAGGATCAGCCATGTAGTTAAAGATTATATACATTTTTATTTGTTAGTTAATGAAGGGGAAGAGCCTATTACCAGGGAAATGAGCATATATACAGTAGGACAGGCTGAACAGTGGGATGCATGGGAAGGAAAAGCAGAACCGGCCTTTGTTAGTTATATTGAGGCTGATAAGATGGAGATTAATATAAGGCTGGATAGACGTCAAAGCCTTATTATAGCGATTGATCCTTCAAAACCAGCAAGCTTAAGACCAATGCAGCATAACCCAAAAGAGCGTGAAATTAATATTCTAGAAAAGGGATGGATAATACGCAATGCACCAATTCCTGCAGCCAAAAAGCTAGGCTTAAGGTCATGGACTCAGTGTCCTGGTATGGAGACTTTTTCAGGCACCTTAACCTATGAAAATAGCTTTATACTTGACTCTGCTTTAAATCAAAGACAACAACTGTATCTAGATTTAGGAACAGTTTATGATATTGCCCATGTAGAATTAAATGGTATGCCAGTGGGAGTTAAGATGTGGGCTCCCTATATAGTTGATATAACACCATTTATAAATACAGGAAAAAATACTATAAGAATTAAAGTTACCAACACCATAGCCAATAGAATATGTGGCTCTAAACTCCCCTCTGGCTTGTTGGGTCCAGTTAGAATATATAGTCGGGAGAGGGAAGATTATAGCCCATAGAATTGATAATACTGGAAGGTAATAGGATAGATTAAGACAGCTTTTTAGGGCACGAATGGTCATAGGAAGATGATATAATCTACTAGCTTGGAATATCATTAGTTTAATGGCTTCTCTATAGCAGGGTGACTGTTAATCTTGTTCATCATTAATCCAAAGAAACTTTTATTAAACTGCTATAGCAAGTCAAGTCCAAAATAGTGTGTAAATTGCCTCGGTTGTTAAACAGCAGCCAGCCAGACACCCAATAACAATAAGCGTTTATGCCGT
>JGI24714J26587_10003059_pt1 | contig 10721 bp, 10 predicted proteins | sample BioPla4DNA2_FD_26587 | JGI IMG/M metagenome (IMG submission 26587)
CCAACCTATGCCTTTAAAGATATGGCCTTATCCATACTTCCCCATCTATTAAGGATTGCACTAAAGACCAATAATGTAAATAAGGAAGTGGTAATACTAACTGCCACATCAGGAGATACAGGTAAGGCTGCTTTGGAAGGATTTGCAGATGTAGAAGGGATCAAAATAGNTGTATTCTTTCCTGAAAAGGGAGTAAGCCAAATCCAAAAGCTTCAGATGATAACCCAAGAAGGGGAAAATACATTTGTAGTTGGCATTGAAGGAAATTTTGATGATGCCCAGACTGGAGTAAAAACTATATTTAATGATATAAAGTTTAAGGAGATAATGGATAAGCATGGCTACATATTGTCTTCTGCTAATTCTATAAATGTTGGAAGGTTAATCCCTCAAATAGTATATTATTTCTATGGATACCTAAATCTTTTAAAACAAGGGGAGATAGGTGAGGGAGAAAAAATAAACATAGTTGTACCTACTGGTAACTTTGGCAATATATTGGCAGCATATTATGGNAAAATGATGGGTCTTCCTGTAAACAGACTAATATGTGCTTCAAATGAAAACAATGTTTTGTCTGATTTTTTCAATAGAGGAGTATATGACAGAAGAAGGGAACTTATATTGACCTCATCCCCTTCTATGGATATACTCATATCCAGCAATTTGGAAAGGCTTTTATTCTATATATTAAATGAAGACGATGGGGCTGTTAAGGATAAAATGGAAGGACTAAGTAAAAATGGCTTCTATAGAATAGAAAATATAAATTTAGAGGATTTTTATGGAGATTATTCAAGGGAAGAGGAAGTGACTAATACCATTAAAGATGTATTTAACCATGATGGATATTTAATGGATCCCCATACAGCAGTAGCCTATAGTGTATATGATAAATACAGGCTAAGGACCAAGGATGATACAAAAACTATAATTGCAGCCACCGCCAGCCCCTTCAAATTTGGNAAGAAGGTTGCTGATTCAATAGGTTTGAATACCTATGAAAAGGATGAGTTTCAAATACTTAAGGAATTGGAAGACAGGACGGGAATAAAAGTACCAGAAGGCATAGCTTCCCTAAGGGAGAAGNAGNTAAAACATAATAACTATTGTAGGAAAGAGGATATGAAGAAAATATTGTGTAAGTTTTTAAAGGTTGGTGAGGCCTTTGATTAATGTAAGGGTACCTGCCACAAGTGCCAATTTAGGGCCTGGGTTTGATGCACTAGGCCTGGCTTTAAACCTGTACAATTCCTTTACTTTTGAAGAAATACCAGAAGGCTTAGAGATTGTTGGATGTGGCCATAGGTATAAAAATGAAGACAATCTAATCTATAGTTCCATGTTAAAAACCTTCAAAGAAATTGGATACCAGGCTAAAGGCATTAGGATTACTGTGGATACCCATATACCAGTATCCAGAGGCTTGGGAAGCAGTGCAGCCTGTATATTAGGTGGAGTTATGGGTGCCAATGGATTGGCTGGTAGCCCCCTTTCTAAGGAACAAATATTGAATATAGCTACTGAAATGGAGGGACATCCGGACAATGTAGCTCCAGCCTTGTATGGTGGTATGGTTGTATCCATTATGGAAGAAGGCAGGGTTTATTTCAATAAAATAAATGTTGCTAAAGGNATCAAATTTGTAGCCCTGATACCAGATTTTACTATTTCCACCAAAGTNGCCAGGAGTGTGCTGCCAACTTCAATATCCTATGAGGATGGAGTTTATAATGTTGGGCGGGTATCCCTTTTGATATCTGCATTTGCAAGTGGCAGGTTTGATTTATTGGAACATGCCGTTAAGGACAAACTGCACCAGCCCTACAGGGGGAAATTAATTCCATATTTTAATGAAATAATTAATGCAAGCAGGAGACTGGGAGCTTATGGTGTGTACCTAAGTGGTGCTGGACCTACTCTAATTGGAATAGTAGACAATGACAATAGTAAATATACAATGGAAATTAAAGATTATCTTCAATCCCTTGGTTTGGGTTGGGAGGTTAAGGAGCTACAACTGGATTTAACTGGAGCCACTATTGAATGGACTTCAGTATCCTGATTACCATNAANTAGGCAAAAGATNCTTTGAAAGAGTCGAAAGGCTGTAGACTGGCCAATCGACTTTTTTTATTTTAACAAGTTTAATGGATCCAAAATTAAAATAGCTCATGGAAGTGATGTAAACAATATAGCAAAAAAAGATGAACCCAATGCTGTAAATAACTATAAATGCTTTATTATGATATAATGGATGTAATAACAGATAGTAAAACAGGGAGGTGGCATAAAAAGTTTTTAATTTTCTACCAGGGGAGGGATTATATGAAAAAACCAAAGAAATTAAAGCTGCTGATTAGTGCCTTGTTAATTTTTTCAATCCTAATTAGTTTAGTAGGTTGCAATAAGAATAATACAGTCCAGGATAGTATTCAAAGAACAAGCCAGGAAGAGGTAGCCAAGGAGGCTAAAGAAACTGAAGAGATTGAAGAAACTGAAGAAGAAAAAGAAAGCAAATACTATGTTCCAGAACTGGAAGAAGTGCTTGATGCTGTGGATGAGATGACTAGAGAGGAAGTATTTGCAAGGATGAATGAACTAAGGGATCCGACGGGCATAGGCTATCTTGGTTTTGCTCTGTATCAATCAGATCTGCTGGAAAAGGGCCTGTTTGAATCGGCAGATGATCTGCAACTGCAAAAAGAAGGCCTAAAAGCCACAATTGTATCTGACAAATACGGTTACACTTTTCCATGCCTAACCCATATACAGGAGAAATATATTCTGAACTTACAGTAGATGATGTAGAATATTTCAGCCACTCAATTCATACCATAAGGAAAGATCTATCAAAACTTCCACTTGAAGAAAGAAAACACCATCCCTACAGAACCTACTTTGACATGATAGAGGAAGGAAGGGAAAAGGAACTTTTATCCCAATTTGTGTTCACATGGGCTCACGTTAACGGCTACCTGATACTGGAAAGAGGTTTTCAAGAAGGAAGATTTTATATAATCCCGGAACTAGTAACCCAATACGATGAAGACACTTATATAGCAATGGGGGTAGTTGTCAACAGGTGGCCAGAAGAACCAGGAGGCAACCTAAAAGAAATCTTAGGAGAAAAAGCAGGAGATGGAAATTTCTATAAGCATCCTACTAGCTTTATCTATACAGTTACGGAAGAAAAATTTATAGTTGATGAATTTATTATAAGTGTGGAAGACGAATACATGAAAAACCTTGGACCAGATTATGAACATCCACCAAAAGCCCCATACTTTATGAGGTTTTTATTCGACAGATGGATGGATGGTGTGGAAGAAGGGGATTTAAAATATTAATATATGGGTTTTCTATTAAAAGTATAGGGTTGTGGGGAAAAATTAATATTCATACAGGTTGAATCTTTTTTTTTCAAGGGTATAATATAATAAATTGCTGGTTATATTTGAAAATTTTATACTACTTATGATTAAGGCATGTACACTTGTGACCTTAGCATGTGCAGTTCAGGTAATATCTTGGGGGGATAAGATGAAAATAAGATTAAGGTATTTTGGATTTAAGACAATTGACTTAGCACAATATATGGAGCTGCCAGAAGGTAGCAGTATAGCAGATCTTGTTCATGTATTACAAAAAAATCATGAATTAAACATAGAACAAATACCAACAACTACATTTTTGGTCAATAATTCAAGGGCAGAAAAAAATACAGTACTTAATGATGGTGATGAAGTTCTAATTCTCCAAACCTTAGGTGGAGGTTAAAAGCTGTGATGTAAATTTGCATTAATAGATGTAAATTTACATGATGCAATAATAAGTATTTTATTGTGTATTTCTAAAAAAGCTTGTTAAACGTGATGCAATAGTACATCAATAATTATTAAAATCCTAACAAATACTTAATCAATATATTGAAAATTCAAGCAATTAAATGCCAAATATTTAGCTAAATTATGAGAAAAAGAAGGGACAGCTGGGTAAGAACCCTTCTTTTTTGTTTTTTTGGTACAAAAATTGCTTAGTTATTAGATATAAATCCTTAAATGCTATGGGTTTTCCTTTAGGAGGAGGTGTATATTATGGGGTAGTTCATGAACACTTTTCAAAAGTTCCGGTGACAATTGTTGGAGGCTTTCTTGGTGCAGGCAAAACTACTACGATAAATTACATATTATCAAATTTTACTGGTAAGGAAGTAGATGTTTTAGTTAGGGAATACGGGGCAGTTGCTATAGATGACAAGCTTATTNATTTNAAAAANGAAAATATACATGTATTTACCAGAGGTTCTATCCATCAGGATCCCCANCTTTTATTGTATGATTACTTGCACCACTTGCATCATGAAAAAGCTGAAGCCGGATTTGAACATTTGATTATGGAAGCCAGTGGCTTAGATATTCCAGAATATTTGATTCAACTGTTTTTCTTAGGCCATTTGCCATATCAGTATAGGCTTGGAAGCTACATAGCATTAGTGGATGCTGAATATGGGCATCTTAATCTTGATGAATTTAGAGTGGCAAGGGAGCAGGTAGCTTATGCCGATGTAATACTGATAAATAAAGTAGATTTGGCTGATGAAAATACTATAGAAAGNTTAAGGGAACGTTTAGGCAGAATAAACTCCATNNCCAGGATTTATCCTACTACATATGGACAGGTTGATATAGATAAGGTACTGGATATCAGCTTGTATGAACAGCTTAAGNANCTNAAGCAAGNTTCCTATGCTGGAAAGGATGAAAATATTATGGATGATATTAGGACAGTGGTTCTTACTGAAAACAGGCCTATGGACAAGNAGAAAGTAAACAAATGGATACAAAATTTATTTGATACCAGGGGGCTAAATATTTTGCGAAGTAAGGGATTCTTCTATTTTGCTGATGATGATTACAGGTATGAATTTCAGGCAGTAAGGAAAACTTTTAGCTCTAAGGCAGACCATATCTGGCAGGAGGATGAAGAAAGAAAAAGTGTAGTTGTACTTATAGGAAGGGAGCTTACAGATGCTGAAGAACTACAGGAATCATTTAGTTCCTGTGTTGCATCTAATGAATAGATAAATATTAAGTAAAGGGGGAATTGTGAATGGTATCTAAGGTCTATTTTATGGATGACCGGGCTGGTGGTGTTCAAGACAGNATCCCATTTAAGGCAGTGAAACTATTAAGAGATGCTGGTATTGAGACATTATTTAAAAAGGGGGATTTAGTAGGCATAAAGACCCACATGGGAGAGTATGGAAATGCTCTAAATCTTCGTCCTCACTGGGTTAAAGCAATTGTTGAAGAAGTGCAAAGACTAGGGGGAAGACCGGTAGTTTTTGANTGCAATACTGCAATTTTCAGTGAATATTCAGCACGTGCCTATGCAGAGGATCATCTTAAATGTGTATCTAGACATGGTTTTAACGAAGAAACATTAGGCTGTCCAGTTTGGATCTGTGATGGTGAATATGGTGAAGATGATGTAAAAGTAGAAATACCAAATGGCGTATATATGAAGCATACATTTATGGGCAGAAAGATACTGGAATTTGATGCAGTAATTGTAGTTTCACACTTNAAAGGCCATCCTATGGGAGTATATGGAGGAGCAATCAAAAATGTAGGTATAGGAATGGCATCTCCACGTGGTAAGCTCACAACACATTTCTTCAATCATCCTGTACTTGGCATTAAAAATTGGACTATTAATCAGGAGGCTGTTAAGAAAATAGCCGAAGGGCCGAGACCCAATGTACTTGACAATTTAATCAAGAGCTGTCCAGTAGATGCATTTAGTTATGATGGAAATGCACTTGCATTCGATACAGAAAAATGTATACTATGTGGAGCATGTATGGGGCCAACTATGATGTCTGGTATGTTTAACCTGCCTCTAGATATTTTACCAACCTGGGCACCAACAATTGCTGACTCTGCAGCTGGCATTATCAATGCAATAGGCAAGGATAAGATGCTGTATTTGAATTATGCATTTGATATAAGTCCATGGTGTGACTGTGCTAGCTTCCACGATAGACCACTGGTACCAAATATTGGAGTATTTGCTTCAAAGGACCCTGTAGCCATAGATATGGCTTGTATGGAAGCTGCTGAGGCCGTTGATGGAATGCCAGGTTCATTGGCAGATGAATATGGATTTAGTGAGCCAAATACAGAAAGATTTACAAATTGCTCCAGTATGGCAAAACAAAGTCAATGGCAACAATTGAATGCTGCGGTATTTAATGGAATTGGTACAACTGAATATGAATTAATTACTTCTGAGCCAGCAGATGCAAATGAATTTATATTCCCACCCTATGGTCCAGGAAATCCCTTTGGATATGTACACAGGGAAGCTATAGGCAAAATAGATTGGGATCCAGGTGACTACTGTTATGAATTGCCAAGATTGTCATTAGGAGAGTTAAACATTAGACCTAAAGGAAAGGTAGAAGTGGTTGAATCAGAGGTATAATCATAAATTTCATAATGCTAAATTAAAAGGAGGGAATGGCATGTTATATGGCTATGCAGGCAAGATGCTATTTGTAGACCTTACAAATAATAAAATAGAGGAAAAGGAACTTACACAGGAACTAGCTGAAAATTTCCTTGGGGGATATGGCATCGGTGCCAAAATACTATATGATATGATGCCAGCAGGGGCTGATCCATTGGGACCAGAAAATATACTGGGCTTTGTAACAGGACCTGTTACTGCAACTAGAACCCTATTCAGTGGAAGGTATACTATAGTGCACAAGTCCCCAGTTACCGGTGGTTGGAATGATGCCAACTCAGGAGGCTACTTCGGNCCTGAACTTAANAAGGCTGGNTATGATGCAGTATTTATTTCAGGAATAGCAGAAAAACCAGTATATATTTGGATTAATGATGGTAAGGTAGAAATTAGAGATGCATCCCACCTATGGGGTATGGACTGTAAAGAAGTCTGGGAGGCATTAAAATCCGAAACTGACCCAAAAGTACGTATTGTAGCCATTGGACCTGCAGGAGAGAGACAGTCTTTAATATCCTGCCCAATAAATGATGGGCATAGGGCACCAGGAAGAGGTGGCGGTGGGGCTGTAATGGGTTCCAAGAAACTAAAGGCCATTGCAGTTCGCGGTACGCAGGAAATTAAGGTTGCAGACCCTGAAAAGGTACTGGAGATAAATAAAAGGATAGTTGAAGCAATGAAGGATAATCCTGCTGCCCAGGGATTCGGTACTTTTGGAACAGGAGTTGGCACAGCTGCATCTGCTTTAAGTGGTGACTCACCAGTTAAAAACTGGGGTGGAGTAGGAATTGTAGATTTTGGTGAAGAAAGTGCTCAAAAGGTGGGAGCNCAGGTATTAGAAAAATATAAAACCAGAAAATATGCCTGCCATAATTGTCCTCTAGGATGTGGGGCTGAATTGAAGGTAGATGACGGAAGATGGCCACTGGAGGAGACAGAGCGTCCAGAATATGAAACAGCAGCATCCTTTGGCAGTACCCTTCTATGTGATGAAATGGATGCTATATTGAAATGTAATGAAATATGCAATAGGGCTGGTTTTGATACCATATCTGCAGGTATGACCATAGCATGGGCTATGGAATGCTATAATGAAGGGGTGCTAACAAGGGAAGAATTAGATGGCATTGATTTGACCTGGGGCAATGGAGAAGCCATAGTAGCAATAATGGAAAAAATGGCNAAGGGAGAAGGGATTGGAGCTATTTTAGCTAATGGTTCCCAGTATGCAGNCAGGCATTTTGGAAAGGGGGAAGAATACCTNCAAGTTGCATCGGGAATTGAGCTTCCAATGCATGACCCAAGGTTTGCACCAGGCTTGGCCAGAACATACAAATATGACCCCACACCAGGTCGACACGTAAAAGGTGGGGCAGGTGCACCTCAAATGATGGGGGCNTATCCGGGAGATAAATATAATTATGACGTAGGAGGATTTTTGGATGTTATGTTGACTGCTGGTCAAGAAATTATAAATAGTGCAGGTTTTTGCATGTTTATGAGCATAGTGGCACCCCAAGGAATAGAAAACGAATATATTCAGGCAGTAACAGGCAGACGTTTCCTGGGTCAAGACAACTTTATAACTGGATTGCGTATTCTTAATATGCGCCATGCCTTTAATGTAAGGGAAGGAATTAAACCCTCAGACCTTACTATTTCAGATCGTGCCCTAGGCAAACCACCTTTGACTGCAGGGCCACTCGAGGGAGTTACTATAGATGTAGATAAACTTGCACGCATGTTCTTTGCAAATGTAGGCTGGGATATGGAAACTGGCAAACCCTCTCTAGAACTACTGCAAAAATTAGGATTAAAAGAAGTCATTAAAGATCTATATGGGGAGGAAGCATTGGCATAATAATTTGGGCTACTTAAAATTAAGTAGCCCTTTTTTAATTGTCACAATTATCTTAATAATATATAATATTTTTACAAACACTTTATTTGAAGAGGGGGCTTTTAATGGGGATAAAGGAAAAGGGGGATAAAAAAATAAATGATAAGCTTGATTGCGGTTTTAAGAAGATTATTGATGATTACAGCAATTTAAAAGAATTTGATATTAGAATAATTGGAGAACACCTTAAGGAAGGGATTATTATTATAGATAGCAATGGTTTTGTTGAGTATGTAAATGATGGATATTGTAACCTAGCCGGCTGTAAAAAGGAAGATATACTTGGAATAGGTTCAGAAAATTTAATTAAGGACTTGAAAATAGTTTTAAGTAAAAAAGATGAGCTGTATTCTATAGTAAAATTTGAAAAAACAGGGAAGACAACCCTTTCCTACTCTATGTATACCCTGGACTACCAGGGGCACATAAACAAGGTTATTGTATTTCTAATAGATATAAGCAGTGTCAAAGATTTTCATCTAGAGCCTGGTGAAGTTTACTCCAGCAAATATGATAACAGTTCAGATGTAAGGTATTCAGATATTTTGGCTAGACAAGAAGCCAATCTAAATTTAATTGGCAAGAGTGCAGTAATTAAAAATCTAATATATTATATTTTAAGAGTAGCTCCCTTTGATACTACAGTACTTATAACAGGGGAAACAGGAGTTGGCAAGGAAGTAGTAGCTAACAAAATACATAAAAACAGCAATAGAAGTAAGGAAAAGTTTGTAAAGATCAATTGTGCTGCCATACCAAAGAATTTAGCAGAGGCAGAACTTTTTGGATATGAAAAGGGAGCCTTTACAGGGGCTTCAGAAAATGGAAAGAAGGGAGTATTTGAGGAGGCCAACGGAGGCACCCTGCTATTGGATGAAATTGATGAAATGCCTTATGAATTGCAGCCAAAGCTTTTAAGGGCTATACAATTCAAGGAAATAACCAGGGTTGGTTCAAAAAAACCTGTAAAAACAGATGTTAGAATTATAGCCTGTACCAGCAAGGACTTACGCAGGCTGGTAGACGAAGGGAAATTCAATGAAGCCCTATACTATAGGCTCAATGTTTTTAAAATTCATGTTCCTCCCCTAAGGGAAAGAACAGAAGATATTCCATTACTTATAAGCCATTTTTTAAGCATATACAATGAAAAGTATTCAAAAAAAGTTGCCTTGACTGATAAGGCAATATCTTTGCTGCAGGAATATAGATGGCCGGGTAATGTTCGAGAGTTACAACATTTTATAGAAAGGCTTATAATAATAAGCCAACCCTCCCAGTTAATATATCATGATGAAGTATTGAATATTTTACACAATGGCAAAGATAAAGAAGTAAATCAAACACATGAGAATAAAGGTTTAAAGGAGATACTTAGTGAGATTGAAAAGAGTATATTAGAAAATGCTATAAGAAGTACTAAAAGCACTAGGGAAGCTGCAAAAATTTTAAAAATTGACCAATCCAATGTAGTTAGAAAGGCCAAAAAGTATGGTATTAAGATACAAAAGGAGGCATAGTATGTATGTTTTAATCAGTGCCTGTTTATTGGGAGTAAATTGCAGGTATGATGGGGGAAGTAAGTTTATGGAAGAGATAGCTTCCCTGAAAGATAAATATGACCTAATTCCTGTATGCCCTGAAATATTTGGGGGGCTTCCAACTCCACGAGAGCCTGCAGAGATAGTGGGAGACAGGGTAATTACCAAAAGTGGGAAGGATGTGACTGAAAACTATAAAAGGGGGGCAGAAGAAGTATTAAAGCTTGCAAAATTTTACCATTGTAAGCTGGCTATTTTAAAAGAAAGAAGCCCCTCCTGCGGGTATGGAAAGGTATATGACGGGACCTTTTCTGGCAGCTTGAGGGATGGCAATGGCATAACGGCAGACTTGTTGATTAAAAATGGCTTAAAGGTCATAGGGGAGTCTGATATTATAAAATAAGCCAATATAGCTTCTAAGCTATATTGGCTTATTTTACAATAGTTTACAATAGTTTTTTTACTTCTTCCAGAGCCTTGTCATAATCAGGGTGGGTTTTTACTTCCTTTACGTATTCAACATATCTTACTGTATTGTCCCTATCAAGTACAACTATACCCCTTGCCAGTAGCCTTAGCTCTTCTATTACAAATCCATAGTTCAAACCAAAGGATAGGTCCCTGTGGTCAGATAGAACAAGCACCTTATCTATCTTGTGGGCATCACAAAATCTTTGTTGTGCAAAGGGTAGGTCTACAGAAATTGTTAGTACTACTACATTATCCAAATCAGTAGCCTCTTCGTT
>JGI24714J26587_10003075_pt1 | contig 10691 bp, 10 predicted proteins | sample BioPla4DNA2_FD_26587 | JGI IMG/M metagenome (IMG submission 26587)
CGGTTGAACGAGCCACATTCATCTGTTGTGCGCACTCTTCCTGAGTTAACCCTTCCAGGTCAATCAAGCGAATGGTCTCATATTCATCAACTGTCATAATGACTGGTTCCACTATGTTTGAGGGCACGTTGAGCGGGCCAAAACGGTCCGTATTCGGCAAGCTGCAAACATGTCTCCATTTTCTTGGCCTGGGCATAAGGCTACCTCGTTTCATAGCAAAAACAACAGAGGAAGCTACCTGCTGTTTTCGCCTTTTTCTTATATTTTATCTAATTCTGCATTGATTGCGTCTAGGTCCTTTTCCAATTGCTCCTTTTGTGTCAATAAAAACTCTTTTGCGGTTGCGTGTCTTCGCCTTGGCAGAGCCCTTTTTATACCGATAGAGCCATATCCATAGCCCTGATTATCAATGCACCCCAACCCTCTTCTACATCCTTTGCCAATAGTGCTATTAGCAGATGCATCAACAACGCAACACAGACCTACTCCTCTGCCTGTCATCGGGCCATGACCATCTCTTCTCGCCATTTTATTCACCTCGCTTTATTTTTGGCATATGCCACTAATAGATAATATTATACTATTATCGTCATATGTCAATAACTATGCCAGGATTTCTATTGTTACCTGACTAAAAAGTAGTTATATGGTGGACTTGCGCATGCTTTGTAAACTAACTCTTTTAACTCAAATAGCGCGGGCCTGGCCTTTTTTGGGGACTCCGCTGGCAACCCCAGCAAATCGCGGATTATGAAGAATAACACCATCTAAGATAATGCTGGCAGCAAGTTTGTGCATACGGCTTTGAACAGCAGAGCAATCCGTTACGCAATTGTCCTTGGCCTCATCAAGTTAAACTTTGGTTCAAATTATTTACCTTTTTCCAATTAATTGGTATATAATCTTATAATGTGGATAATTATTCCTGAGGTCGCAATAGTTTATGACGCGGTGCGGTTAAGAATATCCTGGGTCCTTTTTTCCTATATTAACATTAATTAAAATTTTTGGCAGGAAATAGCCCTTTTCTGCTGAATACTGATATAAACTGACCGGGGTTAGCGACCTCTGTTCTTTAACTGATATTAGGGTTAAAAGGATTTTTTGTCGTAAAGGCTTGATGCTAAAAAACGGGGAATGATAATCGACTATTATAACAATTTGTGTTGAACGGTATGCTGGAATGCATTTTTTAAGGTGCTTAATGGTGCCCGCCCGGCCAACTAGCTTACCGAAAAGAACAATATTATATAAGGTCATTGAGAATAGGTACTTATCGATTATACAGGCTGCAGCGAGCTTCAGCATTCCTGTAAAACCCGATAATATTGGGGGTTCAATGATCTCATTAAACAATATCTATAAGATCCTGCCGACTGTTCTATCCATCCTACCGGAGGTCGGAGATCCATACAACAGAACCTAAGAATATATTATTGGTCCTGCAAAGGGGTTATTGTGCTGCGTTTTATTAATAAGGTTTGGTTTCAAAGGTGAAAGGAATTAATCATGGATATCATTGCAAAAATCGAAGAATTGCGTATCGAGTTGGCTAAACTAGGAGAGGAAAAAGGCTTAAAACATCCCGATGTTATCAGCTTAAGTCAACAGCTGGACAACCTCATTATCCAGTATTATCGAATTCACCCCGAAGACAGGCATAAGTAGTGAAGCTATAGGAACATGCGCTTAATATCAATTTCTTTACAGCGCAAGAAGGGTTTTACGCCCTGCTCCACTGCGATTGAACTAGCGGACTCCAAAGGCCTCATGATAGCATAGTAAATCCTTAGCGGTTTCGGTTTGATCATTCGGGCATGCAATCTGCACCCGAAAAACCTCGTTCTGTACACACCCAATCTGCCCGCGCGAATAAGTTACCTCCCAGGGCTTAAAAGTTAACTATCGTTTTGCGCATATGGGGCAATTAGGATCTTTTTCGGTGCGGAATATCTCGAATTGGGCTTCCATTCCGTCATAAGCCAATATCGAATTAAGCAGGGGATTACCTTTTTTAGTAAGGCATTTGCAGGCCTCACAACCCTGGATAGTTCCCAGCACTCCTGCTACTGGACCCAGAATACCCTGAGGCCCGTATTTGCTATTGTAGTCGAGTGATGGCCTGGCCGGGAACAGGCACTGGTAGCAGGCGCTATGGGCAGCCATAATTGTTGTGGCAATGCCCTCAAAACCGTTTACCCCGGCTTCCACCAGGGGCTTGTTAAGCAGGGCACAGGCTTCATTGACCAGGTAGCGAGTTTTCAGGTTGTCGACACAGTCAACCACCAAATCGAAAGTAGATATTATTTCCCGGGCATTTTCTTCAGTTAAACAGGTGTTGTGCTTTACCAGATTGACGGCAGGGTTCAGTTGGCGCAGAAAAACTTCTGCCGAATCTACCTTGGGTAATCCCAGGCGGGTTTCGCTGTGTAATATCTGACGGTTGAGGTTGGAGATGTCCACCTGGTCATAATCCACCAGGGCAATGGTTCCCACACCTGCTTTGGCCAGGGTATATAACGCTGGTGATCCCAATCCCCCGCTCCCCACCACCGCAACACGGCTCTGTGCCAGCTGCTGGGTATCCGCGGTTGTGATCAGGCCAGGGAATAGTCCAGGGGTTCCAGAGGTGATGCAGGGGTGTGCGATGCTGGCAGGGCAAGCTTTGCTGCCTTTATAGCGCTCAAACCTCATTGTAGACAGGTCAAACTCCAGCCCGTACGCAGCGCTGTTCTCCAGACTGAGCAGGATTTTCACAACTTCCACCGCTACCAGAGCCCCGAGCAAATTGGAGGAAAAAACCGATTCAGTACCATCATCAGGCATATTATATCCCCTTGGCGGTTGTGGGCCCCGCTTGAAAAGGATCGCCCTCAGATCATCTGGGCGTTTTATAAACTGAAGCCAGCCCTGCCATCCCCGGTTAGCTGCCAGGATCAAGGGAATACATTTACCGCTGCAATCAACAGCGGGTTGAGCCACATACTGAAGGCTGCCTTGAATAACCCCAACCCCAGTATCTCCGGGCAGGTTTTCGCACCCCGGTTGTACTGCTTGAATCTTCACCCCGGAGTTAAAAGCCCCGATCTGCCTGATCAAAGAGGCCAGACCCTGTTTTTCTGCAAAGTCACAATACAGGGTGCCCATCCCGGCAGCTGCCAGGTAAAAGAGCAAAAGAGCGCAGGACTCAACCGACTGCGCTTGGACAAAAACGGTTGAGTCCCCTAGCTTCTTCTGTCCTTCAATGCCGATCTCCGGTAGTATGATCTGCCTGTGATATCTTTCCATGGCTGAATTATGCGGCATCATAAAATGTTTTTGGCACCTGCCCTGTGAAATATTCCTATCCTACCTGCGGTCAATTTAGCGGTAAAATTCACTTACCCTTACCGCAGCCTGCTTCTTGCGGCATACCTGGCAAAGCCCTGATTCAAGCGCCGATCCGCCTTTAGAGGCAATATACTCCAACTGCTCCCCAGTACCCACTGGCCGTCCGCATTTCTGGCAGCGTACCAGGGCGAATTCCCGGTTCCAGATGGTCCGGCGATCCTCACTTTCAGTCATGGCTATTGCTCCGGTGGGGCATATCTGGGCACAAGCCCCACAGCCGATGCAGGCGGTGGCAGCATCATCGTAAGGAGTGCCGATGCGCTTTTCAGTGCCGCGGAACACTGCCGCTATAGCACTGGAACCCATTTCTTCACAGGCTTTGACGCACAGCCGGCATAAGATGCAGCTTTCTTCTACATCCGGGCTAAGCCTGGATTGAGGCTGTTCATATTTTTCATACCATTGTCGCATAAATTCGCTGTTGGGTGCTCTGCGGTACAACAGCCCGATTATATTGCGGCGGATTCTTGCAATGGCCGGGGTTGAAGTCCTGACCTCGATCTCTTCGCTGATCGGGTAGGTGCAGGAGGCTACCAGACGACTGCTGGTCCCGTTCTTGACCTCTACCATGCACATGCGGCACATGCCCTGCCCGCCAAAAGCCTCATGGTAGCAAAGGGTGGGAATATCGATGCCGTTTTGCCGGGCAGCTTCCAGAATCGTGATCCCTGGTTCCACCTCAACCGGTTTTTCATCTATTATAATCCTCATTATCCACCCTCCTATCTGACCAAAACCGCGTTAAATCGGCAGTGGTCGATACATTCACCACAGCGAATGCATTTATTCTGGTCAATAATATGGGCCTGTTTCTTTTCGCCGCTGATGGCATCGACCGGGCAATTCTTGGTGCACAAGCCGCATCCGGTGCAGGTTGCGGGATCGATTTCAAATTCAGTCAATTCCCGGCAGATTCCAGCCGGACAGCAATGCTCACGGATATGGGCCAGATACTCGTCTTTGAAATACCTCAGGGTGGAAAGTACCGGATTGGCAGCGGTCCGCCCCAGGGCGCACAGCGAGGCATCCTGCATAGTATGACTGATCTCCTCCAGGTAAAGCAGGTCTTCTTCCCTGCCCTGACCATGGCATATAGCCGTGAGGGTATCCAACAGGGCTTTGATGCCTTCCCGGCAGGGGGTGCATTTGCCGCAGGATTCCCCGGCTAAAAAATGTACATAGTAACGAGCAATCTCAACCATACAGGTACGGTCATCCATTACTATAATGCCGCCCGAACCCATCATTGAGCCGGCTTCCAACAGGGAGTCAAAATCCACCTGCAGATCCAGTTTGCTTTCAGGGATACATCCCCCTGAGGGTCCGCCGGTTTGCACCGCTTTAAATCCCCTGCCCCCCGGAATTCCTCCCCCGATGGTAAAAATAATATCCCGCAGGGTTGTTCCCATCGGAACTTCTACCAGGCCGGTATTTACAACCTTGCCTACCAGGGAGAACACCTTGGTGCCTTTGCTGCCCGCAGTTCCCAAAGCAGCAAACTGTTCAGCACCATCCTGTATAATCACCGGAATGTTAGCCCAGGTTTCAACATTATTGATAACTGTAGGCTGGCCCCACAGGCCTTTCTCAGTAGGAAAAACATACTTATCGCGAGGTTCCCCGACATTTCCCTCTATAGAGGCCATCAATGCTGTCTCTTCACCGCAAACAAAGGCGCCGCCCCCGCGAACGATCTCTATATCAAAACACAGCTGGCTGCCCAAGATATTATTACCTAAATAACCGTGGCGGCGAGCACTGTCTATGGCTATGCCCAGGTTGGTTACCGCCAGACTGTACTCGTCACGAACATATATAAATCCCCGTGTGGCTCCAATGGCATAGGCACAGATTATCATGCCTTCGATGACTGTATGAGGGTCGCCCTCCATGATGCTGCGGTCCATGAAAGCCCCGGGATCGCCCTCGTCACCATTGCATATCACATATTTAGGCTGGGCTGGTTGTCCTGCGGCTGCCCTCCACTTGATCCCGGTAGGAAAACCTCCACCCCCGCGACCTCGCAGTCCGGATGCTATGACTTCCTCCACAACCTCAGAAGGTGTCATTTTTCGCAAGGCCTTGGCCAGGGCTTTATATCCATCCCGGGCAATATAGTCATCTATGGAGGCAGGGTCAATTTCCCCGATATTGCGCAAGGCCAATTTATGCTGCTTTTTATAGAAGTCTATTTGGTGATGTGACTTTACCCGCTTTTTAGTCTGGGGATCGCGATACAGCAAACGCTCCAGCAATTCGCCGTTTTGTATGGTCTTTTCAACTATAGCCGGGACATCACTGGCTTTTACCTGGCAGTAAGTGATGTCATCGGGCATTATCTTAACCAGAGGCCCTTTTTCACACCAGCCGTTGCAACCGGTGGGCTTGGTGAAGGTGCTTACTGTCACTTCCGAATCCGTGAGTTGTTTCTTAAGGGACTGGTATACTTCCCTGCTCCCATTGGCCAGGCATCCGGTCCCGCAGCATACCAGTATAAGTTTGGAATCTAAATCATTTGCTGCTTGCATCGACATGCCCTCCATAGCTCTTAATGATCTCCACTATCCCTGCCGAGGTCACTTTGGGGTGTACCCGGTCATTGGCCAAAACAGCCGGGGCTAGTGCACAGGCGCCAATGCAGTTGACCGTTTCCAAGGAGAACTCCCCATCAGGGGTAGTCTCTCCCGGCCTGATGCCCAGGTGTTTATAAATCTGATCAATAATTACGTTGGAACCCTTAATGTGACAGGCAGTACCGTCACAAACTTTAAAGTTTATGCGCCCTTTGGGAACCAGACTGAATGCTTTATAAAAGGTAGCCATGCTGTAAACCTGGCTAAAAGGTGAGTCCACATGAAGGGCGATCATCTCCAGGCCCTGTCTGGGCAAATAGTTGAATTGTTTCTGCATATCCTGCATGATGCTGAGGATATAACGGTTTTCTCCGGGGTAGTTATTGATGATGGCTAAAAGCATCTCTTCATTTGGTTTTGAATTTGTCTCGGCAGGCATCGTGCTCCAGCCTCCTCGCAAACCTGCCGCCACCTGCTCCCTTCAACGGAACAGATGGCGGCGGTGAATGTTGTTATCAAATCTGTCCTATCTATACAACCAGGTTCAATTCCTGCATTTTTTCAGCAGTAGGAACACCGTTTTCATCCCAGCCACGAATGCGGTAGTAAATTGGAAGCATGGTGTCCAGTTCCACCACTTTGCCTTTATGCGGACCATCCTTCATGGGTTCTTTTAAAAGTCTTTCCGGCAGAGTGTCATCAGCCTTGGTAAAACCAGCTCTGAGATTGAAGAGCCGTTCCAGGTTCCAGATCCGTTCGCCTGCCTTGAGCAGGTCCTCATCACTGATTTCCACCCCGGTGGCAGTGCGGTATTGCTCTGCTATCTCAGGAAGGCCGATGCCGAAGGTGGTGAACAGGCATAATCCGCAGGAATCAACCAGAGCGGTCAAGTCCTGGAAGATTTTCAACATCTCCGGCTTGCCCTCAGTGGCATCAGGATCTAATTGTACGGGAATGCCCAGAACCTCCGGCGAGGTCATGTAGCCACGCACATGACAACCGCCCCGGTTGGAGGTAGCGTAATTTAAGCCGATGCCCTGCTGGCCGCGCGGGTCATAGGCAGGAAGCTCTTGTTTTTTTGAACTCATGGAATATTCGGGGTGGCCATATTTTTCCGCCAGGCGGTAAGAGCCTTCAGCCAGCTCATCGCCAAAGCCTTCGCGGTAGGCAGTTTTTTGTACCATTTCAATTATGGTGTCGGCATCACCCCAGCTTAAATGTGATTTGCTGCGGGGAATAATGCCTTTTTCGGTCATCTCTATAGCGCAGGCCAAAGTCGTGGCCATGCTGATAGAATCCTGACCCAGCTCATTGCAGAGGAAGTTAGCCTTGCTGATGGCTTCAAAATCGTCAACATAGCAGTCTGAACCGAAAGCCCAGGTGGCTTCGTATTCCGGCCCTTCACCGATTCCTTTATATTTGCCTTTATTCTTGGTGACCCGTCCACAGCCGATGGGGCAGCCAAAACAGCCCTTGTTGCGCACCAGGTTATGCTCAGCCTGATGCTCCCCGGATATGCTTTCGGCATTGGGAAAGATAGCAGCTTCGCTGAAATTCTTCACCGGCAGCCCGCCATGCACATTGAGAATGTTAACCAGGATATTGGTACCATAAGCAGCCAGGCCAGCACCTGTAACCGGATGCTCTTTCAGCATGGTGCGGGCTTTGTTGATGGCATTCCAAAATCCCTGGGGATCTGCTACTTTGATTCCTTTGGTACCGCGCACCGCCACCGCTTTGAGGTTTTTGGAACCCATAACCGCTCCTACCCCTGACCTGCCGGCAGCGCGATTGTATTCATTCATGATATTGGCGAATTTGACCAGGTTTTCACCCGCGGGGCCAATACAGGCAATCTTACTCTCTTCATCGGTTGCCGCCTTGAGCATATCGGTAGTCTCGGGAACGGTTTTTCCCCATAATTCCTGCGCCGGCCGCAGTTCTACTTCATCATTGTAAATCCACAGGTATACCGGCTGTGGTGCTTTGCCTTCAAAGATTATGCCGTCCCAACCGGCAAATTTCAGTTCCGGGCCGAATAGTCCCCCGGAATTTGATGCAGCGATAGTGCCGTTTAAGACTCCTTTGGTAACCACATTGTACCGGCCTCCGGAAGTAGCCAGGGTTCCGGTTAAGGGACCGGTCATAAATATTATCTTATTGTCCTCGCTTAAGGGGTCAACTGCAGCATCAACCTCATCGAAGAAAATCTTGGTCCCCAGCCCGCGGGCGCCTATAAATTCATGGGCATCCTTAACCGGCAACGGCTCCTTGCTGATGGTGCCATCGGTCAGATTTACCCTTAAAATCTTACCAGTCCATCCGTACATAATTATCCCACCTCCTCAAAGACCTCGGTAAAACGTGCTGCAGATGCTTTTCGTTTGGATAAGCTGCTGACGCTGGCTGCCTGGTAAGAAATAGCTCCTGAAGGGCACAGTTTAACGCACTGGGGATCACCCTGGCAGAGGTCACATTTGGCCACTATATTAGCGACCGGATCATACAATGTGGCTCCGACAGGACATGCAATGGTGCACATCTGACAGCGCAGGCATTTGCTGTCATTAATCTCCATGGCACCGGTAACTGCGTTCTTGCTAACAGCCCCTACCGGGCAAACCTTCATGCAAGCCGCTTCACCGCACTGCTGACAGAGAACCGGGAAGGCAAAACCGATTTTTTCAAAGTTTATGACGGAGATACGGGAACGGGTGGGATTGAATTCCTCGGTATGGGTGAAGGAACATACTAATTCACAGGTGTGACATCCGGTACATTTTTCGGGCTGAACTACAATAGTCTTGTCCATACGGTACTGGTTTTCACAGCAGAAAACCAGAATTCACCTCCTTTGATGCGTTTTCGCCACGCAAACATAGCCCCGATATTGCTTTCATCAGCCGCGTTGGTGTTAATCCCTCCTCGTCATAGAGCGTTTTTTCAAACCACTCTTTCGCGTGCTGATACAGTTTTAATAGAGGTCATGCAATAAATGTACCAGTGGCAGGAATGGGTAAGAAGGCTGCTATGAAGGCATTTGTCAGATGGGGTTGTGGCTTTCGAGTGTAACATTTTTGTTACGGTAATGGGACATGTGCCAGTGACAGGTGTCACATTCCGGGCAGGTTTTGACTTTGCCCAAGCTGACAGTGAGCGGTTTGTTAAAGGAAAGTTTTGCAGAATGTGTCATCAACCCCCAGCCACGGGGGGGAAAATTGCCAGAGTATCGCCATGCTGCAGGACAGAATCAAATTTGGCATGCTTGCCGTTGATGAAAAGGATGCCCAGTTGCATCTCCTGGCGGGATATGGACAGGCTATCCAAGACCTCACCGATGGTAGTGCCGTCTGCTACATCCATTTCCTTACTCTTAAATCTGCCCTCACGCAGATAGGCAAAAAGCTTTACAGTGATTCTCATTTCATCTGACCCCTTAAATCTGAATTGTGCGCATAATGAGTATAGCATAAAAATAACACCGACTTACAGCCCAGCTAAACATAGGTTAAAGGCTGATGGTTATGGAAATATCCACTACAACTGAAAATTATCGCTTCACTGGTATATAGGGGTTTATTATTTGAACCAATGGCGGTTAGCCTCGCTCGGTCTTCTATTACATGCAACTTGACTTTCAATTAGGCACTATTGACTTTGCCGGTACAGCTGGTGTGCGGCCAATAACAGCCGGTGAGCCGACGCAGTGCGCAGATACTGGGGTTTTAGATTGTTCAGCCGTACCCGGTCGAGGCCATCGGCATCTTTAAAGGCCATAAACAAGCGCCAGGCCCTGCCCTGGTCGGCGAGTTGATATTGGCCTATTTTATTATAAGCCCTGTGATCGGGTATGGCATGGTTTTCGATTATGAAGCGAAGTGTCTCTCGCTCCTCATCATCTGAACCGGCAAGCTCAGCCTGTACGAATTTTGCATAACTGCTCAGGCCATGGTCCGGGTCGTATCCATCGTCAACCCGGCCGATATCATGATATATCGCGGCTAAACCCAATAGCTCCCGGTCAGCTTCGCTGTATCGCTCCAAATAGGCTATGATCAGGCTCAACAAGAGGACCCGCTCAGTATGTCTTATCCCATGTACTCCCTGCGGATTGTGAAACCAGCGGCTGTCAATCTGCTGCGCAAAACCATGATACTGCCTCATTATCCCGGCTTCAGTCAATTCAGGCAGCAAATCCCGCAGGTCCAACAAGGCCAGGGCTTTTCTGCGCTCAACCCGGTCCCCCTTCACCAGTACCTCTCGCCGGTCACCGTCGTAGCTAACGATATGCTCAGGCTGTACCCGGCCCTGGTAAATGGTGGGCAGCTTTTCACAGTGGAGGGCCTGGGAGATAGCTATATTCACATCAGTGCTCCAGGTTGAGACCACCTCCTCCCCCTGGGGTGGCTGGTTTTCACACCGGAACACCTCTACATAGCCATCTTCCGCGGCTGCCGGAAGAATACTGCTCACTCCCCGGTATTTTGAGACCTGAGCTATAAAATCCCTGTCAAACACCTCCCCGCTGTAGGGGTTATGCTGCCAGATGGCCTCAAAAAGGCGATATTTATCATGATCCGGGATCATGTGGAAAACCTCCACATACAAATCCGGGGCCAGGCGCCGGTCAACTGCAGCCAGCAAGGCGGCAAAATCCCGCTTGATGGCCATGGCGTTGAGGGCTTGTTCCATGGCCTCTATCCGGCTTTTAATGGCTGCCAGCCGCTG
>JGI24714J26587_10003084_pt1 | contig 10675 bp, 8 predicted proteins | sample BioPla4DNA2_FD_26587 | JGI IMG/M metagenome (IMG submission 26587)
GTCAGGGGGACGGTTCTCTTGACACCTTTTTGGTGTCAAGAGAACCGTCCCCCTGACACCCTACTCGGGGTGAGAGTAGGGCTCAAGGAAGGGGGGGCGAGAACTAACTGCCTGATCCTGACTGTGGTTGCCACTCAAAACCACTTGACCCGGCGATTCCATCAAAGACATCTTTTATCTTTTGTCCCAATGGTCCCAGAGCAACCACGACTACTACCGCAATCAGAGCCAGGATAAGCCCATATTCGGCCATACCCTGTCCGTTTTCTTCAACCACCAGCTGTTTCAGTTTTGCCAGCACAACGGTCACCTCCTAAAATATTAGACACTCCACTCCAGAACAATTCTGTGCCTATATTGTAAGTTCCGACGCAATTGGCGAAAATCTGCCACAAGGCTCAATTTAGCGGGGTAAAATGGTCCAATTCCTTTCAAGGCCTATAGTCCTAAATATTCAGTAAATTTAGGACCTGGTGCAGTTATCCCCATCACCTATCGTTAGGTCTGAAAGGACTGCAGCCCGCCCGGGACACCGCTGGAGGACAAACCATACCCATAACCTGTTACCATATTTGGGAGCGAAAAGAACCCGGGATTTTGGCGAATTGTAATACGCCAACCGGGCACTGGAAATGAAATCGGCACCATGCCTGAGTAAGCCGAGCACCGCCCGAGCCTTACGGCTGCTGGACTGCAGCTTAGGGCATTAAATATGTTAGGGCATAACCATGCCACGGCGTTTTTTTGGATTTCGTCGCAGCCAGGGTATTAAAACATTATGCGGCAGGAAATAACACATCGGGAAGGAGGAAGACTGCTAACCAAAACGGGTATTCAAACGTCTTACGGCAAAAAAACGTACAATGAAGGGTTCGTCTGAGACATATCGATTTGAAGGTTATGGACAGCCGTCGGCAAAACGGCTGCAACCGGATAACCTGACTATTGTGGAAATTTGAATGTTACAGGCAATTATCGGGAAAAGTGACGGCACAGACCCTATGCCGAGCGGTTGACCTCCCGGGGTTTAACTGCAATAATGCCGGGATTCCTCACCGCGAGCCTCTCGATTACCTTACTTGACAGGGCGTCGGTGCCGTCGTCAACAACCATGAGCTGCGATTTCGGAGGCAGGGTTTTAAGGGTGTGCAGAAAGCGGCGTTCCACTTCGGGTCCCCATTCAGACACATGAAAAACAACGGCCTCTCCCCCTCGCGGTAAATCCGCCGGAGCCAGGATCAGCATCAGGAGCATCACCAGCCAGGCCACAACCACCAGTATCTTTATCCAGGTCAGCATAGGAACCCCCCGGAGAAAGGCTTTGCTATCATAATATGCAATGGGGTGGTTTGGGGTTAGCTGTTCTGTTCATATTTGACCAGGCCGTTTTTTAGAGCATAGACAGCAGCCTGAGTGCGGTCCTTCACCGATAGTTTGCGGAAAATGTTGGTCAGGTGATTCTTGACCGTTTTCTCGCTTATGTACAGCAGTCCCGCAATCTCTTTGTTGGAATTGCCTTTTACCACCAGGTCCAGGATATCCTTTTCTCTCCGGGTCAGCCTGCTTTCATACCTCCTGCGCTCCGTGGCGAGTTCCTTCACCACCCGGCTGGCAACGCGAGGGTGAATGAAAACATTCCCTTCCATCACCCGGCGGATGGTGGTCATCAGTTCCTGAGCCGCCACATCTTTAAGTATGTAGGCGGATACCCCGGCTTTTACCATCTCCACCACCTGTTCATCCTCATAGACGGTTAAGGCGATGATCCGGGTGTGAGGCATTTCTCTCTTGATGACCCTGGTAGCGGTAATCCCGTCAGTAACCGGCATATTGATGTCCATGAGAATGACATCGGGCTGGTAGCGCCGGGCCAGGTTAATCGCTCCCTGCCCGTCTCCGGCCTCTCCCAACACCTCGATATCATCTTCCAACTCCAGGAGCTTGGTCAGACCCTCCCGAATCAAGGCGTGGTCATCGGCAACCACAACTCTGATCATTACGCATTTACTCCCCTTCCCCCACCGGAATGCTTATAATTATTTGAGTCCCATGCCCCAACCGGGACTTTATATTTAACTCGCCATTAAAGAGTTCGACTCTTTCCCGCATCCCCAGAAGGCCATACCGGCCCTTCTCAGCCGCCCTGGCAACGTCAAATCCCCGCCCATCGTCCTTAATCACTACGGTGGCCATCCGGGGGGTGATCTCAAGTTTAACCAGAGCTTCATCAACTTCGGCATGCTTCCTGACGTTGGACAATGCCTCCTGTGTCAGGCGAAACAGGGCCACCTCGATTGGCAGGGGAAGGCGGCGTTCCTCGCCAAAGAACAGGAAATGCACATCCAGCCCGTGCTTGTCATGGTAATCGGCCAGGTACCTCTTCATAGCCGGCACCAGTCCCAGGTCATCCAGGGCCATGGGTCGGAGATCAAATATCACCCTCCTGACCTCGGTGATATTGTCTCTCACCATGCCGGTAAGAGCAGTAATCTCCCGCCTCACCCATTCCTGGTCCTGCTCCCACAGGCGCTCGATCAGGCTCAGCCTCATCACGATGTTGGCAAGGCTTTGGGCGGGACCGTCATGCAGTTCCCGGGCGATCTTGCGCCGCTCCTCCTCCTGGGCCTGTACAACCCAGATCCCGATCTGCTGTTTCTTCAATGCGTCTTCGATCTGTTCACTTATTATTTCGGCATTTCCCTGCAACATCTTTACTGCTACATTGACCCGCCCCACCATGCTTTCGGCCCGGCGGGCCAGCTGTTCAATCTGCCGCAGATTCCTTTCCAACAGATCCCGGCGGTGGTTCAGGTTCCTTTCCCGTTCTCTCAATATGGACAACTGGACCTGCATATTGCGGGCATTATCATAGGCTTCCTTTATATCCTTTTCAGTATATTTCTCGAAGTCCCGGCTGACCTCCATGAGCCGCCGCCGCGACTTCTTTTCCTCTTTTTCGCATTCCTCCACCATACACATAACCTCGCCGGCCTCCTGCTTGAGCTCCAACAGCTCACCGGCCAGCCGAGTGTACTCCTGACGCGCCTGGTCGGCCAGGAAATAAATATCCTCGCGGGCTCGTTCAACCGTATCCACCACTTCTTGGACGATTTGTTCCAAATATGCCAAATCAATTTTGTCTGTATTTCGTATGCTGCCGGCAGAGCTATCCTGCATTAATAGGCCTCCTAAGTCAACCCTTTCCTCCTTTATTCTAGGCCTTAAGGCTGCGTCCCTGCCAGAAATATCAAAAACTCGTTCCCAGCCTGGAATTCCTCACAATATGGTTAATTCTGTTACCCCGGATAATATTTATGATACTCCAACTCGCTCCCAAAAAAAATTTAGCCTACAGGCTGAATTTTTCCAGGACTAAAGGCCCAGTACAACCCGGACTTCATCCTGAATACTCTTGAGCCGCGTTTGATCCGGGGCCTCAACATATATCCTGAAAACCGGTTCCGTCCCCGAAGCCCTGATAAGAAGCCAACTGTCATCCTCCAGGATTATTTTCTTCCCCTCCCGCTCGGTGATGGATGTTACAGCAATTCCAGCCACCTGCCGGGGTCGAAATCCCTCGAGCCTGGTTAAGACCATTTCCCGATCCTTCTCATCATAACGGAGGTCCAGCCGCTCGCTCTCCATTTTTCCGAATTCCTCAACAAAATCCTGGTGAATCCCGTCCAGGGATTTGCCGCTCAAGGCCAGCATTTCGACCACCAGGAGCCCGGCCAGGATCCCGTCTTTCTCCGGCACGTGACCCAGGATTGACAGGCCGCCGCTCTCCTCTCCCCCCAGGATGCACCCTTTTTCGCGCAGGCACTGTCCTATGTACTTGAATCCCACCGGGGTCTCCAGTACCGCCAGCCCGTTGGCCTCAGCCACCCGGTCCAACATATGGGTGGTAGCCAGGGTTCTGGCGACCGGTCCTCGCATACTCCGCGTCCTCAGGATGTGCTGCAGCAGCAGGTACAAAATCCGGTTAGGTGACCAGTACCTGCCCTGGTCATCAACCACTCCAAACCGGTCGGCGTCCCCGTCCAGAGCCAGGCCGAGAACGGCCCCGCGGCTTAACACTTCCTCTTTCAACCTCCCCAACAGCCGGTCGGTCGGTTCCGGCATACTGCCCCCAAAGAGCGGGTCCCGGTAGTTGTTTATGGGTACAACCCGATAACCGGCCTCCTGCAATACTTTCTCCAGGTAGCCTATCCCCGCCCCGAACATTGGATCGACCACTACGGCCGGCGGCTCACCGTTTCCTTCCACCTTCAGGTTAACCAGCTTCTGCAGGTGATTGATGTAGCTTTCGTCGACATCAAGTCGGCTGACAAGCTCCAGCTCATCGGCTTCTTCCAGGGACAGTTCGTAGATGCGGCCGCCTTCGCTTACCCATTGGATCTCCTTTTCAATCTCCTCGGTAACATCAGGCAGGGCGGGGCCGGCATACTCGGGGATGAACTTTATCCCGCTGTATTCGGGAGGATTATGGCTTGCGGTTATCATTATCGCGCCGCCGGCGCGGTGGAAGCGTACCGCATAGGCGGTTACCGGGGTGGGGATGGTCTTCTCAGGCATATACACCCGGATGCCGTTGCCGGCCAGGACGCTGCAGGCCGCCTCCGCAAATTCCCGGGAGAGAAAACGGTTGTCATACCCGATTACCACTCCCCGCTTGCCCAACTGACGGCTGTTCATATAGGAAGCAATCCCCTGTACCACCACCCGGAGATTGGCAAAAGTAAAATTGTCGGCTATGATGTCCCGCCAGCCGTCGGTTCCAAATCTGATTCTGGTCATATTAGCCTCCCATCACTTCTTATCCGCACTATTTTTATAAATACCATAATCTGTAATTCCAGGCAAGCCGCCTAATCCGAGACATCAACCATATGCTCGGTTCCGTCTTTTTTATTGTCGATATAAAGCTCCCCGTCGGAGCTGAGAGTGGCCAGTACGATATCACGGGGGGAGTTATAGCCGCGCTTTCTTAATTCGGCTATCAGCCACTGCTCATCCAGGTTATTCTGCTTCAGGTTCTGGTAAATCACCTGACCGTCTACGATAATCTCGCTGGATAGCCCCTCATAACTGGTTGGAATACCGAGGTCGGAGGGGGTTAGCGGCCTTTTCTGTGATTTCAGCAATACACTCAGCCCGCCATTACCCTCGAGGAGCGCAAACTCAACATCCTCGATGTTGAACACGTTCTTTTCACGGAGCTGGTTCAGAAGGTTATCCACGTTATAATGGAGCTTGGCCATATTGTGCTCCAGGATCCTGCCGTTGTGTATCACCACGGTGGGCTCGCCCTCGATGAGCTTGCGCAGGGGCCGGCTCTTTACGGTCATCATTCCGGTAAGGTAAGCGGCTGCGCTGAAGACGACCAGGATCACCACATGTTCCAAGATGCGGCCTTCAGGCTCATTGGTCAGGTTTGCGGCCATGGAACCTATAGTAATCCCTACAATCCAGTCGTAAAAGGTGAGTTGGGAAAGCTGCTCCTTGTTAAGCCAGCGAGCCAATACCAAGACCACCACAAAAGCAAGCAAGGCCTTCAGGACCCCGAATAAATATGTTTCCACAACCATACCCCCTGCAGGACTCTTTCCTTAGAGTCTCCCAGAGGTTCCGGGTTTTATTCCCGCGGCCACGATGTCCCTCCCGCACTTGTCATTACGCGGACGGTGGTGCCTGTGCCTGTCGCTCGCTCAAAGCCGGAAGTAATCCAGGATGATGTCGCGGATGCGGAGAGAAGCCTTTCCGTCACCATAGGGGTTGGCGGTGCGAGCCATTTTATCGTATTCCCCCCGGTCAGCCAGAAGCCGGCCGGCTGTTTCCCGTATAACCTCGCGCGAGGTCCCCACCAGCTTTACCGTACCGGCCTCCACCGCCTCCGGGCGCTCGGTGGTATCGCGCAGGACCAGGACCGGTTTGCCCAGTGAAGGCGCTTCCTCCTGTAGCCCGCCTGAATCGCTCAAAACCAGGTAGGACCGATTGATAAGGTTGGCGAAATCGGCGTACTCCAGGGGCTCGACCAGCTTCACCCGGGGATGATTCCCCAGCAACCGGTAAGCCGGTTCTCTCACCACCGGGTTCATGTGAACCGGGAAAACCACCAGGGTGTCGGAGAATGATTCCAGTATATCCAAGAGGGCCAGGTACACCTGCGTCAGCTTCTCGCCCCAGTTCTCACGGCGATGGGTGGTAACCAGCAGGATGCGCCGGGAAAAGTCGACCTCGGCCAGCTCCGGGGTGAAAACGTGCTCTGGATTCACCGTCTGCAGCAGGGCATCAATTACCGTATTGCCGGTAACCCAGATCCTTTCGGGGGGCACAGACTCTGCCAGGAGGTTGCTGCGGGACCACTCGGTTGGTGCAAAATGCAGGTCCGCCAGCTGTCCGGTCAGGGTGCGGTTGACCTCTTCGGGGAACGGTGAGTACTTGTTCCGGGTACGCAGCCCGGCCTCGACGTGTCCCACCGGAATCTGCAGGTAATAAGCGGACAGGGCGCCGAAAAAGGTGGTGCTGGTGTCGCCATGAACCAGGACCAGATCGGGACTTTCCTTAAGCAAGACCTCGCGAAATCCGTTCAGAACCGAGGTGGCGATGTCGAACAGGTCCTGCCGTTCTTTCATGACGTCCAGGTCGTACCGGGGCACAATACCGAACAGCTTCAGGACCTGGTCCAGCATCTCCCGGTGCTGGGCGGTAACACAGACCACGGTTTCCAGAACCGGTACCGCCTCCAANGCCTTAACCACCGGCGCCATCTTTATCGCTTCCGGTCTGGTCCCGAATACCACCATAACCTTTTTCAATTCATCTTTCCTCCGTATAAGTCATCTCTCTACATAATATGAGATAAAAACAGCCCTGCCAAGTCAGAGCAGGACACGCCTCAGGTTCCTGGGCCATTTTATGGAGCCCGGGAACCATCCTACCGATAATATGTGAGAAGAGCCACAGACCGGTGAGCAAACCGGTTGAGTAACACAGCCGAACCATTCCCCGCTTCTCTCACCAGGCGATTTCCAGCCAGGGGAGCTGGTCCTGGGGAGTGATAGACAGGTGGACCTTGCCGTTTTTCAGCTCATAAAGAAGGTTATTGATAAGCACCCGCCCCCGGGCCGGGAGCTTGGTCAATTTATCCCAGAAGTTCAGCGTTATGTTTTGAACCCCGGCTTTGATAGCGGACGGGACGGAAGCAATTATGTACTTGTCCTGCGGCGGTTCAGGCTCAGAATTCACCCAGTTTCCCAGGCTGGCGGCTATGGTATACCTGCTGGCGGTGAGGTCATGCTGGGACAGGGAAACGGAGCTGTATACCACCACTTCCCAGACACCTGCCGCCGGATTTGACAGCGTGTATTCCAGGAACTCATGGCCGGATGTGACTGGGTAGCCGCTGCCGGCATAATTCGAGGCATGGATCAGTCTGCCGGCGGGATCCATAACGTGCATCCTCACCCGACCCTGATACCGACCTGATGCATCCCGGGGGATGGTAACCCTGAGGTTCAACTGCCCGTTCCCTTCCGGCACCTCAAAGAAATACCGCCGGTACATCCCCGCCGCTGCTTCGCCACTCACAGCCGCACCGGAAGTGGCGGTCAATTTATAGGGAACCACCACCGTCTGCAAGACCTCCAGGCGGGTCTCCCCGGACCCGGGAGCACTCCCGGTTATCACACCGCTGTACAGACCCGGCTCAGCCGGCAGGTCATATTCCAAGGCCACACTCCGACTTCCTCGGACGGGCACCTGCAGGTTCGGCTGAGAAAACTTGATCCACGGACTGGTGCTCTCAAGCTCCAAATACTGATTAACCGTTCCGGTATTGGCCACCTGCAGGTAGGTCAACCCGGGCAGGTAAGAGCGGGTGTAAAGCCCGCGTTCACCGTTCCCCTGTCGGGTATCAAGCGGCAGCGCGGGTCTTTTCTGTAAAACCTCCCAGCTCCGCAGCAGGTTGAGGGTGCCATATCCGGCTTCCGCCGGCGAATATCCGGAAAGGGGTTCGGCTCCCCGGGAGACTGCCAGCCGCAATAGATCCGGGGATACGGCGATTCCTTCCTGACGAGCGGCCTGGATCAGCAGGGTCACCCCGCCCGCTGCGTAAGGGGCGGCTATGCTGGTACCCTCCTCCAGAACGTACTCTCCTCTCCACTGTACATCCGTCGTGGTTGCCGATGCCGGCGCCACCACCAATGGTGCCATGCCCCCGGCATAGGGCCCCACCGAACTGAACTGCCACAGGGTGGGCTGCTCCACCGGCCAGCCGTAGTTCAGTCTCCATATCGCCGGAGAAAGGTAACCGCCAACCGAAATGCCCTCCCGGCTGTCAGCCGGACTGGTGATAGAACCCAAACCTGGTCCCAGATTGCCGGCCGATACGCAGAAGATAATGCCTTTTGATGCAGACATGTCATTAATAAGTGTCTCCAGTTCCTGACGCTCACTTGCGGGCAGGCCTGAATAGCCCAAACTCAGGTTGACTACCTGGACTCCCATGTTAGCCGCCAATCTGATGGCTTCCTTAAGCCGGTCCAGGTCATTACCGACATAGCCGTCATACACCTTGATGGCCACCAACTCGGCCCCGGGAGCAGTGCCCTGCACCACGCCATTTCCCGCAAGAACTCCAGCTACTTTGGTTCCGTGTCCGACAGCGTCAAACCCCAGCTTCACATAATTGCCGGCCGGGCTGATGTAGCTGATTACAAAATTAAAGGGTTTCCCTTCCTGGGTTAACAACGATGCATACTCATGAGTCTCAGCATAGACCTTAAGGAGTTTCTCATCTTCCACCCAACCGTTGCCGTTGAGGTCGATTAAGACGGTGTCATATCTCCCGGCCTGGCCGGTATCCAGGGCCACTACCAGGAGCTCGCGGTCACCGGACTGCAGCTTGACCGGCAGCCGGGCCGGGTCCAGGTAACCGTAACGGACCTGTCTGCTCCTGGATGTGTATGCCCCGAGACTGAAACCGCCCTCCGGCAAATCCACCCATCCCGCTTCCACCTCCGCAGGACTCAGATCTATCTTTCCCTGGTCGGTAAGATCCACCCACCCGCTTACTTTCAAGCCGCCACCAGGCGTCTGCCTGAGGTCTGGATGCCCGGGATCGATTCCGGTATCAATCACCGCGACTCTAACCCCGCTGCCGTCAACCTTCAGCAGGTCTCGCAGATCGGAGGCTTTTATCTCGGCGTTGTTAAGGCTGCTGGACAGGCGCGGGTTTACCGCACGGTTATTCGTTTCTACAGCCATTACTGGATTAAGGTTGTCGACGGCCGCGGAACCTCCGTTTTCCAGTTCCCATAACGTTAGACCGTTCCCTGAGGCATCAGCGGCTGCCGGAGCTTTTCTGGTGGCAAAGATTTTTCGCTGACCTTCATCCGTTTCCAACTGCAGGCAGTATGCCAGATTCCCCTGCCGGTTTAAATCAAAGTAACAGGGAAACGGGAGGCTCAATTGCCCCGCCTTATACAGAGGCTGCAGCAGGAAATTGTCAGCCAGGTTAAAGCTGTAATGCTGTCCGTTTATGGAAAGAGTCGCCCGACGGGTTTTCAGGTCCAGCGAGAGCAGTTGCCCCTGCCCCTGGTACTTTTCTCCCCGGTACTCCAGAATATTCTCCACAATAACGGCCGCTTCTGCCCGGGTGAGATTATTCTGCGGCCGGAAGGTGTTATCCGGAAACCCCCTCATTATCCCGGATTCACAGACCGCCGAGACCCCGTCAGCGGCCCATGAGGGAATCCGTTGCGCGTCAGCAAAGCGCAGCTCATCAGCAACGGTAAGCCCCAGAGCCTGGGATACCATTACCGCCGTCTCGGCTCGAGTGATGCTGCGGTTCGGGTAACACCGGCCGCGGCTGTCAGGCACCATGATCTGCAACTCAAAACAGATCTCCAAGCTTCCCTTGCCCCAGAATCCGGGGTTGACATCACGAAATGAGCTGCTTCCGCCCTGCAGCAAACGCGCCTCTTCTCCCAGGTCCAGTACATTGGTCAACAGGGTGGCAAACTCAGCCCGGGTGACCGGGGCATCGGGAGCATAAATTTCTGCGGATCTTCCATGGACGATATCGCGAGCCGCCAGATGGTGTATGGTACTGCCCGCCCAGTGGCCCTGCGTATCAAAGAATGCCAGAGCCGGCAGCGGGTATGAAATTATCAGAACCATGACCAGCATAATTGCCGGCATTCTTTTTTTCATGAACCCTCTCCCCCATTAACTGTATGGGAATATTTACATCCACTACTACGTCCCAGTCCCGCCATTTCTTGCAGTGGAGGGAACAAAAATCCCATATCCGGCAGCCGCCCCGCAGGTTTTCAACACCAAACCAGGAGAGGCCACCGCGGTTTAACCAAAAAAAGCGGTACCCACGGACAGAGGATACCGCCTGCCTCCAAAATCCAGCCTACCGCGCGATCCCATCGAATAGTATCTCCGTCATCGCTTCAGCTACCTGCGATGGTTCGCCACAAGCTCCTTCCACCATCAGGGGAAGGGTAACTCCCCGCATCATCCCTACCAGCAGGTTGGCTCCCAGTTCCGGATCCATACCCTTCAGCTCGCCCCGGTCAATCCCCTTTTGAAATACCGATATCAAGCGCTCAATACTCCTCTTGCGCATATCATACATCCATCCCAGGATCTCCATATCCATGCC
>JGI24714J26587_10003092_pt1 | contig 10651 bp, 9 predicted proteins | sample BioPla4DNA2_FD_26587 | JGI IMG/M metagenome (IMG submission 26587)
GGCTAAATTTGAATATGGGGACAATTATAAGGTCTACATCATTGCCGAAATTATCCACGTAAAAAACCCTGGCGGTGAGGAGGGGTATCGCTGCCGCTGTTGTGTTGCCTTTAAACAATAAATTTTCTGCAAAGCTTAGCTTATAGACGCAGCCCGGAGTTACAATAACTTTTTGCTGCAGTGATACTGATTTATCTATTTCTTCAGCGCTGTCTGAACTTTCAAACCGGGCTGCAGACAGCCCTTCATAGGCAACAATAGCGACATTCGGGCTGTTATTTATTATGGCAAAATTCGGATTAACTTGCTCCCAGTATTGAAACGGGTAATCCGGTTCATTACTGCGTATTTCAAATCCTCCGTTTTTGATCAGTTCCCTAGTTTCACAGCTGCACCTTGAGAATTTATACTTCTGCATATTAACTCACCCCCTTACAGTCCAGGCAACAGGCCGGGTCCCAGGGCACAGGGCGCAACTGTACCGCATCCAGGATCCATTGGGTGTCTCTTATGTCTGTTACGGAAAAATCAAACTGCACATAGACGCTGGTCACATTGCAAGACACAGGGAGATCGGCAATCCTTTTATGGAAGTTAAATCCTTTATCCTCGTCATTTTCACCGCCGATCTTTGCAATTGGAATATTTATCAGGTCAAACTCAATGCCACCGTCATTGACCCAAAAGACTCTCCCTATAAGCCGAGGGCTATCTCCGGCCGCCTCCCCCCGGTTGCGGAAGTTTTCAGCAAAGCTGAACTCCAATCTGCAGCCAGGTGTTACAGGTACGATTTGGCGCAAGGAAACTGATTTAAATGTGGCAACTTCGGTTTCTATACTAGCAAACAGTACTGAAAAAGTTCCCTCATATGCCGTACTGTAACCTATAACCTCGGCTAATGCGCCAGATTCCGGCAATTGACGCCAATATAGAGACGGCGAACCTATGCCTCCAGAAATATCTTCAAAGTCCCCATTTCTAACCAGGTTTCTCGTCTGGCAAATGACTCCTGATGAAGCACATTTATCTCTAGAGCAGGGGGATACAGAGGATACAGCCTTCAGGCTGACACCATCCAGCAACCAAATCGTGCCCCCTGTATCTCTTACAGAAAAATCAAACTGGACCGTTACTTTTGACACATCACAGGGTACAGGTATATCAGCTGTTTTTTGATGGAAGTTATAACCCTTATCCACTTTATTTTCAAAAACGCCGCTTGTAGCAATCGAAATATTGATCAGGTCAAATTGGTTGCCGGCACTATCTGTATAATATACCCTCCCCACAAGACTAGGAAAAGTAGCAGGACTACCAGCTAGCAAGTTTTCCGCAAAGCTTAACTGGTAGATGCAGCCTGGAGTCACAGTGACATTCTGCTGAAGTGATATTGAATGTTGCTCCAGATCTGAGACCTCAGTTCTAAACCATGCTGCTCTTATTCCTTCGTATTGCACAGGAGTCATATCTGTAGGTGCCTGACTTACTATTGTATTTGAAACCGGATTTACCGCTTTCCAATGTGCAAATGCTTGGAAATCATCAGTGCTTAATATCTCGAACCCGCCATTTTTAATCAGTTCTCCTGTCTCACAGGGACAATCGGGTAAATGGCAGCATTTTAGGCTGTCTATTTCTATTTTAAGATGCTTATCGTTATCTATTTTTACAGGACTGTCGTGACTGGGCTGAACTTTTTTGGCCAAATTAGACACTCCTTTCTATTTCATAGTTGACCCTCTCACACGCATAAAGCTATAGAGGGCATTGTTAACCTGCCGCAAACTTGTGTTAACAGCAGGCGGAAATCCGTGATACGGCCTGCAGAGATACGGCATCCAGGTTCCACACAGAGTCTGGAGTATCTATTATATAGAAGCTGAACTGCACAATAATTCCTGGTACATCACAGGGAACAGGAAGGTCCGCTATCTGTTCGTGCAGGTTATATTTCTCATCTACTGCCGTCTTTTGTATGGGGATGTTTAAAAGCTCATATTCATTTTGTCTTCCGTCCAGGTAAACAAGCCTTGCTATAAGCAGATGAACTATGCTATCCGTCTGGCCCGGGGTTACGAGCCTTTCGGCAAACTTCAATTTATAAAGGCAGCCAGGTGTCACATTAACATATTGACGAAGAACAAGGGTTGAAGGAAAGGGGCCTGACGGTGAGCTTGTGCGGACGCTTGCCGCAGCGCGGCCTTGGTATACATTTTCAGTATCTTTGACCAACTCTATATCCAGAGTCCGGCTTTGTACTATCCAGCTGGCAAATACCTCGGAGGGGCTGAAGCTGGGAGTTTCAAACCCCCCGTTTTTAAGCAGCTCTCCCTTTTCACAAAAACAAATCTTCGGAATGCACTTCTCCTTCTCTTTGGGTGAAATTGTTACATGTATTTCATTACCTTTGTATATGGGCTTTTCCCCTGGAATTAATATTGTCATAATAATCACTCCTTGCAGCAACAGGCGGATATTTTAGATAGGGCACGCAGTGATACACCATCTAAATTCCATACAGTGCCTCCGCTGTCAGTTATGAAGAATTCAAACTGCACAATAATCCCGGACACATTGCAGGGTACAGGGATCCTTGCAGTCATGTGGTGGAGGTTGTATTTCCTGTCTATTTTTGTCTTTTGAATAACTTTATTTAAAAGGTTGTATTCGGCGAAACCCTGGGATACATAATAGATTCTCACTATGAGAGTTGGCAGGTCAGTACCGGTCTCACCTAAAGCCACAAGTCTTTCAGCGAATTTTAACCCATACAAACATCCGGGTGTCACAATCACGTTTTGGCGCAGTTGCAAGCGCCTTGATTCTGCTGTTGGTGTAATTGTGGTTTGAATGCTTGCAGCGCTGTTTCCTTCATAAACGTTGTCAGTAGTCGATGACATATTTATACCTTCAGAGCTCAACCCCAAACTCCAGTCGGAAAAGACCTGGCCAGGGACAACGCTGGGGATCTCAAATCCCCCATTTTTAATGAGCTCTCCCCTTTCACAAAAACAGCTCAGAGGCAAACACTTTTCTATAGTTTTAGAGTAGGTTACATAATTATCGTCTCTATTGTAGTTGTCAGGTCTGGACTCTGGATTGAGCATTGAATCTCCTTCCGGATTAAAGTTTGATTCATTATGCATATTACATCACTCCTTTCTACTGTACTGTATTATATGAAGGTTTTACCATATGTGACATCATTTACATTTATATGCTAGCCCCTGCATTGCAGTTTTTCCGGCGGTACTTAATACACCACCATTAAGGCATAAAAAAATCCCTCTCTTGTTTTCAAGAAAAGGATTTGTAAAGAAACGAGTCATTGAGTGCTCTTTTTTCCGTTTTGATTACCTTTTTATGACTGCTGTGCCGGAACAGGGGTTATGCTGTCAATTACGGAAAACTATCGAAGCAAAGGAAGCGAAAAGAACGTCCCTTTGCTTCCAAAACAAAAACGGCCAGATGTGCTCCAGCCGCTGCGTTATATTTCTCAAAACTTTAATCGAGGCTGAAAAAGCCTCTCTCATTATTATTTGCCCATTGACCTTCACTTTCATTATCAAATATGCTGCTGTCGTTCTGTTTTGAAAGTATCCTAATAATTCGCCGCTTAACCATATCAATTTCCTCAGATATTTCCTCAAGTTTTGTTGCTAATTCTTTGTTATCCACTGCTATCCACCCTCCCTCATAAAACAAAAAATAAAAATTTTGGGAGACGACTTTTTTATATCTTTCTATATATAATTATTAAGGGGGGAAATGTTGGGAATTTTTGCCGCTCGTGGTGTTCACTTCGTCTCCCAAGGGGGCCTTCCTCATTGTTACTGCTATCGTACCATCTTCTGTGGGGGGTTGTCATTATACGGAAGAACCAAACTTGAGGGCCAGAACTTGTCACGACTTGACAAAGGGCGCCCACTTTGCCTCTTTACCCTTTTTCCTGGCTTGAATAATGTGATACACCTGAAGAGCCAATACTACCCTCGCTACTTTNTTCCACGAAGTGAAATCTATCCCTGACAGTTCTTTTATTTTGCGCAGCCGGTAACGCAGTGTATTGTAATGGATAAACAATTTATCAGCCGCATCCTTCAAATTACCATCGGTCTCGATCACTACACTCAAGGTTTTTAGCAGACTGGTCTCATGTTCTTCATCATACCTGATCAGTTCACCTAAATGCTCTTCACAATAATTTTCCAGTTCTTCTGTGTCGGTTATTCGTAAAAGAAGCCTGTTTATCCCAAGGTCATCATAATGTACAATCTCATGAGATGAATCCATCTGCACGTTCATTTGTATGCTTTCAACAGCTTCATGAAAAGCTGTAGGCAGTTCAAAAAAATCATAACAGACCCTGGATATGCCTATTTTAACCACCATGTCCTGGTTTTCTATGACTTTCTGTAATTGGGGAATTAGGTGCCTGGCAACCTGTATGGACTCCTCTTTGATCGATGCTGTTGTCTCTGATTTAGGGATCAGAAGCATCACATTCACATCACCGAGATGTGCAACCAAGTATCTTTTGGAGTGGGTGCTGATTGCATTCCTGATCACCTTTTCAAGCTTCTGAAGGTAGTGCATCTTGGCTTGAATACTGGCGTGTGAAATTCCTTGCCCCAAAGGTGTCACGAGCTTGATGACAAAGAGCACTTGCGGTTTCGTAAGATCCCACTTGTAGATGTTTCCCCTATGAAGTGCATTGGACCTAGATTCCATCCGCCCCTCTAATAAATCCCTGACAAAATCATTTAGATAACGCCTCTCTATCTCTTCGACCGCCATGCGTTTCTGAAAATCCAATGCCATTACCAGCGCCGCTTGCTCCACAGCTGTAACATCTATAGTACGCAGTTTTCGGGGGTCATCAAAAATGCAAAGATACCCGTAGATTGTTGTGTCAACCTGTATAGGCAGCAAAAAAAAAGACAGATATCGTTCATGGTCCAGCTCTACTATTGTTACCTGATCATGGATATCAACATGATCTTCCAGCAGCCTAGCTTTAAGCTCCCTACATAAATGGGTAGTCGATTCATCTGAACACGCAAGCAAATTAAACTCCCTGTCCAGTAAAAATACTGTGGAACCTATAATCCTGGAAAAGGCAGCTGCCAGGTCATCTAACCCTTTCTCCCTTAGTACCAGATTGAGTAGTATATGATACAAAGTTTCTCCTGTTTGAGTGGTCATTTTGCTGCTATCCTTTATCTTTTTGATATCGACAAATTATAACTAAATATGACTATATTCTGATTAAGTATATCACAAAGCAACAGCAGACAACAACAGCATTATATATAAATCACCGCTGACTCATCAAAGTGTTTTGAGTTTTTGCTAGTTGAGGTTTGTACTTGAATTAAAAAAGCCAGGTGAATGACCCGGGCGGAGTGGCCCGGATAGTTATACAGGAATTTAGGTGTGATCGGATTGCTCTACAGTTTATTATCAAAATGTTCGTAGATCTATCCAATATATATAAACAATAGCTGATGATATACTGAGAAAAGATAAACATAAGTTAAGGTTGCCGTCAACAGTACATATTCAATTGGTTGACAGGCAACCTCATTGCGGCTTTTTCAATATGGTGATCAAAGAACAATTAGAAAGGAGAGGTGTTCATGAGTAATGATGAGAAACTAAAAAAGGGCATTTCACGCAGAACGTTTCTTAAGGGAGCAGTTGTTGGAACAGCCGGAGTAGCTGCAAGCGGATTGTTAACCGGTTGTGGCGGAACAGAACAGCCTTCGGATAAGAATGGTGGAAAGACACCAGCTGGAGCAGATGAAAGAGAATTTATCCCACAGGCTTACCTCAATCCGCAAGATTACGACTACCGACAAAACACCACAGATTTCAAGACACTCTTTTCACCTCTGAAAATCGGACCTATTGAACTTAACCACCGCATGATTAAATCAGCTGCCGGCTCAGCCACTTACTTAGCCGGGCTTACCGATGAACTTCTTCAGTACTACGTACAGTTTGCTAAGGGCGGTGTTGAGTTAATCTACGTAGAAAGGGTTCCCCAATTAGAGCCGCCTGTTGATGGCAGCCCAATGCCTAAGGAAGCTATTGAATTCGGCAAGAAACTAGTTAATGAGTGCGGCAAATACGGTGCCAAGCTGGGTTATCAGACATATGGAATCGCACCGAAGCCGATTCCCGAATTGACTGCCGAAGACATCGCCGGGCTCCAAGACCGTTATGTGGCCATCGCTAAACAATTAAAGGAAATGGGATTTGTTGCTTTTGAGATCAACGCCGCCGGCTTCAACCTCGGCGCTCATTTCCTTTCCCGTTTCCACAACAGACGCACTGATGAATACGGTGCAGGCAGTCTTGAAAACCGGGCGCGCTTCGTGACCGAGTGTATCCAAAAAATCAAAAAAGCCTGCGGCGAAGATTTTGTGGTTCAAGTCTTAATGAACTGCGTTGAAGAAAACGACAACCTTACCAACAACGCCACCCTGGCTACATTAGATAACGCTGTCACCGAACCACATAATAGAACAATGACTATTGAAGAAGGTATCGGCCTTGCCAAATTGATAGAGGCAGCTGGCTGCGATTCGATGCATCTGCGATTAGGTCCCCTTGACAACCACCCCTGTCAATTCGGCAGCGACCTTTACTTTATCTTAAACGGTCTTGAGGGTGCAACCGGATACGGCACCCAATGGGATTTCTCAAGGCACTTTCAAGGACAGTTGATCGCCAACCACAGCGGCGCCGGTATGCTGATCAACATAGTCGCCCGCTACAAAGAAGCGCTTAGCATTCCTTGCGGTACCGTTACTTACATGGATCCGGCCCATGCCCCTGATTTCTTTGAGAAAGCGCTCGCCGACGGCAAAGTCGACTTTTATCTGATGAACCGGCCGCTTACAGTTGACACTGAATACGTCAATAAACTGAAAGAGGGGCGCATCGATGAAATTGCCCCCTGTACCCGCTGCCTGCACTGCCACATCGGATCAAACGAGATGAACCGCCAGATGGGTTATTGCCGTGTTAACGCCCTGACCCAGCGGGTAATGACCGACAAGGGTCCGAAGACCTATGAGCTTGAGCCGGCTAAAAGCCAGAAGAAGGTGATGGTTATCGGCGGCGGCCCTGCAGGTATGGAAGCCGCCCGCATCGCAGCCGCCCGCGGTCACAAAGTAACACTCTATGAAAAGAATAATGTGCTCGGCGGCAAGTTAACCTTTGCAAGTATGGTCAAAGGCCCCCACGAAAATCTTGAGGACCTTAAAAAATACCTGATCAGGCAGTTGGAGATTAACGGTGTGGAAGTTGTTTTGAAAAAGGAAGTCGACACCGAGTTTATTAACAGCGAAAACCCCGATGTTGTGATCCTTGCAGTGGGCGCGTTGCCTGGCAAGCTGGAGGTAAGTGGCGGTAATGTGCCGATTATCGAATATGACCAATTCATGGGAGCGGACACCGGCGAAAATGTTGTGGTATTTGGCTCAAACGCTCAAGCCTTCGACTGCGCTTTGTGGCTGACAGTGCGCAAAAAGAAGGTCACCATTGTAACACCGAACCCCAATGAGGAACTCAACAAGCAACAGTCTCATCACGCCCACCGCTTTATGACTACAGCCCTTTATGCTCTGGGCGTAAAAGCCTATCCGAGCTCCAATATTAAAGAGATTGGCGATGGAGAGGTTACAATTGAAACTGATCAAGGGGTTGAGGTCGTTATCCCCGCAGACTCGATCATCAATGCTGCTGACTTGCAGCCCAACAAATCTTTGCTTGACGGTGTTAAGGTGAAAGAGACTTACACAATCGGAGACTGCAATGAGCCTTTCAACATCGCTTTGGCGATCCGTGCAGGAAACGATGTGGGCCGTGCTATATAATTAAGCTGCGCTTGCGTTTAGCTTAAGCTGTTTACCTTAAAATTAACCCGAGGCTTGGGGCCTCGGGTTTTTTCTCCCTCTTTTGAATTATTGTCAACCTATACAGTCTGCGCAACACTCTTTTTTTGCACAGTCATCTCATTAACCACATTTTTTATCCAGCGCTTTGATAGCAGCCTGAACATAATGGCAGTAAACTTAGCTACTTCCTCAGCCAATACCAGGGCTACAACCCATTCTACAGAGAGATGAAGCACAAATGCTCCTATAAAGGCTAGTGGTACACCAATACACCACATTGTAATTCCCTCAGCGATCAAAGCAAAGTTCACATCTCCCCCTCCCCGCAGTACCCCCACAATATGTACAATATTGAAAACGCGGATTGCCATCGCCAGGGAAGTAACATACTGAATGCGCAGCGCGCTCTGATAGACATTTGCTGAAACATTGAAAAGAGATAGAACAGCAGGTGAAGCTGCTGCCATCAATCCCCCGATCAATAGACCACCCAACCAGGCAAGAGCGGAGAAGCGCCAGGCGTAATTGACTCCATCCTCACTATTACCTGCTCCGATCTTATGACCCACCATGACTGAGGCTGCATTAGCTATACCGAATACTGCAACCAAAAATAGGTTTTGAATGGTATTGGTGATCTGAACAGCGGCAAAAGCCTGGGTACTAAGCCTTCCATAGGCCACCGAATATAATATAAATGCCAGAGCCCAACACCCATCATTTAATATTACCGGAAGAACAGTTTTAAATATCCTGCCCACATATGCTCTAGAGAGCCCTCTGAAATCAACTAAATGAACTCTGAGAACTTCACTTCTATGATAGATTATTGATATGAGAAGCAGCATTTCTAAAATCCGGGCAGCAACAGTGGCTATAGCTGCCCCCACTACCCCCAGCTGTGGTGCACCGAAATTACCGAAGATCAGCACGTAATTTAGGAATGTGTTGCAGCCCAAGGCCAGCGCGCTGACCAACATAGGCAGCACAGTATTTCCGATGCTGCGTGAAGCTATAGCAAATCCAAAGCTAATAGCAGTAAACACGTAACTGATACTTACAACTTTAAGATAAGAGGCGCCTTCCCGGATAACCAGAGGGTCATGAGTAAAGATATGGATGATCCCTTCAGGGTAAAAAAGGGCGATTACAGTAAAGAGAAAAGATATGATCACAGATGCCAGCAGCCCAACCAGCAGGACCTTGCGGATGCCTCCCTTTTCCCCCTTGCCCCAGAACTGGGCGATAAACACTGAACACCCGCTGTGGATGCCCATGATAAGAAGGTTATATAAGAGGAAAAACTGATTGGCTAGGCCCACAGCTGCAATTTCAGTCTCTCCCAAACGCCCGATCATAACAGTATCAACCATGTTCAGAGAAGAGGATATAAAGTTCTGGATGATAATAGGTAAGGCGATAACCAACAGCTGAGAGTAAAAATCTTTTCCGCTAAACAGGTATTTTTTTGCAAGAGTTTTTATAGCGAACATGCTTCATCCCTCATTTTGAGCAAAAAAATATAACCACCCCAAAAATCTTAAGTGGCTTCTCCGAACACATGGTTATTATAGTTTATCTATGGGATATTAGCAATCATTTAAAAAATAGAATAAGGCTCCCAAGTTGGAAGCCTTTTCTAAACAACTGCAGATTATGCTACTTATAATAAAAACCTGCAAGTTTCATATCCTTGTTAAAGCTTATCGTATATGTGAAGGACCTTTTTTCATATTTTGCCTTGGCAACAACAACCGCATACTCTGTATCATTTTCAGTTGCACCGGCCACCTTCATCTCTTCGACTTGTTCGAAAGCTCCGGCTTCACCAATTGCTTCATACATCTGATTTAATACATCATCTGTAAGGGCTGATTTCATTTGGGCAGTAGACATTTCTCTCAAGCCTTCAGAATCGTTCTCATTAACCATTGTGATCACCTCTTGCGCGGTTGACTTGACTTCAGCTTCATCAAAATCATTGGACAATCCCTGTCCACAGCCGGTTAACAATCCAAAACAGATGATCATTGACAGCGCTAAAATAAAGACAGACTTGATTTTCAACTTTTTCATTAAGTCTCCTCCCTGAGATAATATTTTCGTGAATGGAAAGCATAGAGCACCAATAAAAGATCAACTGCAAGAATCACACAATAAAGAATAGGAAGCGAAATGTTGTAAAATGAGAAAATAGGAATTGTTGCATCCAGCAATCCATGGAGAAAAACAGCTAACAGCAAATACAGTACTTTCTTATTTCTTTGAAATCCATTCCACACCACAATTGTGACTGTCACATGAAAGGTTACTGCCAATACTCGTTCTATCAAAGCCAGAGGTAATTGGCCAGTTATCAAAAGCACGTTAATGGAGGGAAGCAGTAATACACATACTTCTGATATTCCATGCCCTAGCCCAAAAATAATCGGTTGACTGATCTCACACATGTCCGGCCTCATGAAAAAGAGTTTAAATAAGAACCGGAAGCCCTCTTCAAAAATACCGGCAGTTAAAGCAATTAAAACTCCTATGAGTAACGGATTCGCCATATAGGCAAGTGTAAAATCAGGGTTCTGGTTTAACTTCTCTAACAGTGGAAAGCGCAATAAAGGCTGTGAAATAATAAAACAAAGAAATCCAAGCACAAAATAGAGGGCTTTTTTTCGCAACGCATCACCTCCAACAACAATATTTACTCAAAGTATCTGCAATGTCACTAATAAGATGTTGATCCTTACCCC
>JGI24714J26587_10003095_pt1 | contig 10642 bp, 9 predicted proteins | sample BioPla4DNA2_FD_26587 | JGI IMG/M metagenome (IMG submission 26587)
GGCACAAGCCCGTGTGGGTTCAACTCCCACCTTCGGCACCATCAAGAAAGTGAACCCCAGCAGAAGCTGGGNATTTTTTNTTTTTCGAATACTGTTTGTTGATCCCAAGAACGACCCAGGANTGAAACGTCGCCTCATGCCGGCCGTGGATAGCGTTACTACCCGGCAAAGGAAAAACAAGCGAAGAGGTTACTGAGGGTAACCGAACCTTGGCAGGAACTGCAAGAAAGTGTGAATAATGGTCCTATGTATAATGACGTAGTGGGATGGATTTGGGCGGCGGAAAACTGCAGGAGTTTCAGCCGGTCAGGCCCCCCCACGAAGGCGAGCGCCCTTGTTCCCTTATCTTTGCCTAGAGTTACTGCGGCCTTCGGACAACCATGGCGTCTTGACAACAGCCTGCAGTGCACAAACTCAGTGGAAAGGAGGTAGTTCGCGTGCAGCCCAAAGATCGAGAGGATCGTCCGTTGGGGGAAGGGCAGGAACTTGTGGACGAAGAGCTGAAGGAAGTGACTGGTGGGACATTTAAGCCCCTCACACGATGCCCACACTGCAGCTCTATAATACCAGGCTCGGAGGACGGAAAGCCCTGGTGCGAAAGATGCCAACGCTACGTGTAGTCGCCATGGTCTTCTGGGTTGACCACAGCAGGATCAGAGCAGGTTTGGGGAAGGACCTGCCAGTTCAACAAGGGAAAAGCAGAAGCCTTGCCTGGTAACTAAAGGGCTGCCGCTCTCCACCAGGACAAGGCTTCCATCTTTTGGACAACACACAACCGCGGAATACCGCTAAGCAATTCTGTCAACGGGTCATAGCCAGATTTCTGCAGTTCGCAGTGTTCAAAAACGATGAGCTGAGAAGACTCGTTGGACTCACAAGACTACATTGGCCTTTGTTGGGACTGGAGGGCAGCTTCTGCGGCCTTAGTCGTGCCCTTTAGGCGCTCAATCGCGTTCCCCCAGGATGATGATGGAGTTATACTCCGTAATCGCCAACCGATCCCCTTCAGGTGACCAGGCTAAAGTCTGGAGGCCCAAAACCCGGCCCGGATACGTATAAAGAACCTCCCCTGTGCTCACATCCCAGATGCGGACGGTACCGCTGTGGCTCCCCCCGGCCAGGTAGCGACCGCAGGGGGACCATTCCAGGGCGGCAACTACGTAGCTGTCCGCGCCCAGCCCCTTGATCATCTGGCCCGTTCCCAAATCCCATATGAAAACCGACCCGTCGTAACCGGAGCTGGCCAAGTATTTGCCATCGGGCGACCAAGCCACAGAGCGGACCCAGTCGCTGTGCCCCTCCAGCTTCTTGACTTCCTTCCCCGTTTCAGCGCTGCAGACATACACAGCTTGATCGTAGCCCCCGAACGCAACCTGATCGCCATGGGGAGCCCAAGCAACGGTGCCGATCCATCCCGGATTCCGTATGGCAACCACCTGGGTGGCTTCCGCCACATCCCAAATAGCTACAGTTTTGTCCCAGCTGGCAGTGGCCAGCTTCCTGCCATCGGGGGACCAGCTCACCGCGAAAATGACATCTTCATGGCTGACACCTTTCAGGCCCACGGCAAACTCGAAACCCTCGGCGTGGACAAAGGGCTTTCTGATGCGTTCCGTGAAGTCACCGAGGTATTNCCCAGTGTCGACGTTCCAAATCCGCACCAGCAGGTCATGCCCAGCGCCGGCCAGGTAAGTCCCATCAGGTGACCAGGCCAAATCCTCCAGAGGCCCGCCGGGAGTGGGCAAGAGCTGGGTGCGTTCTTCCCTTGCCGCCAGGTCCCAGATCCGCACAACAACATCCTCACCGGCGGAAGCCAGGATATCTCCCTGGGGCGACCAGGCCAAAGCTTTAACAGCACGGATGTGTCCGGTGATCCCCCACCGCTTCTCGCCTGACTCTGCCGACCAGAGATCCATAATGCCCCGGAAGCTGCCGCTGGCCAAAAACTGCGAGTTTCTGCTCCACGCCAGAGTCAAAATATGGCTTCCCGTGGGGATGCTCTGCATCAGCTTCCCATCTGCCATATCCCAAACGTGAAGGGCTTTGTCTGTACCAGCAGCCAGGTAGCGGCTATCGAAGGACCAGCTTAAGGTGGTAACGCCGCCTTCCTGCTCCTGGAGCTGCATCTCCTCTCCGGTTTCGAAGTTGAAAACCTTTAGAGCCCCGCCTTCTAAAGCTACGGCAGCCAAAGAGCCTTCGGGGGCAGTGGCCATGACCATGACCCTGTTCCCCATCTCGAACTCCGTTACAAGCTCACCCGACTCCACCCGCCAGACCTTCACGTCCAGAGCATCGCCGCCGCTGAGCAAAAGACTCCCGTCTGGGGACCAGGCAACGGTCCTCACCCACTTTTCATCCGTAAAGGTCTGCAGTTCAGCTCCGGAAGCAGCATCCCAAATCCTGATTCTGTTGTCCCGACCTGAACTGGCCAGCTTCGTCCCATCAGGCGACCAGGCCAGATCTGTTAGGGTGATGGCGTGACCCGGCAGCGTCATGACCTCGCGGCCTGCCTGCCAGTCCCAGATCTTGAGCTTACCGTCCCTGGATCCACTGGCCAGATGGCTGCCTAAGGGAGAGAACTCCATAACCTTCACTCCGCTAGCATGGCCGCCCAAGGTTCCTATCAGCTGGCCATCGGCTGCCCGCCAGATCCTTATTGACCGGTCATTGCTGCCGGTTACTATGTACTGATCATCAGGCGAAAAGACCATGGTCTCAACCCAATCCCAGTGATTGGCGAAAGAAAACTGGACGCCCCAGCGGGAGAAATCAGGCTCAGCCCAGGGGTAAGCATCGAATTCCACTTCGGTGCTTTGACCCACCACCCGCTGCTCCGGGACAAAGCGGTAGCCGGTTTTCCGGGGGATGATAACTGTACTGTCTGAACCAGCGGTTTTGAACTGACCTTGCGCATCTGTCTCAACGTATGAATCCGTTCCATCCACGATCAAGAGACTGACACCAGCCAAACCCTCGCCGCCGTTTTCCCCGAGCACAACGCGCCCCGCAATACTTGCGGCCTGGGGTTCTTTCCCGCCCTGCACGCAGCCGGCCAGGGGCAAAACAAACAGCACAACAAACACCAGGGAAAGGTATTTTAGCTTTCTGAGCATATCCTCCAGACCCCTTTTTCTTTATGTCCTCATTGACTAGTACTGCGGAAACGCTCAGAATCCTCTTGTGCCAGGGGGACAATAACGACAAGTGTTTGTAGGAGGAAAGACTTGGTTAGCCGGGTATGATAGTGCAAACGAATTTGCTGAAACAGCGACCAGCGGGAAAGGAGCGGACCGGGGAAAAAAGTCACTGCTTATCGTTCTCATCACCTGGGGAACGGGAACGGCCGCTAACGCCAGATCAGGAAGAAGGTGCTGTCTGCATAGGGACAGCACCTTTTTTGTCTAAACCCTCCGCACCGGCCTGATGTACTTCCAACAGCGCTCTGGTTCATGGTAGAAGTAGGCGACCCGCCCAGGGGTATGGTCGAAGCAGTAGCCCGTATCGGAGAAATCAAACTCGGCCATAGCCTTTCTCATCTTCTGGGCCACAGCACTGTTCTCGGTGTAGTAGTCGAAGGGCCCATGCTCGAACACAATGTACTCACCTTCGGGAACATCCATAACCTCCATCTGCTCTGGCAGCTCGCCGGAGTAATCCAGTGGCAGCCGCACACCGTAGCATCCGGCCCGGGGATAACCCCACTCGCCCACCGGCCCTTTGGGATCGCTGATGTAACCCATGCACTGTCCGCTGCCGCTGTTGGGACCGCTTCCGCCCTGGTCATCCAGCTTACCTTTGATGCTGTCCAGAAGGCCGCAGATGGTGTCGCAGTCCTGACCCGGAATCTGGCTCTGCTTTTCCCAGAAATCCCAGTAGCCATGGCTCTCGTAGTTCTTAATGTGCAGGAACTTGTGGGCTGGGATGGTTACAAAGTAGACCTTTACACCGCCAGTTGACTTGACCATGCCGATCTCCCCCAATCCTAAGAAGTAGCGGTCGAAGGGGTTAATTTTCGTGCGTAGGACCACAGGCTTGGGGCTTTTGCGGTACTCACTGGGGGTCATTCCGTAGGCATCTTTAAAGGCCCTGGTGAAGGCTGCATGGGAGGAAAAACCGTGATCCAGGGCAATATCCAGGATGCTCCTCTGGCTGTCCCGCACTGCCAAAAGGGCAAAGGCCAGCCTGCGGCGGCGCAGGTAATCCCGGAACTGCATGCCTGAAATTTCCCTGAACCTCCGCGTTGTGTGAAACTCGGAGTAACCCAGCCTGCGGGCAAGGAAGGTGAGCGTCAGCGCTTCGCTGTTTCCATTCTTGATGCAGCGATCGATCTCATCCACGATCGTCTGGATGTACCGGTGCCACTCGTACATCACTTTTTCACCCCACTTCAACCGCCCTGTGCTGATCATAGCGGAAAAACGACCCTGTTTCTTGATTTTTCTTGCTGTCCGTGCAGGACGGCCGGAGAAAGCCTCGCCAAGCTAGGGCCTGCCGCCCATCTGCAGCCAGAGATCGCGGTGGGCTCTGTCGTACGCCTCCCGCCCCTCAAGGCGGGCCCGCAGCCTGGCCTGTTTTTCCGCCGCTTCCCTTTCTTTGTGCTCCCGCAGCAGCTGGGCAAACTCTTGAGGCGAAGTCACTTCCCCAGTGGTGATTTCCCTGGAGATGCACTCCCATTCCACGGGATGGTGCAGCATGAGCGCCTGGCGGTGATAGCCCTGCATCACGCTTTTAACCCCGCCCTGCTTCACGAAGCGCTCGATGTGGTACAGATCCTCGATGTACCAGCGGTCCGCCCAGGACGTTTCCCGCAGCCTGTCCCGGACAAATCGGGTTGTGATCAGCTTAAGGTAGTCCATTTTTCTCCCTCCCCAAACAGAAAGCCTCCCCAGGAAACCCAGGAAGGCCAAAGGAAAACTTATCTCTCAGGCTTTTCTCCGGTTACCTGCAGGATTTGGCACCTTACACCAAGTGCAGGTTGCCGGGGTTCATCGGGCCAGTCCCTCCCCCACTCTTGATAGGTCACTATTCACTTCGTGAAGCAGCACTTCAGGTATATCCCATTTTTATCCAGCCGTCAAATCACTTCACCGCGCCTGCTCTACCTTGCGGAACGCTGAAAGCTCCCTTGCCGTTCTGACGCAGAAGCCCCTGGTCTTTGTTTTCTGTCTGATCACTCCATCGCGCAGAGGCAGAAGGGATGCCCCGCTGGGTCGATCAGCACCGTGGATGTTTCATAATACTGGGTGTCAGCTATTCTGGCTCCACATTTGACCGCATGCTCCACGGCCTTCTCCAGGTCATCAACCTTGAAGTCCAAGTGCACCATCTGCTGCTGCTGGCCCTCTTTCCAGGGCCAGATGGGCGGTACGTACTCCTGGACCCTCTGAAAGGCCAGAATGATGCCCTGGGGCGTGTGAATGCCTGCCCACTGCTCATTGGAAATGGTCTTTTCCAAACCCAAGAGCTCAGCGTAGAAATCCGCCAGCGCATCTGGATCCCTGCAGTCCAGAGCGATACCGATAATGTCCGAGACCAAGCTCATCTACCTGCTCCCCTCTTGGCTCTTTGTGGCAATGATGGCTTCGCTGTTGGTAAGGTTAATCCTGCGTCCAGCTGGAGAGTTTCGTCCTGGCAGAACGTCCGCTTCCTTGCTCACGAGCGTCCCATTTTGCCGCACTGCGTGCATTGCCACACTGTCTGTAAGCCTCCACCCGCGAACCTGATTTCACCTCCGCACTCATCACACTTACCCTTGCTGCTCTCCTCGTCTTCCGACCCTCCGGTTATCGCGTCCAGCTCATCGGGGGATAGTTCCCCGGTCCTGGGATGCAGCAGACCCATGAGCTGTTCCGCCTCCTTGACTGAGAGGGCGATACCGTTTTCGTTGGCAAGTTCCATCAGCTCTTCTGGCGTCGCACACCTTACTGCCTGCTTCAGCAGTTCCTCCCTGTTTTCCCCTAGATGCTTCATCAGCTTTGATATCTGCATCTCAATACCTCCCATCTGCTTCCAGTGCTGGCCTTCCTGCATCCGGGCACAGCTCCCTTACGATTCGTCCTTTCGAGTTCCTGCCGCAGCAAGCAGGTCCCCGGTTACCTCTGGAGTTACCTTCTGCGGAACAACAAACCCACCTCTTCAGGTGGGCTCCAGTTGTTCACCTGTCCGTGGACGGACCCTCCTTGGTCCCCTGTCTGTACCCGCAGCCCAGGCACACATAGAAATCGTCCGCCTGTGTCCAATCAAACCAAGCTCCGCAGTGGGGACACATGCCGGGCCCCGTCAGGGTACCGCCGGTTACTGCGTCCAGCTCACTCTCCCCCAGCTCGCGAGCTGTGGGATGCATCAGCCTCAAGAGCTTGGCGGCTTCCTCTTCTGTCAGCGTGATACTGTATTTTTCTGCCAGTTTGATCAGTTCTTCTACCGTTTCGACCCGGGTTTGTTTCTTTGGCGCATCTTCAGGGTTCTCACCCCGCTTCATCCGCTGCGCCTCCTTTCCAACCACTTAGTTCACAAACATCTGCGCCCAGTACCTGACCCCGCCTGCCCAAACCCCTGCAGGGCGGCGGTGCAGCCGACTCGTGCCGGGCGCCTCTCCGCTCAGGAGGCTGCGGGAAGCACAAAGCTCCAGAACCCTGTCGGCCAGCTCCAATCCCGCAGTCCACACCATCCAGCCCGGGATCAGGGGATGAACTGCCTGGTCTTGTACCCGCATGCCGGGTTGGCACACGTCCAGTGCACCCAGGGACGCTCATAGCGGTATTCCATATCCCCGCCGCACCGGCGGCACTTCCTTGCTCCCCTTTTGACGTCGCCCGAACCTCCGGTCACCGCATCAAGTTCGTCCGGGGAAAGCTCTCCCGCGCGAGGATGGATCAGCGCAAGGAGCTCCCCGGCTTCCTGCGGAGTAAGCTCTATGCCCTGGGAGCGGGCCAGAGCCAAGAGCTCTTCTGCAGTGGCGCACTGCACTGCCGCCTGCAGCACTTCCTCCCGGTCGGCGGGTATGCGTTCAAGCAGCTTTTGCAGGTCCATTGCCCGTGCCTCCTTTAGGGCCCCTCAGGTTTGCTGCCCGAGGAGCGCCTGGGGAATCCACTGCCGTTCCCCTTAACAGAGCAGTACTATACAAGGATTGACGATCCTTCTGGCTCGCAGTCACCCCGAGTTACCTCTTGAGTAACCTTTTCTGTTCCCAGGGCACTAAAAAACCGCCGATGCTCCGGTGCATCGGCGGTCTTTTGTCTGTGAAAGTGCCTGCGGGATAGGCTAGCCCCTAAAACAGGCCGGACAGCCAGGCAAACAGGTTGTACTTAGCAAAGATGGCCACGGCGATCAGGGAAATGGTGGACATGATCTTAATGAGAATGTCCAAGGAGGGGCCCACCGTATCCTTGAGGGGGTCGCCCACCGTATCGCCGACAACGGCAGCTGCGTGCACAGGGCCGCCTTTGCCGTGCCCGTTGAGGGCACCGGTTTCGATGTACTTCTTGCCGTTATCCCAGGCACCGCCGGCGTTGCCGGTGTACAGAGCCAGCATGATCGCGGACATGATGGCCCCGATCAAGATACCGCCCACAAAGTTGGCCCCGAAAATGAACCCACCCACCAGCGGGAAGGCCAGGGCGATGTAGGAAGGCAGCTTCATCTCCTGCAGGGCGCCCTCGGAGGCAATGGACACGCAGGAGTTGACATCGGGCTCCTCTGTCCCCTCCAGGATGCCCGGTTTTTCCTTAAACTGACGGCGAACCTCATCCACCATCTTACGGGCTGCCTTNGTCACCGACTCAATGAGCATGCCGGAGAACAGATAAGGCAGGGCAGTACCCACCATGGCTCCCACCAGCGTCATGGGGTTGATGATGTCCAAGATGGGATCCACCTCCGGCGGCGAGAAGGAGAAGATGTAAGCAACCATCAAGGATGTGGCCGCCAGAGCTGCGGAACCAATCGCAAAGCCTTTGCCGATGGCCGCGGTGGTGTTCCCCACCGAGTCAAGCTTATCGGTGATGGCCCGCACTTCCTCATCGAGCTTACTCATCTCCGCAATGCCGCCGGCGTTGTCGGAGATGGGACCGTAGGTATCCACGGTAACCGTTGTGGAAACAAAGGAGAGCATGCCCACCGCGGCCATGGCAATGCCGTACATGCCCGCCGCGCCGTAGGCGGCGATAACCGTTGCCCCCAAAACCAAAACCGGGGCCATGGTGGAGCGCATACCCACCGCCATACCCTGCGTGATGGTGAGGGCCGGGCCCTCTAAGCTGGCAGAGGCAATGCTCTTGGTTGGTGCATAATCATAGCNGGTGTAGTACTCGGCAATCAGGCCGATGACAACGCCGGCCACAATGCCCAAGACCGCGGCTATCCACGGAGAGAAGGCTCCCAGTCTGAAATCGACGCCAATCAGGTTCTCACCCCGGAACATATACCAGCCGGCAAGACCAGCCAGCACCACGGTGAGGCCCGCGGATACCCAGGTGGACATGTTCAGTTCCCGGTGTGGATCCTCCGAGAGCTCTTTTTTCAGGATGATGTAGGCAATACCGATAATGCAGGCCAGAAGACCGAGACCCGCCAGAACCACGGGATACATGAACATCTTCTGCAGCAGCGAGGGGGTGATCCCACCGTTTTTGGCCTCGCTGGAAAGGAAAAGGTGGAAAGCCAAGATAACACCGGAAGATATGGCGCCCACAAAGCTTTCCAAGAGGTCCGAGCCAAGGCCGGCCACATCGCCCACGTTGTCGCCCACGTTATCGGCGATGGTCGCGGGGTTGCGGGGGTCGTCTTCCGGGATGCCGGCTTCCACTTTACCCACCAGGTCCGCACCCATATCGGCCGCCTTGGTGTATATGCCGCCCCCAACCCTGAAGAACATGGCAATGATCGAACACCCCAGGGCGTAACCGGAAATAGTCATGGTAAAGGGTGAAAACTCAATCCCCAGCCAGTTCCGGAACAGGTACACGTTCTCCAAGGAAAGCTGCTTCAGGAGAAGCCCGAAAACCACATAAACGATAACCAAGCCCAAAAGCGCAAAGCCGCCCACACACAAACCCATAACAGAACCGCCTGTGAAGGCCACCTTCAGGGTCTTACCCAGTTTCTTGGTGGTCCTGGCGGTGTTGGATACCCGCACATTGGCGTATGTAGCGATCCGCATGCCCACCAAGGCTGCCAGCGAGCTCATGGTGGCGCCGATGAGGAAGGCCGCTCCCACATACCAGCCCACGAGCNCACCCATGACCACAGCAACCACCACAACAATCAGGGAAATTACACGAAATTCGTAATNTAGGAAAGCGGTGGCCCCCGTGCGGATGCTGGCCGCGATATCCCTCATTACGCGCGTACCTTCGTCGAGCTTCTTTACCGCGTAGAAGTTTTTAGCTGCATAGGCTAGAGCGAGTACACTTGCGAAGAAAACCAGCACAAGCCAATTCATTTTCAAAACACTTCCTTCCTAAGTATTGCGAGACTCTCCGGAACTCTGCTGTTTATTATACTGGGTGTGCGGCACTGCGGACGCCCAACATCTATATTAACACTCACCACGCTGAAGTTAAAGCCCGATAAATATGCAGCACTCAAGGTTCCGGCTGAATACGGCCCAAAGGCCCTCCTTTCCATCCCCTTTATGAGCAGGCCGGCCCTTTCCGCCTCCCCTATTCCCACATCGCCAGCCGGGGCACGGTGTAATTCCTCAGCTCCTCACAGCGCTCCTGGGCAAAGCCCATGTAAGTGGCGATGGTTCCCGCCTCCAGATCCACCTCCCAGATGCGGGAGAAGTCCCGGAAGAGGGCGAGATAGGCCTTCTGCTCCCCGGCGTCGATCACCACCGAAACCTTGGTGATGGGGCTGCTCATGGCCTTGAGCACTTCCAAGCCCTTCAGGTGGTCGAAGTGATCTAAACTAGAGCGGATCAGGGCTGCACCCCTGCGGTACCGCCCGTCGTGATCCAGCAGGTCCAAAAGGTCTGCCCCGGGGTAGTTCTCGGCGAACTTTTGGGCAAACCCGTCCTCCAAGTAGTGGTGNAAAAAATTGGTCATAACCGTGAAGCCGCCCTCCCCGGGCAGAATGTGGTTGTCATCGGCTCCCGGTTCGATAATAAACGCATTGCCCTGCGTATCCGCGAGCAGCCAGTGGAAATCGGCTTCCCCGTCGGCCCACAGCCTGCGCTCTTCCAAAAAAACCACGACGTCAGCCGCCCGCTCAAAGTCGATGGCAGAGACCTGGGCATGGCTCCAATCCACGGGCTTCTTGTCAGAGGGGTTCATGGTGAACGTCGGCTGGGCATACTGGGTGCAGCCGAACACTCCCCGGTCAGTGTAGAAAAAGATGTAATCGTAGCGGAACACCGCAACATCACTGCGGCGGTTGAGGGCCAGGCGATTGTGCTGGTGCTCAAAAAAGCCCACAGCGCTCTCCGCGGCTTCCGCCCTTGTTGGCATGTCCACGTTCATGCCGAAAAAGGGGCCGTTCTTCCCGTAAACGGCAAAGCTGCTGCAGGCCAGGGCCAGGTGCGTACCGCCTAAAACCAAAGCCAGAGCCACGACAAAGGGCACCAGACGCTGCATGGTTTTCCCTCCCCCAGATCTGAACCACAAAACAGCCCTTATTCTTTTATTATCTCTAAGACGCCTTTTTC
>JGI24714J26587_10003099_pt1 | contig 10630 bp, 11 predicted proteins | sample BioPla4DNA2_FD_26587 | JGI IMG/M metagenome (IMG submission 26587)
TAATCTCCATATCCCGCCACCAGTTGACCAAATCTTGATCGCGTCGGGATTCTCACGTATACGCCTGCGGATCGCTTTGCGAAGATCCCACGGCCCGTCTACACGTTCGGCCCAGGGATGGGAAGCGTTATTATACTCAAGAGGCAGCTTGTGGGAGTCACCATGCCCCGCTGTACGGCAAAATCCGAGACCTGTAGTAATAATTCTTGGTCCCGGTACAATACCCTGTTCAATCATATTTCTGAGATCAATGCCAAAGCGGGATATTTCACCAACTGAGGTAAGCCCGTGTTCTAAAGCCTCCCTAGCTTGGGCTACTGAACAAATAGCTTTTTGATAGAGCGGTTCCAGCACCCAATCGGTGTCATCTGAGCTCAGATTGCCACAAAAGTGAAGATGGGTGTCGATGAGGCCAGGCATAACAACATTTCCTGTAATATCTCTAATTTCATATTCAGAAGGTACTGTTTTGTCAGGTCCTGCATATGTTATCTTTTTTTCATCGATCAAAACCAATGAGTTTTCTATTGGGTCCTTTCCAGTGCCGTCAATCAAGATTCCACCTTTTAGAGCCAGTTTCATGTTGTCTTCCTCCCGTACAATAATCCGTTACTAACACTCTTTTATCAGATAAATGCTTTAGCATGCCTTAAATTTGATTTTTCGGGGAATTGGTCTATAAGACCAACTCCCCGTATGAAATCACTATTTTTTCTTAACCCCGAACTCCTTTTCGGCTTCTTCTACAATTGACCTGAGCTGCTCAGGCACACCGGCTGGCAACGGGTCCGGTTTATGGTTTTCTAGTATGTCAATAGCCTTTTCATAAGCTCTTTGAGTAAAATCTTTTCCTCCGCGTTCCATCCACGCGTCACGCATTCTCCTATCGATTAGATCAGGTTGGGACTGCACTGTTTTCATGTGCTTGAATGTATGCTCATGGGTTATGAATTCACCAGCGGCACCTACCTGTCTGATGACATCCACAGCCAATGTCGCATCATTCACAGCTATTCCTTCAACTGCTTTTTTGATCATTTTGGTCATGTCATTATCCATAACCAATTGGGCAAAATCAAAAGTAATTCCGAGCTCAAGCATTCCCAAACCGTAAATTAGATTTGCTCCCGCTAGAGCTGGCAGCAACCCGGTGATAGTCTTCTCATGTGCTGCCTGAGCATCGGGAAGTTTGCTATCAGCCTATCCACCCGCTACCCAACTAGGAAGCAGGTAATATTGTGCTAATCCTGCTACAGCTGCGTTAATCACGCCTAATTCTGGTGAACCGACAGGTGCGGTAGAGTATCTGAGGTCAAACTGTGTTGTAGAGCTACCATATAACACCGGTGCCCCTCTTTTTGTTAACTGGCTTAAAACAATACCACTTAACACCTCAGCATTATGCGTTACTAGAGTGCCGGCAAGTGTAACGGGTGAAGAACCCCCTGCCATAGCCATAGACAGGATATTAACACAAATATCCTCTCTGGCACACTCTACTATAACATCACAGCAATCCTGTATTAATTGCAGGGGACTAGTCGGGCAAACGAGAGAGCTATAGATCGGTCGTTCTCTTAGTTTATCTCTACCACCAACTATAGCTGAGGCCATTTCAACTATTTTTTTAAGGTTTCGACCAGTACCTGCCCCAGCAAAACAGTGTTTAGAGGTATTAGCGAAAAACTCCTCAGCTTCATGGAGAACAGCTACTTCAGGAGGAACATCCCTTGCTGAAACCGCTCTTTCATAAACATCTATTTGATCAAGAGCATCACACACTAATGCTGTTTTTCCCACATCCGCTTTGGTGGTTTGTCTATACTCATTGGTAAAAGGATCATTAATCATGATTCCCTCACCAAAGTTTAAAAAACCAACTCTTTTCCCATCCACAACAAAGTCATGTTTGGGATTTCTCCCTGCTAATAGAATAGTACTCGGTGCACTACGAATCGCATCCTCTACCACATAAGCAGGGAATTTTACCATATTGGTTTTTGGGTTAACAATACATCCTCCATCACCGAGGATTTCCTGGGCTTCTTTGCTTTCTACTTTTATGCCCGTGTGTCGAAGAACTTCTAGAGTAGCACAGTGGATATCAAATAGTTCATCCTCTGTAAACATCTTAAGGCCAAATCCTGAACACTGATTAACACCGGCTTTCAGGCTTCTCCTCGTCAACAGTTACCACCTCCAAATTATTGTACTGTACAATTAACGTCTACCTAATAACTCTAATGCCTTTTCCACCGCTTCCGCGGCGTCTTCACCATAGGCATCTGCCCCTATTTTATCTGCCCAGCGCTGCGTACAGGGGGCGCCACCCACCATGGTTTTAAAACGGTCCCTGATTCCTCTTTTTCTGAGCTCATCCTCAAGCTTCTTTTGACCGGTAAGTGTTGTGGAAAGCAATGCGCTTGTACCGATAATATCTGCATCAACTTCTAAGGCTGTTTCTATAATTTTTTCTGTCTTCACATCTCGCCCCAGATCGATTACCTCAATGCCCTGGGTTCTCAGAAGTGAAATAACTATTCCCTTCCCGATATCGTGAACGTCCCCTTCGACTGTCGCAAAAACCATTTTGCCNTTTTTCTCAGTAGACTCCTTTGACATAGCGGATTCCAAAACCGNCGAGACCTTCTTCATGATCTCAGCACTTAGCATTAATTGGGGTAAAAACACTTCTCCTCTTCCGAACAAATCTCCAACTTTTCTGATTCCAACACTGAATCCCTCTGAAAGGATATCGACTGGATCAAAACCTTCAGCTATTGCTTTCTCTGCTATCTCTAATGCCCGTTTTTCGTCACAATTCACCATAGCATCTATTGCATTAGATAACACTTCTTCCCTATTCAATGTAATACCCCTCCTTACAGCCCTGCTCGCTCAATAAAATTCTTAACCGACTTAATTTCGATATCCAGCAGCTTAGCAATACGGAATTTAGCTTCCATTCCCTTTGCAAAACCGTCCAACTCGTGAACAAGACCGATATTCAATTCTTCCCGCAGCTCTCTTGCTACAGCTTCATCGGCCAAATCGTGAACAGAAACTCCTAGTTTGTTGGCTACATACTCTTTCGCCTCGTTAATTTTCATGCCTTTGGTCATTTGCATTCGGGCTACTAGATCTCCAGTAGTCCGCATTCCGCCCATGCCAGAGGCTATCGCGTGAGTAATAGCCATGCCCACCGGATCACCAACACCCAGCTACAATCCGTCAGCTTTCCCTATCTCTACTAAAGATTTTGACGCCCTGGAAACAATATCAAGTGGTGGTGTATCGAAGACCGGTACGCCGCCAACTCCCATGCCAACATTTACATGTACCGGTATATTTGCTGCCTCTGTACATGCCTTTACGAAAGTAACAGAACGAGCAATATTCCATGGAAATGATTTACTGCTATTGGTGTTAACAACCGCGCCAAATATGGTCGCTCCGGCCTTTTCTGCTAATTTGACTTGGTCGTGGGGGTACAACCCGGCTAAACGAACATCATCAAAATATAACTCACCGTGCATCCCTAGGACAAATTCTCCTGCCATACCCAATTCTATCGGTAGTTCAGGGTATTCTTCTTTTAATGCCCTTATTGCGTTCAATGTTGCTAAAAAATCAGCATCTCCCGAGGCACCGGTGGTATCAAAATTGATACCATCAGCTCCCCCCTCATACATTTTACTCCCTACATAAACCATATCTCTTTCCGCATGTTCTACAGCTTCTTCCTGGGCAGCCTGAGCCTCAGTGATTTTCCCCATGGGTAAGAGTTCTGACCAGTTAGGAACAGGTCCATCCGGCTGAGTATAGAGTCCCACATTGGGCATAGCCCCGTAAAAAAGCGGAATAACAGTCCCCAACTGTGCCTGTTCCATATAATATTTTTCATCGTGAGCTATCGGCTTAATCTGCTTATAACTATAATCAATGTGAGCCAATTCCATGGTGTCTGAACCCAGAGCCCGTTCATGGATGAGAATAGCCTGTGATCTATCAACCGGTACTCCAACACGCACCATCTTTAATGTACCGGCATCGAAAGTAACCACAACTTCATTGCCCGGTTCAACACTTACAAATTTTTCGGACCTTGTACAGATATCAAACAGCCTGTCCAATTCTTCCTCAGTAAGTGGAGGTATTTTGCCTCGATCTGCTGCATCATTTGTACCCTCCTCAAGTTCAGCTCTCACCTCCTCTTTACTAAGCCAGACTCCAGAAGCGTCACCCATTCGTGTGAACACTTTTCCCATAAAAGTCCCTCCCGTTCTTCGTAGCATAGTAGACCTGTTTCTACAACATCCTGTACACCTAAAACTTTGATAGTTGGTTCCCGGAAACCAGAGACTTTGCTCTTGCTATACTTAATATGCAAGTCTTATGCCAATTGGCTAGCAGGAAAATAGGTGCGAAAAGCGCCTAGATATCAAGTTATTTCAAGAACCTTTAGAGTGTAACAACTCGTTAATGCTTTATTTATTAATTAGGTATTTCATTAATGACTTACTTTCTTAACTGCTATAGTTTAGGTAGCAAACCCCCTCTAAGTTAGAGGGGGTTTACTGTTAATTCCATCTTTATCTTATTCAGTTACAGTTTCTACAGTTTCCTGAGCTGGGCTAACAGCGTCATATTCGGTGTCCAATTTCATATAACTTCTAAGCGCTGGTATCCTCGATAAAAGATAGTATGTTACCGAAGCTACTGCACAAGCGAGAAGAGTTGCGGTTGTGTAATTAAAGAGAGCTATCCTTGCCGCACTGCTGAAGGGATCATAAACAATAAAGTAAGCGATAATCCCCGCAGCCAGCGCTCCAAACCCTACCAAATTAAAACCACCTGTAAAGGTGCAGGAGTTTGGATCATCAACTCCGTAAAGGTGTTTCATACTGACTTTACCTTTGCGAACAATATAGAAATCGGTAACCAACAATCCAATAGCAGGGGCTGCCATGGTACCAATAATTGCCAAGAATATTGTATAGTTATCCCAGATGCCTCCCCAGCAAACCAATATTCCGCACCAAATACACCAAAGGGTTGCCAGTTGCCAGTATTTCATATCAGGTTTAATAATTTTGGAACTAAGAACATGGCTGTATGTTCCTGCACTGGCTGTAGATATATTAGCAAAACCTACTAAGACAAGAGATAACAGGCCGACAACAGGACCTCCCAAATAGACTAACCAGTCAGTTGGGTCATGGCTAACGATTCCAACACTGGACATAGCCAAACCGGCAACCGCACCGATGCAGACAAAAAGGGCAAGAGTTATGCCGAATCCAGCTATAGAGCCCCAATAGCTACCTCTTTCAGTCTTACACAGCCTTGGCAAAGCCCCTAATGATGGGTACCAAGCAAACAAATATGCAAGGTTCCATTCCGCAATCAATACATAACTTTCCCATGACTTCCCAACATCATTAACCGGCTTCATCGCTAACAGTTCAGCAAGAGACCAACGATTAAAGACCAAGATAAGAAGAATGAAACCTATCGCGAACAAACAAGGCACCATAAGCTTATTGGTTGTTCGTACTGCAACAGGTCCTCTACAAGCAACATACCATCCTAATGCAACACAGAGCAAGGCTAATAGTGTTTCCCCAACAGCAGATACATTTATTCCGAGGGCTTCAATTAGTTTTGCCATTGAGGACCCAAACACCTTAGCGTTGATCGCATACCATCCCCATGTGGCAAAAAAGAACGCCAATAAGAAAAGATTGCATCCGGTCTTACCTAAAATCGTCCTTTGGTAAACCCATATATCTGTCCCAAGCCTCGTAGCGATCACACAAACTAAAATAACAAAAACAGATGCTAAAGAAATTGTACAAAAGGTATTTAATACAGCCGGCGCAAGCCCCATTGAAGTACCAAGGTGACCGCCATGAGTATAACACCATGTAGCAATCGAAATTCCTGATAGGATGATAAAAATATCCATCCCGTTGTAAAGTTTCTCATTCTTAAAAACAGGTATTATTCCATAGTAAACCTCATTGTTGACTTCAGTGTCCATATTCTTACTCAACTCAAACATCATCTCCTTTCTAGAAATTTGTCTACATCAATATGTATCCAAGGGCAATTCCAATAGCACAAACCACGGCTAGAATTATTGCGCCAATGAGATCATTCTTGTCTAGTTTTGGACCAGGGTCATATGACGGGTCATCAATAATCCTGGCTCTTCTTGCAATTTCTTCTTCAATCCCTTCTAGTAAATCAGACATCCGTACTCACTCCCTCTCTTGGTGTTCTCTTCAGCTTACTTCCTACCCCTATTTTTTTGCTCCGGTGGCATTTACGGTTCCGTAAAGGCAAAAACTTTAATGAATATTCATAAAAATAGTGCAATTAAATGGCTATATATCAATATTGGTCCTCAAGCTGCAGAAACAATAGGAACCGTACGTTTATCACCCCCTTATTGAAGACAACGCGGAATCGTTAGAAATTTGTATAGATCCACATAACGGCCGTCCCTAGCTATAGAAGGTGTTATCATGCAGTTCTATGAGTGCGGATAAAAGAGGGACTTCGATACTTTATAAATTTATCATGCAAGTACAATGCCAATAGCAAATTGGCATCAGTTAGCAATATAAACACAGCTGTTTTCAATGCTTTCAACAGCTAAAAGGGATGTCCAATAAGTCTAAAAACTTAACTTTAAGTCAATTTTGTAGACTTTTTTTTCAAGCATTAATTCATAGTGAAAACATTAATATTAATTTGAATAGGTCTACTTTTAAATTTGATTTAAAAATGATTTAACGGATACTGCTGCCATGAAAATCTATTCTCATGAATAGAGCAGAGAATACATCAACTGTTGAATAAACACCAAATTTAATTCAATCAATTTAGCTATCCTGCAAAAAAATGATTGCTTGGCATGTAAATTGCATTTATTGCTCGGTGAATATTACTTAATCAAAAAACCCAAGGAGGCCATATAAATGGTGGACTTTGATGAAATTAAAAAATCTGTTTTTGAAGGACAAGTTGAAAAAACCAGAAATTTAGCTACAAGTATGGTGCAGTCCGGTGAAAACCCATTAAGCATTATTAATGATGGCCTGATCGCCGGTATGAACGAAGTGGGAGAAAAATTTAAAGCCGGCGACATGTTTGTGCCGGAAGTAATCATGTCAGCCAAGGCCATGAGCGCCGGGGTGGAGGCAGTAAAGCCTTTTATTAAGGGGGATGAGATAAAAGCACCCGGCGTAGTTGTAATCGGAACTGTCAAAGGAGACCTGCATGATATCGGCAAAAATTTAGTATGCATGATTCTTGAGAGTGCCGGCTTCAAGGTGATCGATATCGGGGTAGATAATTCTGCCGAACAATTTATAGAAGCTGTCAAAGAACACCAGCCCCAAATTGTTGGCATGTCTGCTCTCCTTACAACCACCATGCCAGCAATGAAAGAAACTATTGATGCCTTTATCGAAGCAGGGATCAGAGATACAATAAAAATAATAGTTGGAGGAGCACCGGTATCTCGCCAGTATGCAGAGGAGATAGGTGCGGACGGATACGGTGATGATGCTATATCCGCCAGAGATTTATGCGTAAAACTAGTAAGTTAATATTCAGTAATTGCTCTACCTTTAATAAACTCAGTAAAACTGCTCTCAGCTGTGCTCATTAATCCGTCAAATAAAATTCGCCCCAGACAGAATAAANTGATAAGCATTGTTTTTANAACAGCTCTGCAGCATAATATGGAGCGTTTTACTGAAATGGCTAACTGGGCTGCAAGCATCAACTACGTGATAGACTCCTAATAAAACCTCAAATTCCATATTAAAAACATAAAAGATATACAGTTCCTGCAGTCCAGATTAGCCCATCAAAATAAAAATGTTCCGGGGCACTTCATCCCCAAAAAGTGCCCCGAAATGGTCCATTTGTTTTGTAAAGCACATGTCGTCAATCAATTAAACGCATCACCACAGTACTTGCGTATTAATCGATAGGCCTTGCTTTGACTTATTTCGAGTGCCTCCGCAACTTTATAAGAACTTTTTAGCCGGTTATGTGCCGTTACAATAATATTTTTTTCCACATTTTTAATAGCATCTTCAAGAGGCATAATTTTGGTCTCATATGTATCTCTATTATATTGTGAACTATCAACGCTAGTATCACACTGTACTAGATGTGAAAGATGATGAGGTTGAATTACCTCATCAGGTACAATTACAACCAACCTTTCGATAACATGAGACAACTCTCTCACATTCCCGGGCCATGAATAAGAAAGCAGTATATCTAAGGACTTTTTAGAAAAACGGACCCTACGGCCGTAATTTTTGTTATATTTATCCACGAAATAACTTACTAGAGGTAAAATATCATCAGGTCTATCCCTGAGCGGTGGAATTTTGATTTCTAACACATTTAATCTAAAATACAAATCTTCTCTAAATAACCCTTTCTTAACTAAAGTTTTAAGATCACGATTAGTTGCCGCCAGAATTCTTATATCAATCTTTTTCGTTTCTTTGCCGCCTACTTTAATAAATTGGCGCTCCTCGATCACTTCGAGAAGTTTGGCCTGAAGGTTTAGAGGAATTTCGGCGATTTCATCGAGAAAAAGCGTGCCTGTGTCTGCTAATTCAATCAAACCAGGTTTTCCCGCTCTATTCGCTCCTGTAAAAGCCCCAGGGGTATAACCAAACAGTTCCGACTCAAATAATTGTTCAGGGATAGATGGACAATTCAGAGTGATAAAAGGCCCTTTACTTCTCCTACTCATTTTGTGAACATATTTCGCCAGGTAACTCTTTCCGCTACCCGATTCCCCTAGGATCAGGGCATTAGAATCAACAGCAGCCACCCGCTCAGCTACCTTAAAAACATCTCCCATTTGCTTGCTGCTGATAATAAAATTGCTGGTATCAAGTTCTCTTTTGCGAAATTCTTCAGCTTCGGTCTTGTATTTTTGAGCTAAATTGGATAACTCATTTAGCTCCTTTCTAAGTTTCTCAATCTCTGTAACGTCCCGGGAATTCATTACGATCATAGAGACATCACCCTTGTCATTAAGAACCGGGGTTGCTGTAACCAAGAGCTTCTTTCCAATAATAGTTTCCTGAATTAAGCTTACTCTCTTTTTTTCCCTCAAAATATGAGGAGTAATAGAAGGAAACCAATATCCCTTAGCCGCCAATTCATAAGAGGATTTTCCAATAAAATCGGATACTTTTAAACCATAATGTCGCTCGACTGCGTTATTTACGTAAATAACAACTCCTTTACCATCTACCACAAACACCTCGTCAAAAGACGCATCAAGTATTTTTTTTAAAGTCTCCTTATCCAAATCCAACTTCCTAACTCACCTCCGTGTTTATTACATAACCCGCCCCGATTGAGGTAAGATAGTTGGCATTGCATTGTGGCGCGTAAGTACCCATCCTTTCGATGATTAGACATTAAGACCGAATCCGAGAAAGTGCCCTGATGAGAATAGCTCTGAAACTAAACCCATAAAATGTCATTAAAACATTCAGGATAGATTTGAAGAAGTTAATTGGTGAATAGAATACTGGCTGGAATGTTCTTAGGTGCGAATTAATTTCGTTGCTTTTTCGTATTTATTGCAGATTTTAATTGGTTTATTTATATGGTTTAGTTATAGATGTTATTTTGGCGGGGAGTCCGGGAGTTCAACCCGGCTGCATAGATTTAGAGTCTATGTGATCCTGCCGATCCACCCCCCGCGTTTTTACAGCGAAGTTATAGTAAAGCCATCATTAGCATTGTTGCTACACCTATCTGTAGTGGGTCATGAATCAGCCTATCTTTTAGGGAGGAATAGGCTGCAGTTGTCAACCCTAGGGGCATGCCAGGACAAGCTATTTTGGCATCAGGGGGTATGTCATCTAACTCGATAAACCCTCCCTGGGGGGTTGCATCTATAATGTAGCGGTAGTTCGCCAGTGCTCTTTTTTGATCAGGCTCTATCATGATAGCGGGGTCATCCCTTAATTTCTCAACTTTGGCATCATCTATCTCAAAGAGAGCCACAACTGCTCCCAACTTCTTCAGTGCAGCAATGGCACTGGCTCCCACTGGGCCTGCACCGAGGACAAGGACTTCCTTGCCTTGAAGGCCCTCTGCCATACCATTCAGTGCTGCCACAAATCCTTTCCCTGTTGCTTCTCCATTATCAGCTACAGCACCGGTTAACACATTCAAAGCGATAAATTTTTTATCATCAGCCATAAACAGAATATTTGCACCTGCTGCTATCCCTTCGGCAATACCTGCCACATCTGTTTCAGCGGTAACCACTGCTTGAAAACCGAGCTGCTGTATAATGCTTTGGACAGCAGTGGAGAAAGATGGGATAATCCCCTCTCCAACAGTGACCGGGATCACAGCTGCTTTATTGTTTGCTGCTTTTTCTATTGCATCTTTTTCGGCAATGCCTGCCGCTGCACAGGCAATCTGTCTTAAAGATAAACCGGTCTTCTCTATCAACTCAGAATCATAGAACTCCAAACCTTCGGGAATCCCTTCTACATCCTCTTTAATCAAACGAGTCACTATGATTACCTCTTCCTGTCTAGATGTTCAATCTTGCTCCATC
>JGI24714J26587_10003105_pt1 | contig 10621 bp, 12 predicted proteins | sample BioPla4DNA2_FD_26587 | JGI IMG/M metagenome (IMG submission 26587)
AGGGGATAGGACTGTTAGGTCTGAATGAGTGATGACGTTTTTGTCATAATTAGGGTGGTACCGCGGAATTAATCTTTCGTCCCTACAAGTATAGCTATTGGATGCTTGTAGGAACGAAAGATTTTTTTATTATCCAACCCTAATTTAACTTCAGCATTCAATCTAACCAATTCCCTATACAAATAATTAATTAATAAATTGAAGGAGGATAATAAAATGAAAAAGAGGATTGTAAAGTTAGTTTCCTTAGCATTGGTAAGTATGGTGATTTTCACTGGATGTACTTCAAATGATAGTACATCTNCATCAAAGGATGAGGTATTTAAAATAGGTATTAGTCAATTTGCTGAACATCCAGCATTGGATGATGCCCGCCGTGGTTTTGAAGATGGCTTAAAGGAACTGGGCGTAAATGTAGAAATCGACTACCAAAATGCCCAAGGTGATATCCCTACTTCTTTAAGTATTGCACAGAAATTTGCAAAGGATAAGGTGGACTTAATATATGCCATAGCAACTCCTGCAGCCCAATCGGCTAAACAGGCCACTGCTAATATTCCAATTGTATTCAGTGCAGTTACTGACCCTGTTGAGGCTGAGTTAGTAGATTCCATGGAAAAACCTGGTGGAAATGTTACAGGAACTTCCGATTTAAGCCCAATGGACAGACAATTACAATTGTTTAAAGACTTAGATGAAACTATAGAAAAGGTTGGAATTATCTTTAACACTAATGAATCAAATTCCCAAATCCAAGTAAAAATGGCTGAGGAAATAGGCTCTACCATAGGGCTAGATATTGTATCCATTGGCATATCCAATATAAATGATATTCCTCAGGCCTTAGATTCCTTGGCAAACAAGGTAGACGGAATTTATACCATTACAGATAATATGGTGGCTTCAGCCATATACCTAGTAGCTGAAAAAGCCTTGGAAAATAAGATGATTACGGTGGCAGGTGAAGATTCCCACGTAAAAGGTGGAATATTGATTACAGATGGTATTAGCTACTATGAGCTGGGCAAACAATCTGCTCAAATGGCTAAGAAAATCTTAGTGGATGGTAAGCAAGCTTCCGAAATACCTTCTGAAACTGCCATAAATACTACAAAAGTATTTAATGAAGATACTTTAAAGGCCTTAGGATTAGATCAGGATCATCCAGTATTTAAAGATGCTGTAAAAATAGACAATTAATATTGCAAAATTAGATAGGTGGGATAAATATGACATTATTGATTACTTCAATGGAACAGGGGTTGATATTTGCAGTACTGGCCATAGGAGTGTATATAACTTATAAATTACTTAATATTGCAGATTTATCAGTAGAAGGTACTTTCCCCTTCGGGGCCTTCGTATTTGCCAAATTTATTTCCATGGGGATAAATCCCATAATCAGTACCTTCTTGGCCTTTTTGTTCGGTACCTTAGCTGGATTGTTGACCTCTACCTTATTTACAAAATTAAAGATTAAGCCATTACTATCTGGAATTTTGACCATGACCATTTTATATTCAGTTAATTTGAGGATAAATGGTAAGTCTAATATACCACTATTTAGGTACGGTTCAGTATATGATTTAGGGCTTACCCTCTTGATCTTAGGTATTATAGTATTGGCTATAAAGATACTAATGGATGTATTTTTGAAAACAGAAATCGGATATCTCCTAATTGCAACAGGAGATAATGAAGCCCTTGTAAAGTCCTTAGGAGAAAATAGCAACAAATACAAGGTCATGGGCCTAATGATTTCCAATGGACTAGTTGCACTAAGCGGGGCTTTAATGGCCCAATACCAGGGCTTTGCTGATATTACCATGGGTAGTTCCATTATAGTTGTAGCCCTAGCTTCTATAATCATAGGCGATACCATTAAAAAGAATTCCAATATTTTAAAAGGTACTACTAGAGCCATTATAGGAGCAATAATCTATAAAATAATCGGTGGAGTTGCCATAGATTTAGGCCTAAATCCAAATGACCTTAAGGCAATAAACGCAATTATAGTTATAGCATTTATTTCTTACAACAATTTCGCCATGGATATCTTCAGCCTATTTAGAAAAAAGGAGGGAAAAGAAAGTGTTGAAAATAGTAAACCTATCAAAGAGTTTTAATAAAAATTCAGATAATGAAATAAATCTATTTAACAATTTTAATCTAAAAATAGAAAAAAATAAATGTACTGCCATAATTGGACCCAACGGTTGCGGTAAATCCACCCTCCTTAATATTATAGGTGGAAGCATACCCCTAGATAGGGGTGAAATTATTCTGAATAACCAAGATATTTCACAATTAAAAGAAGAGCAAAGAGCTATTTATATAGGCAGGGTATATCAGGACCCATCTATGGGGGTTTCCCCTTCCCTTACTATCTTAGAAAACCTGGCTTTGGCAGATAAAAAAGGAGAAAGGTTCTCCTTGAAGAAGTTAATAAGGAAAAATAATATAGATAAATATATAGATCTTTTAAAGGGCTTAGATTTAGGCCTTGAAAATAAGTTAAATACTCAGGTAAAATTCTTGTCAGGCGGTCAAAGGCAGGCCCTATCCTTGGTAATGGCTGCCATGAAACACCCAGATTTACTATTGTTAGATGAGCATACTGCTGCCTTAGACCCAAAAACATCAAAATTAATCATGAAAAAAACTATGGAGTTAATTGAGAAATACTCCATAACTACCATAATGATTTCTCACAATATGAGGGACGCCATAGAATACTCTGACAGGATAATAATGCTAGATAATGGAAGAGTAGTATTTGATAAGCCAAGTGTAGATGTAACGGAAGAAGAATTAATCAACATATATAGGGAAAAACTTGCCCAAATCGTAGCATAAACATAGGCAGATAGAAATCTATCTGCCTTTTATAATACATTTCCTGCAATATAGTTTTCTGCACTAGCCATTGCTTTTCCATAAAGCTCCTCTGGATATCCAAGATATTTTAAAATGGCTATGGCATTTCTTGTAGTACATGGGCCATCCCTTAATATATAATCAAATTTAATATCCTTTTCCTCTATTATCTCTCTAAAATGATAATTCCTATATCTTTCATTGACCAGGTTTGTTAGCTCTAAATCATGGGTTGCAGCTACAACACAGCAATTCCTTTCTATCATGTAATTTAGTGCTTCCTTAGCAGCACTAATCCTTTCAGCTGTATTGGTACCTCTAAATATCTCATCTAAAATACATAAGACTGGCTGATTAGGGTCCAATATATCCAATATCCTCTTAAGAGACTTAGCCTCAGCCATAAAATAACTATCTCCCTCTACAATATTGTCTGTGGTTCCTATGGAAGTTAAAAGCTTAAAATAACTAGAACTAAAGCTTTTAGCCAAAGCCAGATATAGGGTCTGTGAAAAAATTGAATTTATGCCTATGGTCCTTAAAAAGGTGGATTTCCCTGAAGCATTTGAACCCGTCACCAGGGCTCCAGTATTATTTAATTCAAAGGAGTATGGTACTGGCTCATCAATTAAGGGGTGATAAACTTCTTCTGCCTTAATATGGAATTTAGTCTTTTCCTCTACTAAATTGGGTTCTGTATAATATTTTAGCCCATCCCTATAGGATGCTACTGAAATGAAGGCATCTATTTTCCCAATTAAAAGATAAATTTCATAAAAATCTTCCCTATATCTATTTAACAGATCGACAGTTTTATAAAATATCTTTGGCTCCCTTAACAAGAGCATATTATAATAATGCACAAATATTTCCTTTTCAGAGCCCGCTGATTCACTGAAACTAAGCTTTCTAATATTTTTTCTAACCTTTTCTACCCTTTTAAGTAAATCCCTTAGCCTATCCTGGTCTATGTCGATACCTTCCATATCTTCATCTACTATCCTTTGAGCACATCTCAAAAGCTTACCTAAGTATATAAAGGTCTCCATTTCTTCATATATCTTATTCTTGTTTAAATTATATAGCCATGTATTAAATCCTATAAAGATAATAAGCATTAATATTGCCTTAGGCCTATTTATAATTAACATGACTATTAGCAATAAAGGTAAATATGAAAAAAATTTATATATATAAGAATATGTAGTATCCACCTTGATACCATTTCTGAAATAATTAAATATATCTTTTCCTTCATCCTTCCCTAATAGGTAAAGGGGAAATTGTAGTTTTTGGGAAATGTCCTTGTGATTTAATAGTAGGCTAATGACCCTATTTCTTTTTTCCAGTATGTCCTTATCAAAACTTGGACTTCGAAGAATATAATAAAGATACTGCATACCCGGCAAGGACTTAGTATGGTCTATTTTACTAAATACTGAATCCATATTTAAGTCTTGCCAGGTAATATCATCTATATGAAAACTATTGCCTTCCCTTTCCAATTGAAATCTAAATAGTTTTTCAATATTTTTAAAGTCCCTCTTTTCCTTATGTTCCTTCCCCCATTGTTCTTTAATTTTTGACTTATAGATCTTATGTATACTTTTATTCTTGTATCTGTGGAAAATAAAAAGTAAACCTAAGGATAAAATAGATATAGAGAAATAACCATAGCCTATCTCTATTCCTAAGGCAATGCCACCTAAAAATCCGAGGATAATCATAAATTCAATTGCATAATCTCTCATTTGATTAGGATTGTAACCCAATATATCATCCCCCTTAGTTTTTTTATTTTACTTTGCCACATTTATTCATGGATATCTGCTTCCCTTTTAAGTTGATTTATGGCCAATGTAAACCTAATAAAATTTATTAACAATAATACTTCAACAATTCCTATTACAATCAGCATAGGCATCCTTCTTTGGGCTAATAGATTTATCTCAAGGAAAGACCATCTGTGTATTGGAATAAAATCAACTATATTGGTTAATAGCATAAGCCCTATAAAGGCCATTATCACAATGATGGGTTTCCTCATAGTCTTTAAAGCATTAATCTTATCTTCTACATTAGTATAAATATTAAATGCTTTCCCATCATTTTCCTTCTCCAAAATTAATAGCTCTCTATTTATCATGCCACTTGAAGTGGCAATTCTAGCACCTTTGTCTGCATAGGGTCTCCATCTTACATTTCCTATTGATAGCTTCCCAAGATTTGCTGGTTTTTCCATATGCCTTATATTAAGTTCCTCAAGAAATCCTTGGTATTCACTTAACTCATCATAGGATTTATTAGCTACATAGTCTACAGCATAAACATATTTGTTCCTTTTACATTCTTCAAAGTAATAAAATACCTTTCCTGCTTTAATCAACCTACATCCTTCATTGGACATTTTATTCAACCATTTTTCTAAGTCTGATACAGGATTCATAAACAATTTAAATTTCTTTATCATGATTTTCACCCCTTCCCTTTAAGATCTCAACACCAATTTCATAAATCTCTTTTAGTCTTCGTAGCTCCTCCTTGACCCGTTTTAATCCTTCATCGGTGATTATATACTCTATTTTTCTTTCCCCAGGATTAGTTGGACATGGCTCAATCCATCCTTTTTTGTGCAAATTATTTATTGCCCCATAGAGGGTTCCAGGTCCAAATACAACCCTACCCTTAGTTTTCTCCTCCACAAATTTCATAACTCCATAGCCATGATTAGGTTTTAGCATGGCCAATAATATTAAATATGCAGTTTCTGTCAATGGCTCTTGTTTTTTAATCATTTTATTTCTCCTATTCTATTTTAAGTTTCATAGTAGTTTAATTATATCGTCATACGTAATACGCGTCAAGTAGTAATTAAATAATTAAAAAAGTTATTTCAATAATGAAATAACTTTTCTACTCTTTCACCATCTTCTTCTACGGGTGAAACCATGTCTGATACTCATATAAATTACTAGTAGCATGGTTGTAGGTATATTGTATACGAAAAAGGTAGCGAGACCCAAAGCAAATGTTTGAGTAGTAGTTTCCATAGACTCAATCCTAAAGGCTGAAATTATGGAATATATAAAAAATAGCCCTGGTAAAATCAGTCCTGTTATTTTTCTCTTTCCCTTTGATAAATATGCCTGTAAAAACAGGGCTCCTATTATAGCTCCAGCAACAACAAATGTATTATTCAACATCTGTTTCCCCCTTATCCTAAGCTATTTTTTCATTCTTCATCCATTATATATTATCACAGTAGAATTTTGTTTACAAATGAAATTGTAGACTTTATATCTGCTAAAAAAAAAGACAGATATTCCTATCTGCCTTAGATGGTCCATTCACCATGTACTATGGCTACTAAATACCATTTGCCATCTTCCTGTTCAAATACAAGCTTTAAGCTTCTCCAATCCATCCCCTCATATTTAGGGTCCAGTCCTTTAAAATGAAGTTCTATAAAATGGCTATTTGGATAAATTTCCTTCGTATTATCTATGGCATTGCCATAACTTACAGCCACATCATTACCTATAACCTGTGGATTAGCAAAATCTGCATCATAGATAAATCTTTCATAGTAATCATTAAAATTTAATTCAATGGGTTCTCCAGAGCCATCATAATGGCCCCACATATATACCTGATGGTTATCTCCAAGATTCCTTACTTCCTCTACAGTAAATACCTTGCTCGTCTCAGTATCTATAAAATCATAAGGGCTAAACCTAAGTCCCTTAGTTGGATGGACAAAGGTAGATAATTTTTGGAAGTCCTTATCTTTAATGGCGTTTATAATCTCTACAGTTTTAAACAGTAGACCCTCTGAACTTAGGTCCCTGGAATTTTCTAATTGGGATTCCAAATCCTCAATCTTNTCTTCTAATTGGGCAATTTTCTTATCCTTTTCCTCTAATCTTCCTTGGAGATCATCCCCAGTTCCCTTATTAACTCCACATCCAGATAACAGAATTGCAAATAATATTAAAGAAATTATAAAAATTGATTTTTTATTCATATTACCCTAACCTTTCATTGCCTATTATTTTTCGTAATTATAGTATGTGCAAAAAAATTTTTCTATATCCTTTATTGGACAATAAACTATTTTATTTAATGTTTAATCAAACCCCTTTTATGTGCATCTTCAATCATATATTCTACAAACTTCCACAATTCATCAGAAGCCTCTTTAAGGGGTTCAATTCTTTTATATATATCTTCCTTAGCTACGTTGAATTTTTGCCAAGTTCCCCCATTGTTATAGTAGTTATTTAGCATGGGTTGAAGCCTATCCATAGAAGCTGCAAATAGGGCCTCTGGAGTTTTTTGTTCTTCAAATTCTTCCCATAAAGCCCTCAACACTTTCCCCTTGTCTTCTTCAAGGATGCCGAAGATCTTATCAGCTGCCATTAGCTCCCTTTCCTTTTTGCTTTCATTTCCTTTCTTGTCATAACAAAAAGTATCTCCAGCATATATTTCAACTAAATCATGGACTAGGAGCATCTTAATTACTTTGCAAATATCTATTTCTTCATTGGAATACTCTCCTAAGACCATGGCCATGACTGCTATATGCCACGAATGCTGAGCATCATCTTCTCTTTGTTCTTTCCCTATTAAGCTCGTTTGTCTTATAATGGATTTCATCTTATCTAATTCTATTATAAAGTCTATGTCCTTCAATAAACGTTCCTTAAACAAATATATCATCTCCCAACTAAGCTATTACTATATTATTTCTTCCCATTTCCTTAGCCTTATATAATCTTTGGTCAGCTAATTCTACTATAGATTCTACTGATATTTTATCATCATCTAATTCCATAGCATGAGCAATACCACAACTAAAGGAAATGTTTATTTCTTGGTCTCCATACTTGAAGCTGTAATCATTAAGATTTTTCATTGTCCTTTCCAATACCTTTAATGCAGTCTCTTTATCTGCATTATGATATAAAATTACAAATTCTTCTCCTCCATATCGACCTAGGGTGTCATAGGCTCTAATTCTACAAGTTAAGATTTCTGCAAACTCCTTTAAGATAAAATCTCCCACTTGGTGGCCATAAGTATCATTAATTTGTTTAAAGTAATCTATATCTATTATAGCTAAAGAAAAATTATTTTTCTTCCTTTTATATAATTCTATATGTTGATATAATCTTTCAAATACATAGCCTCTATTATAAACATTAGTCAATGGGTCTCTGATAGATGTTTGTTTCAGTTTCTCCTCCAGGTATTTTCTTTTGGAAATATCTTGTTTTATACCTAGATAGTTTGTGATATTACCATCCTTATCCATTATAGGACTAATCCTAGCTTCCTCATAATAGATACTCCCATCCTTCCTTTTGTTTATCAACTCACCATACCAAGTTTTTCCACTGGTAATCGTCTTCCACATATCTTTAAATACTTCAGCTGGAATCCATCCACTTTTTAGTATCCTAGGATTCTTCCCTCTTATCTCTTCTAAAGAATAACCTGTAGCCTTTTCAAAGGCTGGATTTACATATTGAAGATTGCCATCCACATCTGTAATCATAATGGATACTGCAGTCTGCTCAATTCCAGCCAGTATTATTTGAGCCAAATCTTCATTTACTTTATTCTTAGTATTTTCATTATCAATTAAATGTTTTTTATTCATATTATCCCTTCTTCAATCCTATTATCTATTAAACCTAATATGCTTTATATTTATACCCAATATAAATAAAAGCTCTAAATAAATTAGAGCTTTTATTTACTATACTGATTCCAATAGTTCTTTTACATAGGTTGGTAGCATGAAGGCGCCTTTGTGAATTTCTGAATTATAGTATTTAGTATATATTTGAAGCCTTTCCCATTCTTCCTTTTTATGGTCTTCTATGGGATGGAATTTCTTTGAAGCAAATCCAAATAGCCAATGGCCTGATGAATAGGTTGGCATATGGAACTGATATACTTTGCAAATATCAAATATCTTCTTTAACTTAGCATGGGCCTTCAACATTTCTTTTCTATATTCTTCAAAATAAGGGCTTTCATGTTGATTTATCAATATACCATTTTCATTTAAGGCTTCATAACAATTCTTATAAAATTCCGTTGTAAATAAGCCTTCTCCTGGTCCTACGGGATCAGTTGAATCTACTATGATTAAATCATAAATATTTTTCTTATCCTTAACAAAATTTACCCCATCCTCAAAGAAAAGGGTTACTCTTTCATCATCTAGTTTTGAGGAGGTTAAAGGCAAGTATTTTTGACATAGCCTAACTACCCTTTCGTCTATCTCCACCATATGGATTGATTCTATGCTATCATATCTAGTTAGCTCCCGTACAGTCCCTCCATCTCCTCCTCCAATGACTAGGACCTTTTTAATATGGGGATTTACTGCCATAGGCACATGAACTATCATTTCATGGTAAATGAATTCATCCTTTTCATTTACCATAATGGCCCCATCTAAGGTGAAAAATACTCCAAAATCATAGGATTCAAAAAAATCAATCTGCTGATAGGGGGTGGTTTCTGAATGTAAATGTCTTTTTATCTTAATGGAAAGATTACAAGTATCCGTGTTTTTTTCATTAAACCATAATTCCATTTAGCCACCTCCCATAACTTCTATATTTTTTTGAAAATTACGTCCATAGTATATTTCATGCATTTCCTTATATAATTTATCTAAAATTCTCTTTCTTTCCTCTTCACTTAAATCCTCTGCATTCATTTCAAATAGGTAATTATTTAAATCTAATTCTTTTAGTATCATCTTCGTGTGGAAAATGTTTTCCTGATATACATTAACATCAATACAATTATATAAATTTAAATTCTTCGATGAAATAAAGTCCTGTATTGAGTTGATATTATGGTCTTTAAAATGTTTATTTCCATATATATCCCTAGTGAAACCCCTGATCCTATAATCACATATTATAATATCTGAGTCGAAATTCTCAATTAAATAATCAAGGGCTTTAAGTGGAGATATTTCCCCACAAGTAGATACGTCTATATCTACCCTGAAAGTCATTATACCTTTATCTGGATGAGCTTCGGGATAGGTGTGAACTGTTATATGGCTTTTATCTAAATGACCTACAATATGGTTTGGTGCTGGGATTATGTCCCCTATATTCCCTAAGTTACAGGATGGATCTACGCATACTACCGGAACTGCTTCTTCAGATATAAGTAGAGTAACGCTTGCACCCTGTGGTTCATAATCTTGCTTAGCAATATTTAGCACATTGGCACCTATTATGTTAGTAATCTCTACTAAGATTTCAGTTAGCCTTGTTGAATTATATTGTTCATCAATGTATTCAATATATCTTTTTTTGTCCTCTGGTGTTACTGCATAACAGACATCATAGATGTTAAAGCTAAGGGTTTTTGTCAAATTGTTAAATCCATATAACTTTATTTTTTCCATTTTCCACCCCTCTTCAATAATATAATTTATAATTTGTCCTATTTATTTTACTTGATATTGCTAATAATGTCCAGACTTTTTAGACACCCTGTAGATCTAAAGTATCTTACCTATATAATACATCAAAATTTAATAAAAAAACTACAATCTTTATAGTTAATTATTGTATATAAATGATATTTTAATTTTATTTTGCAAATAATGGAACTGGCCATAAGAATATTTCATCTCCCAGTTTAAAAAACTATACATTAATGATATATTAATTTATTCCTTTGGAGGTTCCTATGAAAAATTTTA
>JGI24714J26587_10003107_pt1 | contig 10611 bp, 10 predicted proteins | sample BioPla4DNA2_FD_26587 | JGI IMG/M metagenome (IMG submission 26587)
AACTCTGGGAGCTCTTCTTTAAAATATCAAGTTATAAACATGGAAAATGAAAAAATATTGTTGAAAGGTTTAGTAGAAAGAATAGGAGAAAAAAAATCCAGCATTAAACACGAAAACGGAACTTCAAAGTACACAGAAGAATTGAAGATCACAAATCATGAAGAAGCCTTAAAAAAAGTGATGAATTTATTAATTGATCCTCAATATGGGTGTTTTAAAAGTTTGTCTGAAATTGACGCTATTGGACATAGAGTACTTCATTGTGGTGAAAAATATGTTTCATCAGTATTAATAGATGACAACGTTATTAACGCCATAGAAGAACATGCGGTTTTTGGACCTCTTCATAATCCACCTAACCTTACTGGAATATTAGCTGCACAAAAACTCATGCCTGATGTTCCTCAAGTTGCTGTCTTTGATACTTCTTTTCATCAAACAATGCCACCTAAAGCATTTTTATATGGACTTCCATATGAATTCTATGAAAAATACAAAATCAGAAGATACGGTTTTCATGGAACAAGTCATAAATACATAACCATTGAAGCAGCAAAAATGCTTGGTAAAGATATAAAAGAATTAAAATTAATTAGCGCTCATTTAGGGAATGGTGCCTCTCTAGCTGCAGTAAAAGGTGGAAAAGTGGTTGATACTTCAATGGGTCTTACTCCTTTAGAAGGACTTGTTATGGGAGGAAGAAGTGGTGATGTAGACGCCACAGTACCTTTGTTCTTATTGAGACAGGGTTATTCTATAGATGAAGTTGATAATATTTTAAATAAAAAGAGCGGCGTATATGGAATAAGTGGAATAAGCAACGATATGAGAGATATAGAAAAGGCTATAAAAGAGGGACATAAACGAGCTCAATTAGCTTTTGACGTATATACTTATAGAATAGCAAAATACATTGGAAGTTATGCAACAATTTTGAATGGTTTCGATGCATTAGTGTTTACAGCAGGTGTTGGAGAAAATGATCCAGAAGTTAGAAAAACTGTCTGTGACTATTTAGGTATATTTGGAGTAAAATTAGACGATGAAAAAAATATCAGTTTAAACAGAATAGGGGGTATAATATCCTCGGATGACTCCAAAGTTACAGTAATGGTAATAAAGACAAACGAAGAATTAATGATAGCTCGTGATACAAAAGAAATTGTTGAAAACCAAAAAAAATAAGAAAACCGCCTCAAAGAGGCGGTTTTATATATATCTTACTACTATAAACTCTCAACAATATCTCTTAATTGAGCCATCCTGTTTGGATGTCTTAGCTTTCTTAAAGCTTTAGTTTCAATTTGCCTAATTCTTTCTCTAGTGACATTGAAGTACTGGCCAACTTCTTCTAAAGTTTTTTGTTTTCCATCTAAAAGCCCATATCTCATTTTTATAACCAAAGCTTCTTTAGTGCTTAATGTATCTAAAACCTCTTCAATTCTTTCTCTCAATATCATTTTTTGAGCTTCCTCTTCTGGAGTAGTGTCTTCAGAACTTACAAAATCACCAGTTTCTGATTCTTCATCATCACCAGTTCCGCTGGAAATAGGAGAATTAAGGGACAAAACATCCCTAGCACTCATTAATATCTCATTTATTTTTTCCTCTGGTTTCTTCATTATTTTAGCAAGTTCTTCAGTAGATGGATATTCTCCGTGTTCTTGTAAATATTCTCTTATGACTCTATTCATTCTATTTATGGTTTCAACTAAATGTACCGGTATTCTTATAGTTCTAGCTTGATCGGCTATTGCTCTTGTAATTGATTGCCTTATCCACCATGTTGCATACGTGGAAAATTTAAATCCTTTCCTCCAATCAAATTTGTCTACAGCTTTAATTAAACCTATGTTTCCTTCCTGTATTAAATCTAAGAAACTTAATCCTCTACCAGTATATCTTTTTGCAATACTTATTACAAGTCTCAAATTGGCCTTGATTAATTCATCTCTGGCTTTTTTATCTCCTTTTTGAGCCCTCATAGCTAATTGTCTTTCCCTTGAAGGACTTAAAAGCTCAATATTACTTATTTCTTTGAGATATATTTTTATTGGATCACCAAGTGATATATTGTCATACATCTGTAGTTCAGTATCTGCAAATAATTCGTCAAAATCTTCTCCTTCAATTTCTTCTTCTTGGTCTACAAGCACATTTTTAACGTTTTCTTCTTCACTTTCGTTTTCATCTTCCTCTATGATTTCAATGCCTTCGGACTCTAAAGCCTCATATATCTTATCAATATACTCATTATCAATTTCATCTGACATTTCAATAGGAATAGCTTGATCAATATCTAAATATGATAACTTGTTATTTTTCTTTTTTGCCTTGGCCTTCAAAGTTTCAATAATCTTATCAATAAATTGAGTGTTTTTTTGACTTTTTTTAACTTTTATTTGGACTATACCTTCTTCTTCTTTTAATTCTTCAAAATCAACATTCTGTAGTCCTTCCATTATTTCAACCTTTTCTTGTTCAGTTATTTTATTTTTATTCATTTAACCCCTCCCTATAATCTGGGTATTTTTTCTTTTCCAAAAAACCACGCATTAGTTTAGACACCAAAAAAATGATTTAGTTCAAAAAAAGGTATATTTTAGAATAATATTTAGTAAATTTTTTATTAATAACCTCTTTTTAATAGAAGTAATGGATTATTTTCTATTACTTCTATAGCTTCTTCGTACTCCAAACCAGAAGATAGTGCAACTTTTAAAGCAAATTCATAATTCAAAAAATCATCCGGTTCATGAGCATCGCTATTTACTAACAATTTCGCACCAAATTGTTTAGCTAATTTACTTACATGCCCATTTGATAAACTATGTCCTCTTCTTGCACTTAATTCTAAAAATATATCATTATTGACTGCTTCTTCTACATCTTCTGCTGAAATAATACCAGGATGGGCTAATATATCTACATATTTAGACCTAACTGCATAATGATTTGTTCCTTCAAAAACTGGTTCTACTATAGTTTCACCATGTANAACTACAATTTGTGCACCATTTTCCTTTGCGTATTTAGCTAAATCATTTATAATTACAGGAGGAACATGGGTTATTTCTACTCCAGGAATTATGTTTATATTTTTAAAATACTTCTTTTCATTTTCAATGAACTTTTTTAAATTATTTAAAATAAAATCAATGTTAGATATATCCACATGGTCTGTTATAGCTATGACTTCATAGTTATTAATTTGAGCATGTCTTATTTGTTCACTACAAATCAACGCTCCATCACTCAGAAAAGTATGAGTATGGAAATCATAAACTTTTTTCATTAATTTCTTCCCCTCTCCTGACCTATTTTTAGATGCTTGTGAAGTTACAATTGATCAATTATAGTATCTATGTCAAAATCGACATTGGTTAGTTACTTTCAGCCATGTTACCGTATTTTATTCAAAAATAATTTTTTAATAATAAAAGTCTACAAGTTTTAACCAAAGTAAATTTAATAGTAACTTTTTTGCCTTGAAGATTAACATAATTTGTTTTATAATGGTAGTGAAAAGAAAGATCCCCCTATCCCCCTGAGATAAACCCAGACATTCTTGCCGGATCCGTATGGATCCGGTTTTTTTTATGTTATTCCTCATTAAAAACACATAGATAAATTTTACCACTTTTTCTTTTTATAATGCAATATTTATTAAAAAAAATTATTAAATTATCATACTTATATCTAATGCTTTCACTGAGTGTGTCAATGACCCACATGATATTACATCAACGCCAGTTTTAGCAAAAGAAACTATGTTAGTTTCATCTATATTACCTGAGGCCTCTAAAATAACGTTTCCTTGTGCAATTTTTACGGCCTTTTGAATAGAATCTATAGTCATATTATCTAAGAGAATAATATCAGCACCGTATTTTAAAGCCTCTTGAAATTGATTCAAATTTTGTACCTCTATTTCAATTTTTTGTGTATGGGAAGCCTTAGCTTTTACTCTTGTAAGNGCTTCTTTTATACCTCCGACTAGTTTTATATGATTATCTTTTATTAATATAGCATCAGATAGATTATAGCGATGATTCACACCTCCGCCAATTGCAACAGCATAACGATCAAAATATCTTAATCCTGGCACAGTTTTCCGTGTATCTGTAACCTTTGCATTATAGGGCTTGATTAAATTGCAGAGATGTCTAGTGTAAGTAGCTATACCGCTCATTCTTTGAAGTAAATTTAAACATAATCTTTCTCCCTTCAGAATTGGATTAATTGGGCCTTTAACTTCTGCTATAATATCTCCAGGAATAACTTCGCCTCCATCTTTNTTCTTTTTACTGAAAGTTATTGATGAATCTAACAACTGAAAAATCATCTCTACAACATCAAGACCTGCTATTATACCTTCTTCTTTTGCTTTTATATAGGAAGTTGATTTAACTTCATAATCGATCAGCAGATCTGTAGTAATATCAGACCATCCAATATCTTCCTCAAGATAACTTTCAATATATTTTTTNATNACAAACTTATCAACTAAAGGTATCATTTATTTACTCTCCTCTAAAAGAATTTAGCAATTCTACATCTTTAAAGAAATACTAACTATTCAAGTAATTACTTTGTTATATGTTCATCATTCTAGATATAGGGGAAAAAGCCTTAGAACGAATTTCTTCTGATATAGTAATTTTAGGTTCCATTGTCTCTAAAGATATCAATACATCTTCTAAAGACGTTAATTTCATGTTTTTGCAAACAAAATTAGAACATGCACTATAAAATTTTTTTTGGGGACAGATCTTTTTCATTCTATTTATAACTCCACTTTCAGTACAAATAATATATTCTTTGAAAATACTATCTTGTACATAATTTACCATTGAACTTGTGCTTCCCACAAAATCTGCTAATTTAAGAACATCCATTCGGCATTCCGGATGGGCTAATACTAAGGCCTCAGGATGCCTATTTTTAGCGGACTCAACTTCTTCCACAGTTAATCTGTTATGAATAGGACAATAACCATCCCATAAGACAAGATCTCTGCCTGTTTTTTCTTTTATGTATAGCCCTAAATTTTTATCTGGAACAAAAATAATTCTACTATTCGAAGAAATAGAATTAACAACCCTCTGGGCATTTGAAGAAGTACAGCATAAATCGCTAAGAGCTTTAACCTCTGCTGTAGTATTAACGTAGCTTACCACTTTGGCATCAGGATAAAGTTGTTTTAATGATTGAAGTTCATTTGCAGAAATCATATTCGCTAACGGACAGCTAGCGTCTGTTTTTGGCAAAAGAATTGTTTTACTAGGTGACAAAATATAGGCTGTTTGGGCCATAAAATCTACCCCACAAAATACTATAACTTCTTCCTGTGCTTCTGAAGCTATACGAGCTAATTCCAGAGAATCCCCAACAAAATCAGCTACCTCTTGAACCTCTGAACGTTGATAAAAATGGGAAAGTATCAACGCATTTTTTTCATTTTTTAAACGTTTTATTTTATAAAAAACTGATTTTTTCAAATTTACACCTCTTTGTATTTTTGTAAATTAATCAGAATTAGTATTGACTCTATTTTACTACATAGAAATTGAAAAAAACAAATATATCTGAAATTAATATAATTAACCATAAACAATATGTTATAATCAAGTAATATTCTATATAATTCTAAATTTGTGGTTTTAGAAATAAGGATTTTGGAATTTCTAAAGATGTTATAATCCCAAATTTTAAGGAGGCAACTGATGTTACATGAAATATACATGCAACGTGCCTTGGAATTAGCTAGACGCGGATGGGGAACAACTAATCCCAACCCTCTTGTTGGAGCAGTAATAGTAAAAAATGGTGAGATAATAGGAGAAGGATATCACAAAAAACCCGGGGAGCCTCATGCCGAAATAAATGCTCTTGCACAAGCTGGCAAAAAATCAGAAGGTTCGACTTTATATGTCAACCTTGAACCGTGTAGCCATTTTGGAAGAACCGCGCCTTGCACTGACACTTTAATAAAGGCTGGCATAAAAGAAGTCGTTATAGCTATGCAGGACCCTAATCCTGAGGTTTCAGGTAAAGGCATTAAAAAACTTAAGCAAGCTGGTATCAAAGTAATTGAAGGAATACTAGAAGAAGAAGCTAAAAAGCTAAATGAAATTTTTATCAAATATATAACTTCTAAAATGCCTTTTGTAGTCTGGAAATGCGCCATGACTTTAGACGGAAAAGTGGCTACAGCTTCAGGAGATTCAAGATGGATAACAAATGAGGTATCAAGGGAATATACTCACTGGTGGCGATACAGGGTTTCATCAATTATGGCTGGNATAGGAACAGTTCTAGCAGATAATCCTAACCTCACAGTAAGATTACCAAATATAAATGTCGAAAAACAACCTATAAGGGTTATAGTAGATAGTTTTGGAAAAACCCCTTTAAATTTTAATGTATTAGATACAGATCTATCTCCAACTATAATTGTTGCTTCTGAAAACATTGCAAAATCTAAAGTTGAACTTTTCAAATCTAAGGGTGCTGAAGTAATAATTACTAAATCAAAAGATAGGGTAAACTTACCCGAATTAATGGCAGAACTTCATAATCGAGAAATTGATAGTCTGCTTGTAGAAGGGGGACCCACCCTTGCAGCTTCATTTTTGGAAGATAACCTTGTAGACAAAGTGATGATTTTTATAGCCCCTAAAATTGTTGGTGGAAGAAAAGCACCTTCCGCTGTTGGAGGAAAAGGTGTTGATAAACTTGTTAATGCTTGGAATCTCAAAAATATTTCTATTAAACGCTTAGGGGAAGATATATTAATTGAAGGTTATTTTATTTAGTGGAGGAATTAAGATTGTTTACTGGTATCATTCAAGAGATTGGAAAGGTACGAAATATAATTAAAGGTTCAAAATCAATTCGTCTTGCAATAGAGGCTCCTAAATTAGCCCCTAAAATAGCTATAGGNGATAGTATATGTACAAACGGGGTATGTTTAACAGTATCAAAAAAAGAAGATAATATATTTTGGGCAGATGCTACCCCAGAAACAGTAAAACGAACAAATCTTTATGACCTAAAGCAAGGAAATTATGTTAATCTTGAGCCTTCTCTTAAACTCCAAGATTTAATAGGAGGACATTTAGTTAGTGGACACGTTGACGGAATTGGTATAATAAATAGAATATTTCAGGAAGAAAATTCCCTATACATTACAATACATGTTGAACCAATAACACTCTTCTATATTGTCGAAAAGGGGTCTGTTGCCGTCGATGGAATTAGTTTAACCGTTGCTAATATTGATGAAAAAGGATTCACAGTGTCGATTATTCCACACTCCTTACAAAACACCACCTTAAAATATAAAAAAACTGGAAGCAAAGTGAATATAGAATGTGACATGATTGGCAGGTATGTAGCAAAATTTATAGATAATATGGGAAAAAACAATAAAAGTAATATCTTAAACGAAGAATTTTTAAAAAATAACGGATTCATTTAAGGAGGACCTATATGAATCAAATTAAGTTTAACTCAATAGAAGAAGCTCTAGAAGATCTTAAAGAAGGTAAAATGGTAATAGTTGTAGACGATGAAGATAGAGAAAATGAGGGAGATCTCCTAATGGCAGCTGAATTCATAACTCCAGAAGCCGTAAACTTTATGACTAAGTTTGGCCGTGGGCTAATCTGTGCTCCTATGACCTCTCAAAGATTAAAAATGCTTGATATTCCTCAAATGGTTTTAAACAATACCGAACACCAACGTACAGCCTTTGCAGTCTCAGTCGATGCAAAATCTGTTAAAACGGGCATTTCAGCACATGAACGTGCTTTAACCATAAAAACACTGGTTGATCCAAAAACTACCTCAGAAGATTTAATAAAACCCGGCCATATATTTCCCCTTCAAGCAAAAGAAGGCGGAGTATTAATACGAACAGGTCATACTGAAGCAGCTGTAGATCTTGCAAGATTAGCGGGTTTATACCCTGCTGGAGTAATATGTGAAATAATGAACGATGACGGAACTATGGCTCGTTTGCCCCAATTATCAGAATTTGCCAAAAAACATAATTTAAAATTAATTACTATAGCAGATCTTATAACTTACAGAAGAAAAAATGAAAAACTAATAAAACGAGTAACTGAGCCAATAAGCCTGCCAACAAAATATGGAAACTTTGCTGCAGTTGCATATGAAAGTTTAATAAACAAAGACCACCATATTGCTTTAATTAAAGGAAATATTTCAGATGGAAATCCAGTACTAGCTAGAATACATTCAGAATGTTTAACTGGGGATACTTTTGGATCTTTGCGCTGTGATTGTGGTGATCAACTGCATAATTCGATGAGACAAATAGAAAAAGAAGGCAGAGGTGTATTACTTTACATGCGTCAAGAAGGAAGGGGCATAGGTCTTATCAACAAATTAAAGGCTTATAAACTTCAAGAAGAAGGACAAGACACCGTTGAAGCAAATTTAACACTGGGTTTTGATGCTGATTTAAGAGATTACGGTGAAGGTGCTCAAATATTAGTTGATTTAGGGATAAAAAAACTAAGACTATTGACTAATAACCCCAAAAAAATAGTTGGACTAATGGGATATGGGTTAGAAGTTGTTGAGAGAGTACCNATAGAAATACCCCCAAATGAAGTCAATAAGTATTATATGGAGACCAAAAAATCAAAAATGGGTCATATATTAAATTATTTTGATATGGAGGAAAAGTGAATGAAAATATATGAAGGCAATTTAATAGGTACTGGATTGAAAATAGGCATTGTTGTAAGTCGTTTCAATGAATTCATAACTAGCAAATTGTTAAGTGGTTCACTAGACACATTAAAAAGGCATGGAGTAGCTGAAGAAGATATAGAAATATCATGGGTACCAGGTGCCTTTGAAATCCCTTTAATTGCCAAACAAATGGCTCTATCAGGAAAATATAATGCTATTGTTAGTTTAGGTGCAGTAATTCGAGGGGCAACACCTCATTTTGATTACGTAGCATCAGAACTGTCAAAGGGAATTGCCCAAATATCACTACAAACAGGTATACCTATTGCTTTTGGTGTATTAACCACGGATAATATTGAACAAGCCATAGAAAGAGCCGGTACCAAAGCAGGCAACAAAGGTTCGGAGGCAGCAATTACAGCTATTGAAATGGCAAATCTTATAAAAACTGTCAACCACCCACCACTTAAACTCTGACGAATTTTGAAGTGGGAGCTTGTAAAAGCTCTATTTTAAAGGATAGAAGGATGGGGTATCCTGTGCTTAAAATGGATGTATGTTAGGTCTTTAAGAAATGAGGATTTCCTAAAAGTGAGCTTTTGAACTTATAACGGGTCCAGGGCGGAGCCCTCCCCCTTCCATAAGGATTTTGGAATTTCTAAAGTGGGTAAAATAAATATTTTTAGGAGGTTTGATAAATGATTCACGAATTTAAGAATAAAAAACCTATTATTGCAGATGATGTTTTTTTGGCACCAGGATGTCAAATAATAGGAAATGTTAAGATAGCCAAGGGATGCAGCATTTGGCATAATGCAACTTTAAGGGCAGACATTGGGCCCATAACTATTGGTGAATACACTAACATTCAAGATAACGCAGTTGTACATATTGATTATGATTATCCTACTATAATTGGCAATGGCGTTACAATAGGTCATGGTGCAATAATTCATGGTTGTACAATTAATGACAATTGCCTTATTGGTATGGGAGCTATAATTCTAAATGGAGCTGTAATTTCTGAAAACTGTCTTATTGGTGCAGGAGCATTAATAACAGAAAACAAAGAAATTCCACCTAACAGTTTAGTAGTAGGCGTTCCTGGAAAAGTACTNCGTAAGTTAACAAAAGAGGAAATTGAAAAACTTAAAGAATCAGCAAAAGAATACTACTATTTATCAAGACAATATTTATAAATGATATACCCTTTGAATAAATAATTAAAAAATGTTCCTNATAAAGGAACATTTTTTAATTTAATGACTAGCTTTTATTCGTCCTTTAAAATTAAACTTTATTTATTATTTAGCATATTATGCCCTGAAATTCAATCTTGATTATTAATAGCTTCTTCTAAAGTATGCCACGAAAGTGTGAAGCATTTTATTCTCATTGGAAAGTTTGAAATATCGGAAAAAACCTCCATACCATCTATTAAATTCTTATCGTACTCTTTTCCTTGAGACATTTTTATGACTTCATTCAAGATCTTTTCTGCCTCTTCAACGGTTTTTCCTTCTATTATTTCACACATCATAGCAGCAGAAGCTTGACTAATAATACAACCATGTCCTAAATACGATGCTTCAACTATTTTACCTTTATCAACTTTTACAAAAATCGTTATTTCGTCTCCACAAGACAAATTCTTCCCTTCTGCCTTTTTACTAGCGGGAATTTCTTTTCTATACTTACTGTTTTTGGCATAGTCTAGAATTATATCTGAATAAAGATCTTCAATTCCTATTTTAACCACTCCCAAACTTTTTTTAAGCCTTCAATTAAAATGTCTATATCTTCATTTTGATTGTAAATATAGAAGCTAACTCTACATGTAGATCTAACTCCAAGTTCAGTCATCATTGGTTGCGCACAATGATG
>JGI24714J26587_10003113_pt1 | contig 10590 bp, 5 predicted proteins | sample BioPla4DNA2_FD_26587 | JGI IMG/M metagenome (IMG submission 26587)
TGTATCCTTCTGGCAACTCAAATTCTATCCCATTGCACATAAATTCCCCTTCACTTGTAACATACGAATTAGTTAGATTATATTCAGTAATTATTGCTAGTAAAACTATATATTGGTTTACATAATATTTTAATATACTTTCTAAGCAAAAACAAGTGTAATATTAAAATGTTCTGAAAATGCTTTTATCAAAGCTGATGGCCATTCATATATCAAAAAAGTACCATGAATAATATCATCAATAATACATTGCATATCACTCTAATCTTTAGAATACATTCTTTCAGGTAATACATCCCAAAATTCAATTAAAGCTTTACAATACTTGTGAAATTCACAATCGTTTATATTCAATACTTGCTCGTTTAAGGTAGTCTTATATAAGTCTAATAAATCTTGTTCAAAAAATTCAGTTTTAAAGAAATCGGGTCTTAATTTCTTAAGTTGAGTTGCAGACCAACCATCTCCATGTTTAATTACATTGACTAGTAATCTAAGTTCATCGATCTTATGCCAACATTTGAGTTTTTCTATGTCTTGATTAAACTCCAAAAATATTTCTTTTATGTCTTCTATTCCCCTTGTACAAAAATCTTTGAAAAGAATTTCATTGCCTTTTTTATCAATAAATTTATGTGTCTTTGTAATTTCTTCATAAACAAATTTTCTAACTTGCTGCTCCCAAAATTGATATAATGTTGATATCCACATGAGCTTTGTATTATATCTCATTAGAGCCATACTTTCGTAATGCTCTAGTCCAGTTAACCAGGCATCCTCAGCTAGGATTGCAGGATCATGATAATCAGGATTATAATGTTTCCCTAGCTCTTGATACTTTTTTTCAGCAATGGCATTTGATTCATCTTCTATGTTTTCAAAAATTGGCTTTATTCTTTTTGAATATGTATAATATATTAATTTTATTGACCCTTGAAACTTCTTCCGAAGCGTATCATATAAATATAATTGAGCTCTCATTGTAGATATAACACCTACCGTTCTAAAATCTAATTATTAATAGTTATAAATTAATATAAAACTTTAAATAAACTCCAACATTTCAAAGGTTCTGTTATAATCTCCAACTAAATTTTCCTTAAAATATCTTTTTCTTTGTCTAAATCTTATTGTTTTTCCAAATCAATTACATTAAAACCAATAGTTTCTAATTGCTGTTTATTTCCCTTGGATAATTTTGGTACATTTATAAACAAATTCTTCTTTGCTCTACTCAACGCTACATAATATACTCTATTCTCCTCTTTGTCTAAATTTGGATTTAATATAAATTCCAAACCTTTTTCCTCATCAAAATCATCATTGTCTAAAGGTATGATTACCAACACACTCTTAAATTCATCGCCCTTAGATTTATGTATAGTTCTGTTTAAACTATCATCATCACTTATTTTAACACCAATTGCAATTTTTTTATATTTTAGATTTCTATAGTATTCATTAATGCTGCCACTTGTTATTTTTGATTTAATATCATAATAACCTGCGATGTAATTATTATAATAATCCTTAACTGAACTATCTTTATATTTTTCATATTCATTGACAAGCCTTTTTAGATTTTGTAAAGCCTCTTTATCGCTAAAACCTTCTGTTTTTCTATAGGCAATTTTCATATATTTTATTGCATCTTTGATTTTTCCCTGTATACAATGCTCTATTGCTGTTATTGTATATGTTATTATCCATCCCCTATCACTATTTCCATCTGTAAATATTGGTTCATTAATATTTTCTGAATCGAAAAAACTATCATATTTAAATTTCATAGCATTAGATACATCATTTCTATATGTTAATGTGCAAAGTTTTTTGTCTCCAGATATTTTTACAGCTTTATAATATGCATCTAAAAATCCTCCAACAAGTATATGTGGTAACGGTCCAGTTTTATTACATGGACTAATTTGTTTAAAATTCGTATCATTCCTAACGTGGTTTAATATATTAATAATTTCCTGAGTACTTCTATAATTGTTTTCTAGCTTATATAATTTCCCACCTTCTAAATCAAAATTAATAAATTCTTGTACATCTGCTCCTTGAAAAGAAAAAATAGATTGTCCATAATCTCCTACTACTCCTACTACTGTCTCCTTATCAGCAATCATTTTTAGCATCATAGCTTGAATAGGATTTGTATCTTGAAACTCATCAACAAATATGTATGGAAATTTAGCACGCAAAATTTCTAGAATTCTACTATTCTTAGTTAATATTTTATAACTTAAATACAAAATATCGTCATGAGCTATTAAAGCCTTTTCCCAGCAAACCTTCTTATACTCAATTAAAGAATCATTTCTTATCATCAATTTACTTGGGTACTTAAATTTTAAATTGATATCTCCGTCTTGAACTACCCATTGTAAATCTAAAAGTTCCTTTTTTAATTTGTTATAATCCATTACATATTGTTGATTTGTTCTTTTTAACCACTCTTGCATAATACTAAAAGTTGGCATTATTTCACTGTGCCCTTCAAATTTTTCTAAAGGTATGTTATATTCATCATTAATAATCCACAAATATGGTTTAACAACATGTCTATAAAGAAAACTATGAATAGTACTTACCTCAACTTTATTAATTGCATTGCCTAATCTTCTTTTTATAGTATCTACCCCTATATTAGTATAAGTAATGCATGCTATTTTCCTAGCATTTGTTAATCGATTAGAATTTTTAATAACATTTTTAATATGATTAATTAGGAACCTAGTTTTTCCTGATCCTGGACCTGCACATAGTTTAAAATGGCTTTCTATATTTTCTAATAATTCATCGCTACTTTCTAATGTTGTTATCCTTTGTGAATCCATTCTATCGCCTCACTTATATAAGTTGGTACAATAAAATCAAAATGGGCTTTATCTAATAACTTATTTATTTGATTTTTAGAAATAACCTCTGCCAATTCTTGTGCAACAACGCCCTTTTTAATAGACATTAGATATCTTGCTGCAACTATATGTGCAATGTTTTCTTCATTATTAAAATTGCCATTATTTGTATGTATGGATATAGTATCCTTGAATTTGTCATTCCTTATTATATTGATAATTTCAGAAACATCTGTTTTGTTCTTAATTGCATCCATTAAATCCTTAATCTCTTGAGAATTCATTACCGAATCGGTTATCAATTCCTTAATAGTTGGATTATGTAAAATAATATCATACTCAAATGTACAGCTAATACCCTTCTGTTGAGAAAATACTCTAATATTGTTTTCTTCAGGATTATTTATATATTCACTGACAATTTCATTGGAACAATCCTTATAATCATATTTGTCATCACTATCAAGTTCAAAAGGTAAACATTTTTTCCACCTAGTATCTCCTTTTTTCTTCTTAACAGGATCTAAATCAGTTATACATGCAACTTTTTTATTAATTGCATAACTACTCTTAGAAGTATCAAATAACTTTAAAAAATGTTCAAAATATCGGCCTCCAATATTAATAATAGATGTGTGGGAATCAACTAGGTCATATCCTAAAATCTTTGCAAACTCATGTATAAGCAATTGTTCAGAAATTCCTTCTACAAAAATTATATTTTTTGCAAAAAACATATCTGATTTTGTAACATCTAAAAACCTTTGAACATAATTCTTCGAAATTATATCCTCTTTACAATCTGTAAACACTTTTCCAGGATATGAAATGTTTATTTCATCTTTTTCTTTACATAATATAATCAAATCATCTAGGCTTGCAGCTGCTGTTATGTTAGGCGAATGGGATGTTATAAAAATTTGTCTAACTTGATTCTCTTGATTCTGTTTTAGAAACTTTAAAAACTTATATTGCATATTTGGATGTAAGTGGGCCTCAGGTTCTTCTATTACAAGGATTGAAAAAATTTTTGCATTACTACCTAAATATTCTCCTGATGCATCCTTTTGCATCTTAGCAAGTAAGAGAGAAATGTAAATTAGGTTATTATAGCCTAACCCATTTTGACTAACTGGAAGCTTAAATCCTGTTTCATCTTCAACTATTAATTTTAAAGCCGAATATAATTCTGTATCAAGTATTCTCCCTTCAAAAGATGGTTTCAAATTATCAAATGCAGCCCCCGTTTCTTCTGCGTATTTTAACATATACTTTTTTCCCAGTTCCATTCTACTTTGCAAAGAACTAATTAGCTTTCCAGCATCTTCTGAAAACTTTTTCTTTCTCTCTTCTATCTTTTTTGTCTTCTCATCATTTTCCATGTCACGGTCCGTCTTAATCTCATAATCAATAAAAAAATCAATTACCTCCTTCAACAATGAATTTCTGCCAGTAAATAGATCCCTTTCTACATCTCGTATTGCTGTTAAAAATTGAAAATCAAACTTGTTTATAGTTTCTGGTTCTACAACATTCTTATGGTCTGGATTTCCTACATAAATTTTATATATATACTTTCTAATAAAATTGTATTCTATTTCACGCCAATAATCTTGTACATCATCACTATTAATATTATTTATAATATTCTTATATTCTTTTTCTTCTTTTTCAGGAAGAAAAAATTCGTAAGTTATTAGAGCTTCGTAGGGTTTGTCTAATTTTGTAAGCCAAGTTGAAACTGTAATCAAGTCATCTGAGTATTCTTCCTCATTTTTTGATTCAGTAAGTTTTGCTGCTATCCTAATTTTAGGAGGACTTTCTTTTAGCTCTTCAATAGAAATATTTTTATTAAAGTCATCTATACTCAAACTTTTTGATTTTCCATCACTAAAAAGTAACTCCAATGCCTTTAAAATAGAAGTTTTACCTGAATTGTTATGACCAATTAAAATATTGGTTCCTTCTTTAAAAAATATAGACTTTCTCCCTTTAAAACCCCTAAAGTTTTCAAGTATTAATTCAGAAATATACATCAAATCCCCCTCACAAAAAATAATACTATCTTCTTCTAAATATAATTGCATATAAAATTCAGGACAACCTATTGTCACTACCATAAGTTGTCCTGATCTTAATATCAATTTTCTCTAAAATCTTCTACCTTATTATTACTTCAAAATATTTTAACTTGGCTTGTACAGACCTGTTGGACTCTTAATGAAGTTTTCTTCCATTACCACTTTGATGGTTGTCTATAAAATCCTTATCTTTTGAACCATTATCTTTCTAATTTTTCCATAATTTCTGGAACTCTTCATTAAATTCACTAGTATCTTCACTACTATATAGCGGTAAACCAATTAATCTATATGTGTCGTCTTCGTATTCTAATAACTCTTTTTCTCCATATCTTTCTGTAATCTTTTTTAAAAACTCATCTTTCCAGCTATCTCTTTCTTTCAAATAATCACCTTTAGCTTCAATAAAAACTTGGTAATATTTTCTACTATCTTTTTCTTTTAATAAAAGGATGAAATCAGACTGAAATCCTCTACCTTTATCAAAGTCATATATTTTATAAACCTCTTCATTCCTTAAAAGATATACCTTTTCATATTTATCTTCTAAATTTCCTAAGGTATTACTAATATCTTTAATTAATGCCATTTCTTCACTGGTGCCATTAAAAGAGTCTAAAACATACCAGTCTTCATTTACCAATATATTTTCTAGTTTTTCTGCTTCTTTATCTATTTCAACTACCTTTTCCTTAGGATCTCCAAATATTTCATCAAAGCTAACAGGTTTAAAGTCTGAGCCAATATAGGGATTTATGATCTTACTTAATTCTTTTTCAAATTTACTCAAAAAATCAAGCAAAATATCTAGTTTTTCACTATTAGGAATCTCCTCAAAACTTATTTTTTCTCCTGTGACTATTGGAATATTAAAATTACCCAAATACTTTTCATCGAATAGATCGTCTATACTCTCTATTTCTAATTCCTTTTTTAAATTGTTGAATTGGAACAAGGAATCTGATTCTTTCGCTTTCATATTTATTGCTTTATATATAATATTTTTATCAAAATCTTTAAATTTAGGAATGGGTTCTATAGTCCACTTCGTTCTTTCTTTTATATCCAGCCTTTCTATATCATCTTTTTCATTAAAGCCAAATTTATTTTCTTTTAAACTAAAAGTCCTTATCTCATATCCGTTATAAATATCCTTATTTATATCTTCTAATGTACTTTTTCTTCTATTAGGATTTTCTTCCCGTTTATTTTGCCATATTTTTTTATTTTTATAAATCTCAGTTTCTTTAAAACTATCTTTTATTTTAAATATTTTCCTAACCTTATTATCTTTTATATATCCATCCTTTCTCAATTCTTCCTTTAAGTGTGAGATATATCTTGACTCTTCATCATAAGTATAATAGTTAAGCTCTTCTAAAATTCTTAATTCATGACTCATATCATCATCAAATTTTCTTTTATTCCTTAACTTATTATTGTAGTCAAAGGGATAATATCTAACTCCCCTTCCTATTAATTGTTTTTCTTGAATTGTTGCCTCTGGTGTTTTTCTTGTACTTCCACCTGAATTTTGACCTTCATACAACCTCACGATATCATATAAGTTTAGTACATCCCACCCTTCTGTTAGTCTCTTAACGGTAAATATAGCTCTAATATGGTTGTTTTTATCTTCTAAACTATTTAATAACACTTCTTGTTCTTCAGTTGTTTTTTCTATTGTCTTCGCAGTATTATCTTTGGAATTTGTGATAATACAATTTTTTTCAGCAAACTTTTCCTTTATCCATTCAACTATTTGAGAATAAGATATGTTTTCTCTTTTTATAAATTCTAATATCTCTACAGTTTTAGATTTACCTTGTTCATAAAGATTATCTCCTTCGTTTACCTTATTCTCTATATCTTTAATAAATTCGAAATCACTTGCTTTTAAATTTTTTATAATATTTAAGAATTCCTCATAATCCTTTCTTGACTCCTCAATAGTTTTACTTCTAAAAAGAATTACTGGTTTAAAATTCATTAAACTATCATTACCTAATCTGAAATATTTTAAAGCAATTTGTTCCCGATACCAATTAAATAAAAGAGCTTGTAGAATTCTTTCTTTTTTATTAAATCTAGAAGAAATTAGATTTATTTCTTTCGTATATCCTGCACTCAAAAACTCTTTTAATGCAAATTTATATATAACTTTATCCTTATACTTTTCTACAACTTTCTCATCTTCATCCATAGTTGCTGTGAATTCTAGCAAAACATTTTTATTTCCTCTTATTTGTCCGTTCTTATTTAAGATAAGATTAACAACCGTATGCTCCCACCCTTTTCTTTCTATTTCATCTTTTCCAGCTCTTTCAGATATTTCTGTGTTAAGAAATTCTAATTGCTCATCTTCTCTTTTAGTATCAGCATTTAAATGATGTGCTTCGTCTGCTAATATAACTAAGTCTCTTTTATTTAAATCACTTAAAGTAACCTGATTTTCCTTTTCAATGTGAATATCATTGTGTAATTTTTGAATTGTAGTAAATTTTATTTCAATATCTTTGGGATCATTGCTGAAATTTTCTACCTCTTTTATATTTACTATCTTCTCATCTAGAACTATTTTATCTTTAAACAAATATTTAGAATGAGACTTATTAATAAAATTGTTTTGAGTTTTGTCTACAATGTTGTTTTGATTAACCAAAAATATGAAGTGTCTATAACCTTGCTTATAATAATATAATATAGCTGCTGCCATAATTAATGTTTTCCCTGACCCCGTTGCCATATTAAACATAAGATGTGTTGGCGTGTTAGGATTTTCTCGTTTCTTTACAGCTTCTGCCATTAAAAAGTATTCAAGGGCTTTTCTTTGCCACTCAAATAATTCGTATTTTATGTTGTTAGTAATGTATTCTGGTATTTCAAATTCATCATAAGGAATCCTTAAATCTATAACTTTTTCTTTAATTGTTTCATACAAATTTTTATAATTACTCAATCCTATTCCTCCCCATAAAACATCCTTGTTAACCTTTGATTCTCTTCACTTATTCCAAACTTTTTATCTTCCATTTCTGTTTTTTGCACATATAGTTGGTTAAGGTCTAACATAGTTAAAAACATCCTTTTCTGTTCTTCCAAAGGCAACTTTTTAAATTCCTCTTCTTCAATAATTTTATTTTTAAACTCATTTACCCTTACATTGTAGTCCAAATAATATTTATCACATAAAGTTGTAAATAGTTTCTTTAGTTCTTCAAGACTATTGCAATTCATGATTTCTTCTTTTGCTTTTTCATTCCATTTTGCTAGTTCAAAATAAATAAAATCTCCGCCACCTTGCCAATTAATTGCCTTAGAAATTCCTCTATTCTCTCCATTAATTACATTTGTTAATCGTTTTATAGTAATATCATTTATATAATCCATTTGTTCAATCCCTATATATTGTCTATTCATTTTATGTGCTACTGCTAAAGTGGTACCGCTTCCTGCAAAAAAATCTAATATAATATCACCTTCATCTGTTACCATATCAATAATCCTATATAATAGTTTTTCTGGTTTTTTCCCTGCTGGAAATGATACTCCACCTTCATTTTGAGAATTATTAAAATCAATATCATCCCAAAAATCACAAACCAACTTACATATCATTTTCTCCATTTTGTTGCCAATCAAAATTTCTTTTATCGAATTAGATAAAAAGGACATCCTTCTTCCATTATATGCATACTGAACTTCCCCACTACTTGTAATATATTTTATAGGAATATCTTTGTTTTCTGGTTTTAGACTAATTTCACGAATATCTTCTGGCATGCTTTTACCAGTTTGAAAAATATTTCCAGAGTTTTGCAAAACAAAATCCAAGAACTTTTTGTCTTTAATAGAGTAATCTTTAGCTGGCATTTCCGGTGGATAGATCTTATTTTCAACAATTATATCTTTTAAAGGAATTACTTTGTTATTTTCTTTGTCAAAGTAGTAATTAAAATGTGTATCCCACTCATCGACAGGTGTATACTGGGGTTTGAATTCAACATTCCCTTTTTTATAAACTAAAATATAATCTTTAGTTTTTATTATTGTTTTATTACGATGGGCAGTTTTAAGTCCGCTAGGTGTTGATGATAATACAGCAATACTGTTTACAAAATTCTCCCTACCATAAATTTCGTCTAGTAATACCTTTAAATATGCTTGCTCGTTATCATCACAGTGTACAAATATAACACCATCTGATCTTAACATATCTTTTGAAACTTCTAACCTATTCTTCATAAATGTTAACCAGGTTGAATGATTAAACTTATCATTATATGCAAAAGAATCATTGCCAGTGTTAAATGGTACATCAATATAAATTAATTTAACCGATTCATTAAATTGCGACTTTATGCTATTTAAAGCTAATAAGTTGTTACCTTTTATAACAATATTTTCTCTAATCAAACCATTTTCATCTCTTTTTATTTCTTTTACTTCTTCCACTCCACTTTTAGTATATCTTTTCCAATTTACAAATGCCTTTTCATCTAATAATCTATCTATCTCATCTTGTGCTAATATTTCATTGAAAAATATTTCCTTTCTTTTATCTTGCTTTTCATTGTAACTTCCTGCTTTCCAGCCTTGCTTTTCTTGAGTCTTAGTTACCTTTTCGTCATATTCATAATAAGTATCTATTCCCTCTTCTGTAGTTTGACTACCTTCTAGTATACAGTCCTTAAAAGGAAAATTTATCACCACATCTCCCCTATCCATTATAAATTCTTTACCATCAGATAATCCAATTCTATTTGGATAACTAGTATAAGAATTAAACACTTTATGTTCTTCAATAAAGAATTTAAATTCCTTTGTTTTGAAAATATAAGCATCATTTATTTTCAAAAAAAATTTGTTCCTTGTTTCTTCCCTGTTAAATAATAATCCAATAATTGTTTCATCCATTTTATCTATGAAATTAAAAAGAAGTGGTATATTAAATTCTGTCTTTTCTTTATTCCAAAGCCTATCATCCGCTCTCAAAACTTCTTCTACAATCTCCTTGAACTTCTTGTTACTCAATCAAATCCCCTCCACTAAAATTAATATAATATATAGTTTTCAAATCCCATTAAATTAATTTATGTATTTGTTATCTATATAGTATTACTAATAATCTTAAATAATATATTATTTATATTCCTTTTAAAATCTTTACATTTACCTCATAGTCAAATCAAATTTCATTGAATTATTATGTGCTTGTCCAAAGTGGTTAAAGTTCTATGTATATTATACCTAATATATCTCATTCTTTCCATATTCACAAAATTTTCTTTTTTTCATTTTAACTACACTAACTAGTGAATTATTTGCTGTCTCTATTTTAACTAAACTATATTATAATGATTTAAAAAATAATATACATAAGATTATTTGTTAAATCTCAGTGCAATGATTATATATAATTTAAAGACTAATAAATAATTTTTTATTCATACCCTAAAAAATTAGTAATAACTTTAATCAGTTAAAAGACTATATACTTTTTATCATTAGCTTTAAATTGAGAATGAATATTAATAGTTAATCGAGGAAATTGCATAATTAACTTTTTTAATCAAGGTTAAAAAAGAGTATAAAGAATTAGCCCATTAATAAATGGGATTTTGAAATTATTATTAATATTTTCG
>JGI24714J26587_10003123_pt1 | contig 10576 bp, 8 predicted proteins | sample BioPla4DNA2_FD_26587 | JGI IMG/M metagenome (IMG submission 26587)
AGCTGGGGCATCCGATAATCGAGCTGAAGAGTCTCAACCTGAGCCTTGAAGATATATTCCTGCAAATAGTGACACAGGAAAAGGAGGTCGTTTGACGTATGGCAGCGATATTCTGGAAAGAAGTCAAGTCCTATTTTTACTCTCCCATGGCTTATATACTCATAGGCCTGTTTATTTTGCTGACATCGATAATATTCCTTCCATATCTGAGATATGGTTACGGTGATTTCAATGATACCCTTGCTACGATGGGATTCATACTGATTGTGGTGATACCGGTGCTCACCATGAGGATCCTGGCAGAGGACCGCAAGCATGGCACGGANGTATTGCTGATCACTTCGCCCGTGAACATCACTTCGATGGTCATAGGGAAATTCCTTGCCGTATATTTTGTATTCGCAGTGATGACCGTGCTCACTTTCGTATATCCGATAGTGCAGCTGGCATTTGGTGCCAAATTCACGGTGCAGCTGATAGGNGGTTACATCGGATTCATGCTCCTGGGGGCAACATATATCGCTGTCGGTGTTTTTGCCTCCTCACTGACTGAGAATCAGGTCATAGCTGTTATCATCAGCTATGCATCACTCCTGATAATGTGGCTGGCGGACAGTATGAGCAATGTAGTAGGCGGTTTCGCATCGAAGCTGCTGAGCTGGTTCTCGATCCTGTCGAGATACGAGGATTTCAACAGGGGCATACTGGGTCTCAGCCCTGTAGTTTACTACCTGAGCTTTACCGCAGTATTTCTGTTCCTTACGATAAGAGTAATCGAAAAAAGACGCTGGAGTCAGGGGTGATATAAATGGCAAAAACAGATAAGAATAAAATCAAAAATCTTTTAAATAAAAAAAGCCTGAAATACGGCACGAATGCAGCCATCATAACAGCCGCAGTCATAGTTATGGCTATCGTACTGAATCTTCTTGTGGGGCTGCTGGATCTGAAGCTGGATCTGACGCCAAACAAACTGTTCTCTCTTTCGGAAACCACGGAGAACATACTGAAGGAACTGGATAGNGATGTGGAGATCATCGGCCTGTTCGATGATGCAGTCGTATCCTCCGGCAGTGAGTACAAGCAGGTGACGGATCTGCTGAGCCTGTACGCCAAAAGTCCGCGTGTCACGGTCAGATATATAGATCCGGACAGGAATCCGGGGATAATCAATCAGTTGGATCCTGACAACACAATGAACCTTCGCTCAACGAACTTCGTTGTCAAAAGCGTGGTCAACGGCGTCGAAAAGAAAAAGAAACTGGATTACTATGACCTTTTCCAGATGGAATTCGATCAGTACTCATTCAGCCAGNACATTACCGGTTCCAATGCTGAGCAGGGATTTACCGGTGCGATCAAATATGTGACGTCGGAGTATACTCCCGTCATTTACTTCACGGAAGGTCATGATGAAAGCGATGTGGACTTCCAATACAGGAATCTGAAGGAATACCTGGAAAAGAACAATATCCTCGTGAAAAAGATCAATCTCATGACAGTGGAACAGGTACCTGAAGATGCAGAGCTTGTGGTTGTTGCGTCGCCCAGAAGAGACTTTTCGTACTCTGAGAGGGATGTGCTGGAAAACTACTTCCACAATGGGGGCAAGGCCATTTTCATGTTCGACTATCTTGAAAACGATCCCTCATTCGAGGAACTGAACAAGCTGCTCAATAAGTTCAACCTTGAGCTCAATTATGACAAGGTCAGGGAAACCGATGAGAGCAGGCATCTGCCCCAGGATCCGTATACGTTGGTGGTGGATGTGAAGTCCAGCTCCATCGTACCCAGGGCATTCAACACGTTTTTGACCAACTGCAGGAGCATAAGCATTTTGAAGAACGAGAAACAGTATATAACACATACTTCGCTGATAAGCACCAGTGACAGCGCAGTAGGCGAGATGGTCAACAAGTCACGTGGAGACGATCTGCCAGGGCCTCTTGAACTGGCGGTGGCGGTGGACTATAAGGGCGGAGAGAAGCCCTCGAAAATAATCGTCATGGGCAACTCCACTTTTGTCAACGATTACGCCTACCAGGTTTATGGCGACTTTTACTTCAGCAACATCAACTTCTTCATGTCGGCCATAAGCTGGATGGTAGAGATCAAAGATGAGATAATAGTGCCTACCAAGAGCTTTGATGTAAACAGGTTCAACATTACGCAGCGGCAGGTTTCTGTAATGTCAGGGGTGCTTGTGGTAGTGTTCCCGCTTCTGATATTCGGTACAGGTCTGATGGTATATTTGAGGAGGCGTCATTTATGAAGTTTTACAGGAATGCGATTATTCTGTTGGTCATAGTTGCGCTTCTTGCCGGTGCATACTTTCTGATCAGAAATAAAAAGGCCAATGAGCCGTTGAGTCAGCCCAGGGAATATGAGAAGCTGGCAGATTATATCTCCACCGATATAGAGTCTGTTACGCTGGAAAACAAGGAAGGCACCTTCGTGATCATCAGGAAGGATGATGAATGGGCTCTTTCTGTTCCCACGGACCTGAGATACGATCCGTCGGCATTGAGCAGCATCGTTATCAATTCTGCCTCTATCGTTGTCGACAAGGTTGTGGAAGAGGATGCACAGGACCTTTCCATATATGGGCTTGACGATCCTGCCTTTGCCACGATAAAGGCGAAGGACGGTACCTCTGTGACAATAGAGATCGGCAGCAAGACACCTACCGGAGGCGGATACTATGTTAAGGCCAGTGGAACGAACAGAGTATGTGTGATAGGCAGCTATACCGGCGATAAGCTCGTTTCGGGAAGAAACAGCATGAGGACCAAACAGCTGTTTGATATAACCGTAGATGATATAGACAGCTTCGGCATGAACAGAAAGGGTCAGACTGTATTTATGTCCGAAAAGGATGGGGATACATGGAATATGCTGACACCGATAAGCGGAAATCTGAATGAAACATCCTTCTACCCGATGCTTGAAGCCATTGCTGACACTACGATCGTGGAATTCGTCGAGGACAAACCCGCGGATCTTTCAGTATACGGGCTGGACAAACCGACATATGAGCTGGTGTTCAGCACAGAAGTCACCGGTGAGGTAAAGCTTCAGATGGGCCGTGAGGACAGGAACCGGTCGGCGATATTCGCAAAGCTCGAAGGAAACGACGAAGTATTCACCATAGACATAAATCCGTTTACCTTCCTCGACAAGCCTCTGAAGGAAATCGTCAGTGTCTTTGCCTATATTGTGAATATCAACCAGGTGGAAAAGATCGATCTGACTATGGACGGGAAAACCACCCACATGGAGCTTGATGTATATATGGACGAAGAGGGCAATTCCGACAATGACAAAGACAAATTCTATGTGGATGGCATCGATGCCAGCGGCAAGGACGAAGACGGCAAACAACCGTTCAGGAAATTCTATCAGGCGCTTATTGGCATCAGTATCGACGAAATCGATACAGACGGCGACCCGTCAGGTAAAGGGGCTGACATAACGGTGGTCTACACACTCAAGGACGGAACCATGAAGGTGGAATTCATACCTCGGGATGAAAACTTCTACTACGTGGTAAGGAATGGCGAATACGCAGGAGTGCTTGTAAAGAGAAAGAATAAGGTGGACTTCGGCATCGAGGGAATGAAGCAGGCATTGGATACCCTGATGGATTTCCTGGCTGAGCAGGAGAAATAGCTGAATAATAAAGTAATTTGAAAAGCGGCTCCGACATAGAATGAACTGATGGATTCTATGGCCGGAGCTGTTTTTTATGCGTGATGAGCTCAGGAATACACTCAGGGTCGCGGGCATATATGCGGCGAGCATAATAGGTGCGGGATTTGCATCAGGGCAGGAGATCATGCAGTTTTTCTCTGCTTATAAGACAGGCGGGTTCTGGGGGATATTGCTGGCAGGCATTCTTTTCAGCGCAGTAGGCTGTACCGTTCTCGACAAGGTCTACAGTGAGCGGATAAGAAACTATGAGGAATTCATATTCCCTGTTTTTGGATGGCGGCTGGGCTGGATCATCGAAACAGCAGCGACTGTGTTCGTTTTCTGCATGTACAGTATCATGACTGCAGGCTCGGGGCAGATACTGGCACAGTTGACCGGGATAAAATTCAAAAGTGCAGTGTTGATAATGGGGATCATCTGTACTTTTTTGATAATGACGAACATAAAAGGCATCTCCGTTTTCAGTTCAGTACTCACACCTGTGCTCACAGCAGGGATCATCCTTACAGGCCTCTATATCATCATCATGAAGGAATCCCCGGTTTTCAGCATTACAGTATACATTTCGCGCATCACGAAGAACTGGTTCTTTTCATCGCTCCTCTACGTCAGCTACAACAGCATACTCTCTGTCATGATGTTGTGCAGCATGCTGCCGTATCTGAAGACACGCAGGACAGCATTCGCGGCAGGCATACTTGGGGGAGTTGTACTGACGGTGGCAGCAATTGTGATCAACACCGTCATTTTTCTGTTCTATCCTTCAGCGGCTGACAGGGAAATACCGCTGCTGGATATACTGCACAGTATCAGTTCATCGGCGGGATGGCTCTATAGTGTACTGCTATGGCTTGCGATGCTGGTGTCTGCTGTAACTTCCGGTTTCTGCTTCTCAGACAGGGCCGGCAACCTGTTCAGAGTCGATAAAAGGATCGTCGCCATGCTTCTGTGTGCCTGTGCAGTGCCTCTGTCGACACTTGGGTTTTCCAGGCTCATATCTCTGATATACCCTGCTTTCGGCTGGCTTGGCCTGTTCATGATTATCGTGATACTCGTCACAGGACTGCAGGGGCTGTTGTCCGGACCGGTGAGCCGTGAGGGCAGACGGGCGGACAGGCGCTTCCCGGTCGGCAGAGGATAGGTCGCTACAGCATTGGTCTGTCTTTCAATGGCTTGATTTATATGGTAAAATGGTTTGTAACAAAGTCATTGGGAGTGCAAAGCTGAGGTGGTCTCTTGAAATATATCCCCGAGCAGGACAGGCCGGCGCCGCGGGAACGTACAGCCGGCATCATATCGGCACTGATGCTGTTCCTGTGTATTGTTGCTGTAGCGGTTTTCAGCTGGCAGCGCAGTCTGGACCCGTCCATCGATCCGCGGGAAATGATGCTCAGGCTCACAGGTTCGGAGGAAAGAGAGGCAAAGGTTGCTGAGGTCCTGTACTCCTTCGTGTTTNACATAAGAGATAAGCCCGTTTTTACTCTGCACAGGGGAAATATCGTGAAGTGCAGCAGAAGCGGAGTCCTGTTCCTTGATAAGAAAGGCGGGATATTGAGGTCAGAAGGTATCGAGTTTGAGGACCCCATAGTAAGGACCAGCGGATCGAGGGTCCTTCTTGCCAATGCCGGCTCCACGGAGATATGTGTCATGGACGGCGATTCGATACGCTGGCAGGACAAAACGGACACTGCCATCCTTAATGCGGATATAAGCGATGGCGGGTATGTGACAGTGATTACATCGGCCAAAAGGGACAATAATGTGATAAGGGTGTACGAATCACATGGCGTCGAGCTTTTCCGCAAGATAATAGCCGCTGACTTCGCTGTCTCTGCAGGCGTATCACCATCAAAGAAGCACCTTGTGCTGTCGGCGGTTGCTACGGGCGCTGCCGGGCCATATTCACGATACAAGTTTTACGACATGGAAGGGAAAGAACTGGCAGAGGTTTCATTCGATTCCTCCGGCGAGCTTCTGCCCCTTTTCTGGTTCAACAGGGATGACAGCATATTTGCAGTTGGAGACAGTGCCGCCGCCTGCATTGACCCTGCCGGGAAAGTGAGATGGAAGGAACAGTTCAGAAGCGTAGCAGGTGCAAGCACCGTCGGAGACGGTCGCCTCGCGGTGGCTGCACATGAGGATGATGGCGCAGTGCTGAGCATTTACACTGCAGATGGCAAAAAGGATGTCTCGGTGAAGCTGCAGGGTATTCCCAAAGGTCTGGATGGCGTCAGGGGGATGGTTTCCGTCTACACTGACGATATGGTATATTTTTTCAATGAGCGGGGGATCAACACCCATATATACAATGCGGGCGAAAAAATACAGCATGTACACCTTTTTGACAGGAAACAGGCAGCAGTGATCACTGCAGGCGAGATCACTGTCATAGCTATAGACTGACAAACAAGTTCCCCGGGAACAGAAAGGCGGTAAAGATATGAACTGGAGTGACTTTGTCGTAATAGGCATCATCGGAGTGTTTGCGCTCATCGGACTCTTCAAGGGTTTTATCATGTCTGTCTACAGGCTTGTATCGTATGTGGCATGTTTATTCTTATCCATCAAGCTGGCACCTGTGCTGGCAGGCTTGCTTGAAAAAACACCACTATTCGGGACCATCAAGGGAGCCATCGTAAACAATCTTGAAGTCTGGAGCCGGAATGCCTTGTCATCTCCGCAGATCACAGAAGCCGGTGCTCAGGGGGCGGAACAGATGCTGGGGGCGATCCCGCTTCCGGAGATTTTCAGGTCATCAGTGCTGAGCAGCCTGCCGCCGCCGTCCGAGATACTGGATGTCACCAGTATGCTGGAAGCTGTGGGGCATAGGCTGACAGGCCTTATCNTTTCTGTTTTGAGCCTGATCATTGTTTTCATCATACTCAAATTCGTGTTTATCATCATAGGAAGGCTGNTGCGCGGCATAGCCCAATTGCCCGTCTTCAAGCAGGTGAATAAGATCGGCGGTCTGATANTGGGAGCGTTTCAGGGCATACTTGCAGTCTACATATTGTTTGCGGTATTNACTCTNTTCAATTCGAACCCGGGTTTCGCGCCTGTTTTCAATGGGATAGAGTCGTCGCTGATCGCATCAGGGTTTTACAGGAACAATTTCATAATCAGTCTGTTGTTCCCTCCGGTGGCAGCGTAAATCGCATCTGATACTGCGGCGGCAGAGGACGGAGGGAGCGTTGGCGCATACACTGCAGCATACCAGCGCGGTTAACGTATATTGTACCTCCACATATAAAAAAATGAACGCTTCTGACCTTTTTGTATTAATTTATAGACATAATATAGGTCAAAGTAGTACAATATCTTTATTAAACAGCCGGGATAGCGCATTCCGGCTATTTTAATAAACTAATGGAATACCGTTGTGGTGTTTTTCTGATAGAAAGGCAGGTAGTTATCATGAAAAGTGACATAGTCAAGAAAGGAATTGAAAGGGCACCGCACAGGGCGCTTTTCAAGGCAATGGGATATACGGACGAGGAGATCAGAAGGCCGCTGATNGGCGTGGTCAATTCAAAGAATGAGATTGTCCCGGGGCATATGCATCTGGACAGGATAGCCGAAGCTGTCAAGGCAGGCATCAGGATGGCAGGCGGTACTCCGGTGGAATTNGGGAGCATAGGCATTTGCGACGGCATCGCCATGGGACATATAGGGATGAAATATTCACTGGCATCCAGGGAGCTGATCGCCGATTCATGTGAAGCAATGGGACTTGCCCACAGCTTCGATGGTATGGTCTTCATACCCAACTGCGACAAGATCGTGCCTGGCATGCTGATGGCTGCGGCGAGGATCGATGTGCCCTGTATCGTGATCAGCGGAGGCCCGATGCTGTCGCNGAAAAAAAATGATGTGTATCTGGATCTGAACAGCGTTTTCGAAGCCGTTGGCGCTTATAAGGCCGGAACGATGACGGAGGAGGAAGTCTTTGAATACGAGGATATAGCATGTCCGGGCTGCGGCTCCTGTTCCGGGATGTTCACAGCCAACTCCATGAACTGCCTGACTGAAGTGCTCGGAATGGGATTGCCGGGCAACGGGACAATACCTGCGGTTTATGCCGAGAGGATCAGGCTTGCTAAGCAGGCCGGGATGAAAGTGATGGAGCTTGTCGAAAAGGGGATCAGACCTTCGGACATATTGACGGAAAAGGCATTCGAAAATGCCCTGACAGTGGACATGGCACTGGGATGCTCCACCAACTCGGTCCTGCATCTGCCCGCTATAGCCAATGAGGCCGGGATAAAGATCAATCTGGACATAGTCAATGAGATCAGCGCGAGAGTACCCAACCTGTGCAGGCTGGCACCTGCCGGACCTCATCATGTGCAGGATCTTTACATGGCAGGCGGCGTCCAGGCNGTCATGAATGAACTTTCGAAGAAGAACCTGCTGCATACTGACCTCATCACTGTCACAGGCAAGACGATATGGGAAAANATCAAGGATGCCAGAGTGACTGATACCAATGTGATCAGGAGCATAGATGAACCGTACAGTGCCACAGGCGGTATCGCTGTACTGCGGGGCAATATAGCAAAGGATGGTGCAGTCGTCAAGCGATCTGCTGTAGCTGATGAGATGCTGGTTCACAGGGGACCGGCCAGAGTATTCGATTCCGAAGAAGATGCCATAAAAGCCATCTATGAGGGACAGATCAGGTCCGGTGATGTGGTCATTATCAGATATGAAGGGCCGAAGGGCGGACCGGGGATGCGGGAGATGCTCAGCCCGACTTCTGCCATAGCTGGCATGGGCCTCGACACAACAGTGGCCCTGATAACAGACGGAAGGTTTTCCGGAGCATCCAGGGGAGCATCCATAGGACATGTGTCCCCTGAAGCGATGGAAGGCGGTATGATAGCGGCTGTCCGGGACGGAGACATCATCAGCATTGACATACCCGCAGGAAGGCTCAATGCCGAAGTGCCGGAGGAAGAACTGGAAAGAAGGATGGCTGAGTGGAAACCACCGCAGCCCAGAGTCACGACCGGCTATCTGGGCAGGTATGCGAGGATGGTGACATCGGCAAGTACCGGTGCGGTACTGAAGTAACGGTCTGTCCCGGGTCGTACAGACAGCCGGGAAACCGCAGCAGCGGACAAATCAGGAAGTATAGATGGAGGTAGCATATGAGACTGACAGGAGCTGAAATATTGATAGAGTGCCTGAAGGAGCAGGGAGTGGACACTATTTTCGGATTTCCGGGCGGTGCCGTGCTCAATATTTATGACGCACTGTATAAGGCGAAGGATGAGATCAGGCATATACTCACTTCGCATGAACAGGGAGCATCTCATGCGGCTGACGGGTATGCCCGCGCAACCGGGAAGACAGGTGTCTGCATAGCTACTTCGGGGCCTGGTGCCACGAACCTGGTGACCGGTATAGCTACGGCTTACATGGATTCGGTGCCGATGGTGGCGATAACAGGCCAGGTGGCAACGTCACTGCTTGGGAAGGATTCTTTCCAGGAAGTTGACATAACGGGGATCACAATGCCCATAACAAAGCACAATTATATCGTAAAGGATGTAAACAAACTGGCGGATACAGTGCGGGATGCATTCAGGATAGCATCCTCGGGCAGGCCGGGACCAGTCCTCATAGACATATGCAAGGATGTGACCGCTGCCTTTGCTGAGTACGAGCCCAGGGAGCCAGTCATGGGTGAAGCCGTACCGCTATCTGTGAAGGAATCGGATCTGGAGGAAGCGGCGGCCGCCATCAACTCGGCCAAAAGACCTGTGATACTGTCCGGAGGGGGCGTATCCATATCAGGAGCGAACAGGGAACTTCAGGCACTGGCAGAGAAAGCAGGGATACCTGTGTCGACCACATTGATGGGACTGGGTTCATTCCCCGGAGACCACAGGCTGTTCATGGGCCTGGTGGGGATGCACGGCACCAGGACATCCAATACGGCTGTTTCCGAAGCGGATTTGTTTATCGCCATCGGCGCGAGATTCAGCGACAGGGTCATCAGTAATGTCAGCAGATTCGCACCCAATGCCAGGATCATGCATATCGACATAGACCCGGCTGAAATAGGGAAAAACATAACTGTCCATTATCCACTTGTGGGCAATATCAAGGAAATACTCAGGCTCCTTGCCGAAAAGGTGGAAGCCCGCAGAGATACCGACTGGAACAGAAAGATAGATGAGTGGAAGGAGCAGTACCCTCTGAGGTATGAAGAGAATGGCACGCTTAAGCCTCATTATATAGTGGAGCGTTTGTACGAGATCACGAAGGGCGAGGCGATCATAACCACCGAGGTAGGGCAGAATCAGCTCTGGGCAGCGCAATACTACAAATATAGCAAACCGAGGCAGTTCATTTCATCCGGCGGGCTCGGTACAATGGGCTACGGCCTGGGAGCGTGCATAGGAGCTCAGATCGGAAGACCGGATGCCAAGGTCATAAATATAGCTGGAGACGGCAGCTTCCGCATGAATTGCACCGAGATTGCCACAGCAGTGGAGTACAAGCTGCCCGTGGTCATAGCCATACTGAACAACAGTGTGCTTGGGATGGTCAGACAGTGGCAGCAGTTGTTCTATGGCGGAAGNTATTCAGCTACCACCATTGACAGGGGTACGGATTTTGTTGCCCTTGCCGAGGCTTTCGGTGCTGTTGGCATAAGAGTGACGAAGCCGGAGGAAGTGGATGCTGCATTCGAGAGGGCGCTGGCATCGAAGGACAGGCCGGTGCTGATAGATTTTGTGATAGATAAGGATGAGAAGGTATTTCCTATAGTACCGCCTGGTGCGCCTATAGATGAACTGATCGAAGAGTGAGGGGGCGGATGGCCGATCAGCATTCAGGCTGCTTCGTGGACAGCTAT
>JGI24714J26587_10003136_pt1 | contig 10553 bp, 11 predicted proteins | sample BioPla4DNA2_FD_26587 | JGI IMG/M metagenome (IMG submission 26587)
TCAGGCCGATGAATAAGAGAAATAGCTGGTTTTTCACCTGATGCAGGACGTAGCTGTCTGCGCTTTTCCAGATGTTCAAGCCGATAAAAATGACCAATATAACCGATAATATGGCAGCCAGGGTTCTGATCACGGCGATAATGGTAACCGCCATGTGGTCAACGTCTTCCAGGACTGCTTCCATGCTGAAGCGGACCCCGCCCCAGTCTGATGTCTCGGGAGACGCCGCAAGGGGTGGGGCCGCACAGGTAACGGACAAAATTACAAACAGGAGAATAACAAGTGTCCTTTTCGCCATATTCTGCCTCCTTTGACTTCTCCCGTGCCGGCTGTCAGGCGAGATGGCTAGAAAAATCCCAGGGCCATAATCCAGAGGAGAATAATCCCTAGAATGATTGTTCCAATGCCAAAGAATATCCCCTCGATTATTCTGATTATTTCTGGACCGCCGATATATATAATCGCCAATGCGGAGACGAGCAACAGCCCAAACCGGGTCAGTATTTCGGCCAGCCCGTTTCTTTCTTTAAGAATGTCAACATCCCCCCTTTCCTTCTCAGCTTCTTTCTTCTCCGATCAGACCGTCATGGGCCAGAAATTCGGGCCGGATAATATTGTCCAGTATCATTTGGTTGATCTCCTGGACGGTGGCTTCCGGGTTTTCGACGATATACCTCTCTCGCGCTTCCTGGGCCAATTCCCGCACTTCTTTTAGGTGCCGATATTCTTCACTGCCTGCCGTTAAACCGCTGATAATCTGGTCAAGGTAGGCCCTCTCCCGCGAAAAGCCCATTNTGTCCACCACGTTCCAATACTGTTGCGTCATGACCGGGTCGGCCAGTATTTCCCTCTTGGTGGCCCGCACGCCAGTGGCCGCAAATATGGCGGCTTCAACATCACTCTCAATGCCGGAGACNTTTTTGGTTTCTTCCAGGAACCTATTCCTGGCCATGTAGTTCCGGGTTATGCCGTAACCGTAGTCAGCAACGCCCATTACTACGCCTGCGCCCTTNGCCCCTANCATGGCACCTATGCCCGCCCCTCCAGGGCCGAAGGCTGCGGTGCCGGCCAGCATGCCCAGCGACATGGCCCCGACGGTGCCCAGTTTCGCAACTCCTTTTATCAAGCTGCCGTCTGATCGGGGCACCCTGGGGGTGGCCCCATAAGCCGGGCCGGTCAAGGGCAATCCAACATCCCCTTCTTCTCCGGGCGAGGCAAAGGGGAGCGATACATCTTCAGGAGCGGCGGTGGGTCCTTCCCCGGCCAGACCTACTGCATTTTCTGCCCCCCCTACCGCAGTACCGTCTCCCGCTGTCTCAGCCGTCCCAAAGGTCAGGGGTTCGGTGCTGTAGGATACGCCTGCTGCTGGTTCTGCCACAGGTGTTGCCGGTTCCACAGACCCGCCCCCTGCAATTCCTTCCCCAACAGTTGGTACCGGGCCAGGGCCTGCCCCTCCAGTGCCAACAGTTCCATTGGCCTCCTCCCTTGGATCGGTGTAGGCCGGCACAGTTGTGCCTGCACGGTTAACTATGCTCCCGGCCACCCTGGCAGCTCCCACCAGGGCCCCGATGCCGAGGACGTTGCCGAACATGCCCACCATGCCCGAACCCGGGCGACAGCCCATCAGGTTGCGTACAAATACTGTCACTGTGGCCAGGGTGCCCATCATGGCCAGGACCGGGAGAAAGGGAAGCTGGGCCTGGTACACATAGGATATAAAGAGCAGGTAGACTATGGCGTGGGCCGATTGCAGCAGAAGGTTGGAAGTGAATTCGCTCCACCACATCTGGAGGGTCTGGCGGTTGCCGGGAAAGATCTGCAAGAAGGCCACTATTGGGAACATAACTATCAGCACGGCCAGCATCATCCGGCGGATGAAGTACTGGTGGTTGAGAAGGGCCAGCAAAAACAGGAGCAGGGCCGTGCCGATCAGCACCCCGAGAGCTCCAATGTTTGTCCCGCTGCCGATCAGTATGGTAACAAAGGGCTGGGATAAGGGGCTTACCAGCTCCCCGCTGGGAGTTGTGACCTCCTGGGCAAGGGAGCCGACTGCCCGGACAATTGTATAATTCAGCCAGAACAGGGGCTCCAGAAGGGCGGGGAAAAACCGTAAAAATGCTGGAAAGAGCAGAATCCCCCCAATTGTCCTCTTTAAGTAGGTGAGATCCCTGGCATAAATACTGCCGATAATGATGGACAGACCAATGGCGGCAACGGCAACTACATAGGGGATGCGGAGAAACTCAGAAAAAGCGCCATAAATCTTCCCCATGATGCTTTCTTCCGATTTGCTAAAAGTGTAGAGAAAAGTGTCGGGATCTTCCGGATCGACATACAGGCTGCGCTGTAGTTTTTCGTCGGAAAACTCCCTTTGCGTAAGATACAGCGGCCCGTATTCATCGTAAATTTCTTCAGGATGGACATTGAAGAACAAAACTACCGGGTCGTGAAGCCCTAAGAATTGCCACAGGTTGAACACCAGGGTTTCCACCAGCTTGGCAAAGAGCCGGGCGGTTATGGTTTCATCGGGTCTCACCTGGCCCCAGTAAGAGCTATAAAAAAAGCTGTCCTCCTGGGGCAGCTGTTGGGACGGCGGCTGATCAGGGGGAGTGATGTTGTAGACGTTAAACCTGGGCGGTGTGCTTTTCCAATCCCAGGCAGAGCTTCTGTGGGAGTACTCCACCCTGCCGTTTTGTATCCGGACATTATAGGCTTCTACCAAAGTGCCTCTCGCAAAAAGCATCAATTCGTAGCGGCTATTCCTGTCGCGCACCGAAAAGGTCTGGTTCGACCAGGAGTAAGTATCTTGTGTTACCTCATACACATTTTTTGCCGACGGCGTGCTGGAGAGCCGGCGGCCAATGAAGTCAACTTCCCACAAGGAAACCTCGATGATGTTGCCTGCATAGGCCGGCGAGGATTGAATACTGTACTCTATGCGAACCTTATTTTCTTCGTTATCGGCCCGCACGATGGGCGTTACAGCAAGGAAGATAATCAACACTACTGTCAGGTTTTTTTTATAAAAACCGAGAGACCGCAAGTGCTCACCCCTCCTTCGCCTGCTGCCTGCCAATGTTGGGGTCTGTGTTGAACAATGTGAACTCGTTAGGGGATGCCTTAAACTGGACAAGGGTGCTTTCGCTCCCGGCTTTCAGGATGGCCGTTCCCTTGTCGGCAGTCAGAAGCACCCTCTTTTCCCCTTCCGACAGGCTGATGTGTTTGGCCACGGCATCAATGTCTGCCTGGTCCTGCTTCAATAAAATCCTCACTGCGGCGTTTTGCAATATGGCGATACCGTTGGGCACCCTGGTCAGGTCCAGGAAGCCCTGGGTCACCGCACACATGCTGGTGTTGTGCTTCCGGGCCATCTTAAAGGCACTGATCAGCCAGTTGGCGCTCTCCTGATCCTGCATGAGAAGGTGAGCTTCGTCGGCGATGATCCTTTTGCGGACTTTGGGGTTTTTCTTGCCGAACCTTTCCCACACCCATTTTGTGGCTACATACAGCGCAATTGGCTTCATGATCTCGTCGTCCTGGAATGCCGCTAGGGAAAAAACAAAAAATGGGGCGTTTCTTATATCAACGTTGCTCTGGCAGTCAAATACACTTTGATACTTGCTGTCCCCGTATTTGGTAAAGGTTTTGAGGTACTCCGCCACTTGGGTCAGTTCCGGATCCTCCTTGATCTGCAAATAGAGGTCGCTCAATGTCGGCATCGGCCTTTTTTGCGGCTTAACGTCCAGCCCCCTTCTTTCGTACAGGGTATTTATGTCGTCGGTAAAGCCGAAGTTGCGGTAAAGCTGGAACAGGTGCTGCTGCAACCTAGTCTTTACTATACCTGTAACGGCAGTGGGCTCGATGGAGCGGATCATGCGGTAGATGACCGGCAGGGCGGCCCGCACCGCATCCTCAATGGAGAGTGTTTCCGTGCCGTCCGGGTTAGTCTGAGGCTCCAGGTCCAGTATGTTGATGTGGTGGGGAGAATCGGGGCTCAGGGAAATGTAAGGGCAATCCATAGCCTCGGCCATAGCCTGGTACTCCCTTTGGGGGTCTACGATAGCAGTCCTGATGCCCATTATGGCAGAACGCAAGGTAATCAGCTTGATCGAGAAGGATTTGCCGGAACCGGTCCTGCCGAGGATCACTATGTTGTAACCGTCAAACCTGGGATGCCAGCCATCAAAGAGCACCGGGTGGCCCATCTGGTCATAGCCCAGTATGATCCCCTCTTTGTGGGACAGGCCTCCTAGCCCGAAGGGGAAAAAGTCGGCAACACAGGATGTCTCCAGGGTTTTGAAGTACCGACGCTCTGGCTTTGCCCCAAAGGGCGTCACGTGCATCAGGGCCTCCAGCTGGAACAGGTCGCAGGAGCGGAGGTTTATGTTGAGGGCTGAAAACTTTTTCACTACGGCATTGGCGATCTGCCGCATTTTTTGGTACGACAGGGCTGAAACGGTAGTATGCAGGGCAACGCGAAAGATTTTTTCTTCGTTCGTGCGCAACCTCCTCTGCTGCTCCTTTAGGTCCCTCACTTCCATGGCCATGGCCTGGATCTTCTGCTGGTTGTTGGACAGTGCTATGTCGGACTCCAGGCCGGCAATCCGCCGAGCAACTTCTTTTAAGACCCTGCTGGTATCGGAGGGCTGGATGCGAATGGAAGTGTCAATATCGCCGTCGCCGAAGTCCCCTGTATAGAGAGGGTTGAGCATCCCATCCCATGTGTGGGTCCCGGAAAAGACGGCATAGAAGGTTTTGCTGAAGCGCACGTCTTCTGAAGTAGCCCCTATCTCCACATAATAATCCCGTGACTTTACCATGTTTCCTTCCCCATCGGGCCGCTCCTCTCCCGGAGCTACTTCCAGGACGCTTGAGGGGGCTATGTCCTTGTCTTCCGCAAAACAGTAGACGCTCTCCCCGCCTTCTTCTTTCTTAGACCACCGTCTTTTCTTCCTGTTCAAGAGGTGCCTCATTCTTGATAACCTCCAGTGTTATGGATTTTGTATGGATATTTTTTGACAACGGAAGAATGCTGTAGTTTGATACAGGTGCCAGATCCCTGTTGAGGGCTGAGTAGCTCATTTCCAGCACGGCATTTTTGTTCAGCCGGTATACTCCAAGGCCCATCTGTTTGCAGTACAAGGCAATTATGTTCATAGCATCGTGCAGTTCTTGTATGGCCAGCTCCCATGCCTCCTGGGGTGGCAGCCTCTTTTGAAACTGGCCCGCAACTTCCTCGAGGATTTCGCTGGGCAATTCCAGCTCGCTTTGCTGTTCGTGGGGGTTTACTTCAAGGACAATGTAATATCTGCGGTCTTTGACCTTGTTTGCAGTCACTTCTGCCTCTATGTAGTCGNCCAGCATCTTTCCGTATTCTACAAGCTGGGGCTGGGGNNTTTTTTGGCTCATAATCCTCATGGTTTCGGCGTAGGGCTTGATGTCCTTATGCCGGCTTTGGATAATGATTGTTATGGGTATATGCAGAGCGTTCAGCATTTCCCGGAACTGGAGCCAGATTATCTTCTGCTCATCAATGGAGCGCAGGTACATGTTGATGGGCTCAATTTCCAGGACAGCTCTGTATATCCCGTCGTGCATCTCTATAATCCCGTCCGGAGTAATTGTTTTGAAGGTAAAGAGGTCCTGGGTCCTTTCCTTCGGGATGTGGGAGAGCTGGTTGAGCTTTACCATTACAAAAACAAAGAGAACCAGGGTTGCAGCTAACCCCAATATGCTCCATAAGCTCATCTATTGCTCCTCCTGTCCTGTGGGGTTCTTCTTGATAAAGATCAGGCCACGCTGTTTCTTTCTCCGGCGGTGGAACCTGTACCAAAGGGTCAGGTATTGTAGAAGGGTCATATTTTTATACCGCACAAAGGCCATGGCAACGAATATGGCCAGGGGCAACAGGTGGGGAATATAGCCCAGTATGTTGGGCAAAGGAAGGGGCGGAAAGGTTATCAGCAGCTGGTAGCTTATCCAGATTCCCAAGACAAGCCATATTGTTGCAGAAATGGACAAGGGGCCTAGTAACCGTTCTTCCTCGCCCGTGTCGAAGGGAATGCGATGTTGTGCCAATATTCGGGGCCTCCTTTCAAAAAAACGGTGTACCTCCAAAATGGAGGTACACCGTTTTCAACCAGCCATCTCATTTAGATAAACCAGGAGAGTATGAAGCGGACGATGGGTTCAGCCGCAAAGATACAGAACAAGGCGATAAAAAGGAGTAAAACCTGGGTTTTTGCCATAACCAGCCGGGCCGGGTTTCCGCCGCTGGTAAAGAAAATGATGCCAATCCAGATAATAAACACAACGGCAAAAATGGTGGCAATTACCCTTAACGCCGCTACTCCGGAACTCACCTGCTCCTCTATCGTGGCTAGTATCTCCGCTGTGTCTGCCTGGCCGCCGCCGGGAGTTATCTTGTCGGTTATAGAGCCATCACCCTGAAATTCCTCGTACATGTCCCTGACATCCGCCGATACGGTGCCACAGATCATCGCTACGCTAAGGAGCATAATAGACAACAACAGTGCAAGATGCTTGTTTTTTGTCNTGGTCACCACGAGATTTCCCTCCCTGTCAGTGTCTTTTTTTATACCGCAGAGAAAATCTACCAAACCCCGTATCGCCTTGTAGTACTACAGCACTATTTATGAACACCTGGACCACAGCCAGATCCAGCCTCATTTGGATCTGCAAAAGAGTTGCAGCGGCAGGGCCTGGGCTTTCAAAAAAATGAATGCGTGACTGCTATTGCCTATCCTGCCGCTAGCTCTGATAAGCCGCGGTTGATGTAAATCGTTTTTATGTTGTAGCGTTGGCCAAGCCTTTTAGCCTTCTCAACGACAGCATGATTGGCAAAGCCTGTATAAATCAGGATCAGTGATAGGCGGTTAGGTAGCTTCTGCACCTTCTTCTTGCCGTCCCAGTGAATTATTTCGGTCACCCCAAATTTGTTTTTGAGGATTTTGGGCGCAGCACCCAACCTATCGGTTCCTACCACCAAACACCGCATCACAACACCTCCTTATTTTGTTCTTAGCTAAGGAGTTGTTAGAAATGGAGAATATACGGAAATAGCAAATATTAGGACAATTGCAGAAAAAAGCCGCGATAGAGAGGTTCGTTCCTCCCCCGCTCCCCGCCTGGTTCAGTTCCTTTTTCCCCTCTCACTTAGGGCACCGCTAAATGAGCGCCCTGGGGTTTTCTCTGCCTTACAGCGCCCCTGTTCGCTCACTGCCTCTGGCCTCCGGGGGTCACTCCCACCTCGGGCTTTCATTGACTCCCGTGCTGCTGGCGCCGTCCCCGACCTCGTGCGGATCGTGGCCAGGGTTTAGCCGATCTGCCGGCTCCACCCCTCTCTGCGTGATAATGGCCGCCGCCGGGCTATTTTTGATTTGTCAAATGGTTTTCGGATAATCCAAGTATACCAAATACAAAGAACAAAACCAACCGTATTTAATGGGCGTAATCCGTCAAACACCATTAAATTCGAATAAAATTAGCCGTTATTTATGTTTATCCCTACAGCTCTATATTACATGACTTAATTAGCCAATATTTGATTNCTTTACATTTATTATTGCTTTTTGTTGTGCCGAAACTTATCACCTGTGCTAAAATACAAGTAGCAGGGGCATGTTCTAATATGAGAGAAGCTGACATGAAAGGGAGTTGTGAAATTGGCACGAAAACCTCGTAAGGAGACTCCTGAGGTTTTGGATAAAAAAAAAGAAATGATGAAAGTGGTCGGCAAAAACCTGAAGCGTTTGCGTCTGCAAAAGGAGATCACCCAAGAGGAGATGGCCGACATACTGGGCATCAAAGCAAGCACCGTCAGTCGTATCGAGCGCGGAGAGATTATGCTTTCATTATCGCACATCGCAAGGCTCTGTGTTAAGTACGGCCTCGATTTCGTCTACTTTTTCCGGAGAGACTATTCCCATCTGGAGGCTGACCAAAGAACAGGGGTTTTGCTCGGCAACATTTCTCCCGAACTACAAAAACAGTTTGAACAGGGCTTAAAAAATGGTGATGAACTACTCCTACAAAAACTTCTCCAGGAAATGGAAAAGGTTTTGCGTTTTTTCTTATTGCAAGCCAAGATTGATGCAAGGAGTCAAGAAATAAAATTCTTGAAGGAGGAGAATGGAGGTGTAGAATAATAAGCTTGCAGAGCCACGTGCGCAAATCGTTAGATTATGGAAGCATTGAAAGCAACAGGGACTCCCTTCGGAATCTCGATACTGTCCTGTCTAAATTCAGTGAGCGAAAAATTCTAGAGATCGAACTAACGGCAGCTACAATGTTGTTGGAGGATCATATGCGCCAGCTTGGAATTACGGTTGTAAAAAAGCCGCTGAGATTTAGTTTTGGTGCTTACATTACCAGACCGAAGGAGATTGTTGTAGTCGGTTTTTCACTGCCCCCTGCAATTCGGTTATATTCACTGGCACATGGTTTTTCCCATTACAGGCTTGGCCACGACAGTTGCATTTGCAGTCTGCCCCTGTTGNTGCGGTCTGAATNCGAGAAAGAGGCTCATTTTCATGCACTCNGTATAATGACTGACTTTCTCAAAAACGGAAGTGTCGAGTGACACCTAATGTCACTCCTTCAAAAGAAGTTTATTGATTGACTCCTTGCATGGATTTTCTCTTTCTCGCAGCAAACAAAGCCGACCAGCAGGTGGTTAGCAGGGAGGTGATTTTACAAGGTATGAAAAAGTATGCAATTATCAATTTTAAGGGCGGTGTTGGGAAAACATCGGTTGCTGTAAATTTGGCAGCTGCGCTAGCCCAGCTTGGTCGAAAAGTACTTCTGATTGATACTGATATGCAGTGCAATGCGACAGATACATTTAACGCCGAGTATGATTATACTTTGTACGACGTTTTTTATGGCCAAAAAAAGCTGAACGAAGTTATTGTAAATGTCAGGGAGAATATCGATCTGGTGCCCTCCGACCCCAAGATGCAGTATGCAGCAAACNATCTTGTTACTATGCATGCCCGTGAGCGGATCCTTGCAAAAGCGTTGCGGAGTCTACCGGAGGATAGATATGATTACGTACTAATCGACAATAACCCCGCCTTTACCACCATAACCCAAAACTCCGTTTTTGCCGCCGATGAATTAATTATTCCTGTAGAAATGCAGCACTACTCCATTGAAGGTATTGTCAAAATGATGGATGAGCTTTATGAGTTTTATGAAGCCTTTGAGCGACAAATGAAAATCGCTATGGTAATTCCGATGAAGTTGGACAGGCGTTTTTCTACAACCGAACATTATCTAGACAGTTTGAAAAGATTTTTTGGAGATCGTCTCTCTCCGCCCATCCGCACTGATACATCCGTAGCAAAGGCACAGGGTTTTAGACAGACCATTTTGGAATATGATCCGAAGTGCAAAGCAAGCGAGGACTTTCTCTACCTGGCCCAAATACTGGATCAGGAGGCGATGGAAAATGACCCCTAAAAAATCCAATCTTCCTCCCAGTCCCATTGATGGGTATATTCCACTGGGAGAACGGATAGCGAGAAGAAGAAAAGGAAAAGTTACACGAGATGGTACTGTAGAAGAAGTCATGGAAGAGGAAATGGTCGAAGAAGGGGAAGATATTTTTTTGGGCAAAACAGATGCTGATGTTCCGCCAGAAGAACAGGATGATTATGTAGAAGCTACCCAGCAGGATGACGTGCCAACAGGGGAAAAGGATGATATAGAACGTGCACAGCAGCATGATGCGCCATCAAAAGAGCGGGATGATGGCGATGCGGAAGCATCGGACCAGAACGAGCCACCGGAACAGCATGATAAAGAGATATATTACCTAATAAGGGACCAGATAGATCCAGTGGCCATGATAACGGATTCAAAAGAGTCGTTGCCATCATCGTACCGGTTGCCTAGATACTCCTTTTATCTACGAGATGATCAAAAGGAGATATTGAAATCATTGGCTAATTATTTTGATGTCTCGGAGTATCACATAGTGATCCACGCAATAGATCTTCTTTACGCCAGCCTACCTTCCAGTGTTAAAGATCAGGTACATATGCTGCAACGAATATTGGATGCCACAAAGCGTCGTAGAGGGTAAAAAGATGGAGCAGGTAGTTTTTTTTAGGGTAAATATGGCACTATATCACTATAGAATTATAAAAACATATTTTTATAAAAATATAGAAATATAGCTCTATAGAGGTATAGCTCTATAGTAATATAGAATTATAGGNCTATACGGGTATAGATCTATAGAAACATATCACTATAGAACTATGGATACTTATANAGAAACTTAGAACTATGGTTTTATGGAANTGTTGAAAAATAGCACTTCTATATTTATTATAGAGATATGGAAACATAGATTTATAGAAACATATCTTAATAAAACTATAAAACATGTCACTATAGATGTATAATTCTATATATCTATAATAACATAACACTTCCCGCTGTTAATGGCCATGATAAAATCGACATAAATGGTCACGAAAAACCCGCAAAACCGGTCATTTAGAAAAGGAAAAAAGCTCGTTCCC
>JGI24714J26587_10003139_pt1 | contig 10544 bp, 8 predicted proteins | sample BioPla4DNA2_FD_26587 | JGI IMG/M metagenome (IMG submission 26587)
ATGTTGAAAAACAAGGTGGGGGGTCCGAAACTTACTTGCATTTTTACGTAACGCCCGCCTTGTTCGTTATAAAAACCGTTTCCCAACAGAACGCCTATCGTGTTTTTGGTTTCGATATTTTCTGTGACATCGTAGGCATTGTAATATACTGTTTTATCGTAATCGCTCCATAAAGGGGCAAACTGATCATTGCCAACCTTTTCTCCGTTCAATGAAAGTTCGTAATGCCCCAACCCACAGATATAAATAATGGCACTTTTCACTTTTCCGTGGGTTTCAAACGGTTTTCTCAAATAAATGCTTCTTTTCGAAAGGGGATGGGTTTGCTGCCATTTTTTTGCTTCTTCTGAGGCAACGGCCAATGCATGATAATTTCGACCTTCGGGAATATGTGAATCTTTTTTCTTTATAGCGCCAATCCATCGGGCTTTCGATTCAATATTTGAAGGCGATAGAAAGGAGGTTGCTATGGCGTAAGCCGATTGTTGCACATCATTATTCTCTACAGACATCAGTTGCCATCCAAAAGAGGGTGTTTGCGAAGACACTAAAAGGGGATTTGTTTGGTAATCACATGTAAGGTACGCAATTTTTACTTTATCTTTGTTTGAAGCGTAGGCACCTAGTAAAATAACCGTAACAACTAATATTGTGGCTATAAACCGACAATGCTTTGTTTTTATTTTCATATTTATAAGATTTTTTCATTATTTGCAACAAATACTCTTGTGCTTTTGGAATAAATATCGCCATAAGGTGCATAGTAGAGAAGGTCGACGTAAAAGGCACGAAATCCGGATTCGGGATAAGGGATGGTTATTTCGACAATTTCTTCACCTGTCATTTCTATCGGTTTGCTTACGAAACGATTATCCCTAAAATCGCGATCATCCGAATCGGATTTCCAAAGCAAGATTCCGGCTAATCTATCGGGTGAAGTTTTTACTTTCAATTGCACTCCCTGCTCGTTTTCTTCCGTTTCCCAGGAACAAGCCGGGTATTTTTTTCCTTGTAGCGTTTCCGCAAAAAAAGCACTCAGCGCTTTTATGACCTGTTTTTTATCTCCCAACCCGTGACCTGCATTGGCAACATAATGCAAATAATTTTCTCCCGGCAACCGGTCAAAATAATGCTTAACAGCATCTACGGGCCAATAAGGATCGTTGGTTCCATTAAAAATGAGTTTTGGCATGGTTAGTTTTTCTCGATAAGAAAAAGGATCGATCATCTCTACTACTTCTTTTCCTTCCGGCGTATTCGTCTTTTGGGCAACTTCCAAATCTACGTAATCTTTGATTTGAATGCTATAATCTCCCCATGCTTCTACATGATAAGGGATGCTTTTCGGCATATTCAGCATGTCGATTACCATTGGAGCAATGGCCACAACACGCGAATCCGAAGCGCCGGTCAACCATGTTGTCCAACCTCGCTTGGAAGCACCTGAAACCAAAAATCCGGAAATGTCATGTTTTAGGATTTCCATTGAAAAATGTTGAACCGCATCCATTGCCCGTATGGCACTCTTGGTCATGGGGAAAAGTAAAGGCCATGTAAAATCTTTATCTTTCAGGTAGTTGTATAATGTAAACGAAATAAGGGCATCCTCTTTAAGTCCGTTATAAAGCGGTTGATTGGGAACCTGAGAAAGCATGGCGGTTACCGCTTTGTTTTTTTCTGCAATTGCCCCGATCATTTTAATTTCGCCATTATCTTTCTTCTTCCAATTGGGCATTTCATCGCTATTGCTGCCACCGGTTATGTAAAGCAGCGCCCCGTCATATTTTATTTCTGTTGGTACAACTATCGTAAGCTGATGCCTCCAAGTGTATTCTTTCCATTTTTGGGAGGTAAGAAGAAGGTTGTAAACCTTTAAACCGTTTAATTCATAACATTCTTTTTTCTCCCAAGAAAAGGATTGGTCGCCATATCGATATAGTCTTGCAGGGCCGTTTTGGGAGTTACTTGTTGAGCAATTGACGTAATGCAAAACAGAATAAAAACCGGTATTAAGATTTTTAAGCGCATAATCGTTCTATTCATCATCATTTTAGTTGTAAATTCGAATAATTTCTTTCCTTCGCTTATTCATTACCCCATAAGGTTGGGCTATTGCCTTTTGCCTTGCGCCATGCATCTCTCCATTTGTGGATTTCCGCAGGGCCGATAAACGGCATCAATTTGCGTTGTTCTTTTGTGGGAGCCGGGGGCAACATCATGGCTTTGTCCTGATACCAGTAGGCTACCGATCCCAGATCAAGCGTCAGATTGTTGTTGTGTCCGTGTTCGATAGTTCCCTTTATTCCGTTTTCGAAGAAAATGGGGTCATGAATAAAAAAGCGATAGATATGGGTTCTTCCGAGCCAGCCCACGTCGTCGTTTACCCGGGGATAGCCGAAAAACAAACTTGTATAAGGTTCTTTGGGACACCATGAAGTATTGAAAAAATCTTCTGTTCCCGTACCGATCAGCGAAGGAATTTTTTCTCCGTCAATAAACCACATATCGTCTCCTTCGCCATACCACATGGGGGTAGGAGAATGCACATAGTAATTGATTCCCACGAAATGCCCTTTGCCTTGTGTTTCGATGAACACATAATTATCGGAGCCCGTGGGATTGTTCCCTTGGGGGCCGAGGACACCCCATTCGTTTTCGCCTTCCGGTAAAGCATTGGTCAGTTCGTGATTGTACCAGGCATGAAAACGTCCCATGCCTTCAGGCAATTTATCCGTTTCGAGATAATCGACATAAAAATAAAAAGCATCGATGTTCCGGTTGGTTTGATTCTCTATTTCGATGCGTGCTCCTTTTTCGAAAGGCATGGCAAAATAACAGGAGAGTCCGGTACCGTTCACAGGCCCTGCATTCAGCGGAAAGGAAGAATAATTGTACTGTTCGTTCCATCCTTGACCGAAAAAAGGACCGATGGGCGATTCTACCGAGGGGTATTCGTTGCCATCCCAATACATTCGCAGGATGATGTCGTTTCTGCTCAGTTCGCCGGGGGGTGGGGTAATTGTAATCCAAATGTGGTTGATGACTCCCTTTCCCGATATTTCGGCAATCGTCCGCTTTTCACCCGGTTTGATTCCGGACACATTATCGGCGTTTCCGCCCGTCCTATCGTAACTGCTAATCCGCCTGTTCCTAACTCCGTTTTTTATCTTTGCCAAATCGAACAATTCTCCCGACATTTCATTCTGTGAGAACAATGCCAAACTTTCGTCTTTATCCCCAAAAACTTTTTTCACGGCTTTCAGATAACCAAATCCATTCAACATATCGGGTAACAAATAGCTGCCTTCTACCCATTCGTTCCAAGCATTGATGGTAATAAGCTTGGGTTGATCGGGATGATTATCCGCATATTCTTTTGCTTTGAAAAGCAAAGCGGCAAAACTGACAGGCGTGTTGTGATAATGTACCACATCTTTCTTACCTTTTGCCGGAAACCTTGGTGTATCGTCCCACCCGATAGAAACACATGGGAATACGGGGACATCCAATATCGAATCCAATTGGGCTCTTATTTTTAACGAATTGGCACCGTACACCAAATAATCCTCATCCAGTCCTCCCATATTGTACATGGCCACACTGTTGAACCCCATATCTTTCACCTTTTGAGAGAATCGAGCGGCTGCATCTCTCGACATAACGGAGCCTCCGCCCTGATTCCATTGGATGTGCAAATCGGGGAAGCCGGCTTGTTTTACTTTTTCTCTAAAATAATCCAATGCTTTGCGCGTTTCTTCCACACTTCCTCCAAAACTTTCCATCAGATTTTCTATGCTGAAAATGGAAAATACCGGTTTGCCGTCAATTTTGAAATAGTTTGGCCTTTTGAAATATCGGTCAATCACTCTATCGACAATAATTTTGAAATTCTCCCAATCGACTGCTCCATCCCAAAGCAGAGAATCATCGTCTTTAAATTTATGCACATTCCAGTAGTTTCGTTTTACATCATGGTTAGCCCACATAATGTAAAACTGCATTTTCGAATTGTTTTTTGCTTTCAAAAATCCGTCATTGAGAGCACTTTCCAAAAAAGGCCCTCCATCAAACCAATACCAATCATACACAAAAACATTCACGCCATGATCTACAGCCGTATCAATCCATTTCTCCACCACTTTTGGATCATTGTCCATCTCATAACCCCACAAGGGTAGGCGGGGCTGGTAATGTCCTTCAAACCGGGGAGTCCCCTTTTTTATCACTTCCCATTCGCCAATTCCTTCCGGCCAGAGCATGTCGCCAAACCGTTCGTCATGATGGCATGATGGCCAAATATAAGCGGCTACAAAATATTGATTTTCTAAATCATTATTTTTCTTCTCCCGGGAAAAAACCTCAAAAGCAAAGTTGCTTATTAAAAGCAAACTAAGGAAGATGGAAAATCTGAAATTGTTGTTCATTCCGTTTAATCATTTGTTAGTTTAATGAAACTCTTTACAGAGTTACTCAGAAGTTTGTAATTTTAAAGAGAAAGCATAAATTATATGGTTGATAATCATATAATTCATGATTTTTCAGCAAGTCATATCTTAAATTAAAACCGGTTTATTTTGATAGGATGATCTGCCTGATCCGTTCATCCAGTTGGGCCTGATCGGAAGCGAAACTGGCTAGGCCGGCCAGGTTGAGCAGGGTATCAATTGCCAGTTCGCCATTTTTGATCCGTTCTGCCCATCGTTCATGCTTCGGGATCTTTCCGTCTTCAGAAATATGCCGCATATCGGCTTCACTGAGACGGGGGAACAGATCTCTGCAGCCAGTCTCCCATACCCTTTGAATCAGTTCTTCTTCGCTCTCCGGGCAGCTTCGGTCAAGGCTTTTGGCCAGTTCCAGTTCTTTGTCGGTAACTTCCCACAGTTTTTCGGGGAAACAGCCTTCTGCTCTTTCGTTGAGCCCGACCGGATAAACCTCTGATAACCTGGAGCGGAAATTACCGGAGAGCTTCGCTTTTCCGTCGGCAGCTACGTTAGTGGGCATGGTAAACACATCCACGCCGGCCAGGTCTTCTAGTTGCCGGTAATTCCGTAGGCTGGCCGCAATCAGCCGGGTAGGTTCCGGATTGTCTTTGGTCAATTCCGTTACCCACTTTTGCGAAGCCAGAACGGCTCTTTCACCGGCGCCTGATCCGTCGCCAAGTCCGTTGTCACTGATGTAAGCGCCGATTCTCCCCAAGAACACGTTCTGGTAATTGGGTTTGGTGATTGCTGCCACCAGCACGTTTTGCCGGGCTGAGAATTCAAGTGTGAAATTGATTTTTACACCCTTCTCCCGGAGTTTCCGGGCACCCAAAAGGCCCGCGGCCGTGTAAGGTACTTTCACGATAAACTGATCGGGGCAGATTTGGAAATAACGTTGTCCGTAGTCCACAATAGCCGGGATATCATGTGCTGTATCGGTATGCAGTTCTACGCTTACAAAACCGCCAAACTTTTTGGCAAGCCGTAATCCATGACGGGCATTTAAAATAAAAGCGATTTCCATAATTTGTTGCCGGAGAGGTAAATCTTTTACGAGCCCCTTCGCTTTAGCAATAAAATCATCGTAAATACCCTTTTGAATTTCCTTGTTCACAAGAGTATTGTTGGTTGTCAGGGCGGTCATCTCCGCCGACCAGTTCTTTTCTGCCTCATCCATGTCGCCCGTGTCGAGCCATAGTTCGGTGCCAACCTCTCTCAGCTTCTGCCAAAAGGGACTTGGCTTGGCCGCAACCGGCTGTTCATCGAGTCCATTCAAAATGAACGATTTGATTTTTTCATTGAGTGAATTGTCCATGAGCTTCTTCATTATATGTCAAAAATTCTTGTTTATTTTTTCCGGAGGTACAAAGTCCGAAACCAATTTGGCATTGTAGTATTGGTTTATTCTGTATTTCAGCTCCTTACGAAATATTTGCAATACTTTATCGTATTTGGGGTCGGTTGCTAAGTTATGGATCTCCAAGGGATCGTTATCTAAATCATACAGCTCTTCTGGGGCATCGATAAACCTGTACCTGAAATATTTCCACCTGTCAGAGCGGATGCCTTCGCTCGACGGGATTTGCGGCAGTTCCCACAAATGCTCGATCAGAATTGTTTCCCTTTTCTCATCGTGTTTTCCATCAATTACATAGGGCATCAAACTAAAGCCCTGGTAAGGTTCAGGTAGCTCGATCCCGGCAAGATCAAGTATAGTCGACGCAATATCAATGTTCAAAATCATGTCTTCGATATCAAAGTGTTGACCTGCCCGGGGATCATAGATCATCAAGGGAACGCGGATGGAATTCTCGTACATTAGCCATTTTCCGGCCAGTTGGCGTTCACCCACAAAATAGCCGTTGTCGCCCATGAAAATGATCACGGTGTTGTCGGCAATTTCTTTCTCTTCCAAGAGTTTCCTGATTTCCCCGATTTCATCGTCCACCTCGCTAATCATCCGGTAATATCCTTTCATGCTGTGCTGGTATTTTGCCGGGGTATCGTAGCGCCAGTACCAGCGGGTACGATTATAACCTTCTCTTACTTCTTTCGCCAGCTTGTCCATTTCGGGGGTGCGGATGATTTTATTTCCTGCATACCCCAAAGCATCCCAACGCTGATCGTCGGTCAAAATGAAAATGATATTGGGGCGGCCTAGTGAGGTTTCTTCCCCGTTTCCGTGGCTGCACCCTGTCAGCAAGGAGCAGCCGAAGAGCAAAACAGATAGTTGTTTCATCGTCGATTTTTTTAGTCAGTTATTTTGTATTTTTCTGGCTCATATCCGGATCGAATCGGGAAAACTTTCCAATATACGGTTAATTTGACTTAATACTTCTTTTGGCATTAAAGTGATTAATTCCGTAGAAATTAATGTTTTGATTTTTAATTGATTTAATTTCATCTTTATTTTATCTGATTTCGAATCGGTAATTTCCCGATTTCAATTCCAATATGATTTGATCTTTTTGCGTTTCTTTTATTCTTATCCACGGGTTTTCTTCAATGGTTCTACCGTTTTCTTTCATTTTTTTCCCTTTCAAATATAAAGTTGCCATACTGTTTGGTGGTACCGATACGTTATATTCTACCGTTTCCCCCTTTTTCTTCCAGGAAGAAACAATTTTACCGTAAGGTCCTTCATGTGTGGCCTCAAAGAAATCAAGTTCTTGTACAAAATTAGGTTTTAATACGATATTTTTAAAGCCGGGCTGATTTTCGTCGGGGAAAATACCTCCCAGTGCTTTATAATACCATGCATTGATTTCTCCAAACATGATATGATTCATGGAAATATCGCTTTTGGCGTCTATGGGCCAGTTTTCATAGAAGGTGGTTGCCCCATTTACTATCCACCATCCCCATGAAGGAAAGGTTTCTTGCGACGCTACTTCATAAGCAAGGTCGGCATAGCCGTTTTCGCTTAATGCGTTTAAAATGGTTTTGGAGCCCAATAGTCCCACGTCAATATGTTTGCCGTCGGCCTCTACCCGTTTGGCCAAGTTGGCAGCCACTTTTTCTCTCAATTCATCCGGCACAAGTCCCCAATACAAGGGTACACTTTGTTCGGTTTGCAAGCCATTTCCGTAAATACCGGTTTCGTTGTCGAGATATTTATTATTCAGTGCCTGTTTAATTTTTGCAGCCAGTGCCGAATATTTTTCAATGTCATTTTGAAATCCAAAAAGTTTGGCGGCTTTGGATAATATAACCACGTCTATATAATAATAAGCTGTTGAAGTAAATTCTTTGGGTGTGGTCGATTTCACCGGAATCCAGTCGCCCAAGCCCCAGTCGGTCATTCCCGACGGATAATGTTCGTCGATGTAATCCACATATCTTTTGATATTGTCGTAACATTGTTTCAGCAGACGTGAATCGCCGTAAAAAAGGTATATATTCCATGGGATAAGAGCAATTGTGCTAGTCCAATCGGGACCATTACCCCATTGATATCCCCATCCATCGGTGGGGATAATGGCAGGTAGCACACCGTTGGGTTGTTGTTCGTCTTGGTGGTCGGCCAACCATTTTTCATACACGGTGATTCCATCAAAATTATACAGTCCGGTTTCAACCGCAATATGCGCATCGCCGGTCCAACCATTCTTTTCACGCTGAGGACAGTCTGTTGGGTATCCAAACAGATTTGAAAGGTAGGACGCATTGGCCGCTTCCCATATTTTATTTAGTGTATTGTTCGAAGAATGAATTTTCCCTATTTGCGGTACATCGCTGTGCATAAAATAAGCCGTCAAACTCTCTTTGGTGAGTTCTACCGGTTGATCGGAAGTTACTTCTACATATTGAAATCCTTTGTAGTTGAATCTTGGCATAAATGTTTCTTCTCCTTGTCCGTTAAGGATAAAAATATCGGTTTGGAAAGGGTCGGAATCATCTGTCGGACGGTAATGTACGTCGATATTCGATAGGTCGGCCCGTCCTGTCGAATCCAGTCGCTCGGCGTGTTTCATCCGGATTGTGGTTCCTTCTCTACCGGAAACCTTTATTTGGGTTACCCCGGCTATATTTCTTCCAAAATCGAATAGCCACGTATATTCATCTATTTTTTTCATCTCAACGGCGGGAATTTTTGCGACATTTCGAATCGGATGCAGTACTTGTGCCGTTATATTTTGCGAAGGAGCGCCGGTAGCTATTGCGTTATTCCATCCTTTGGGATTAAATTCCGGCATATCCCATCCCTCCTGTTCCAACCGTCCATCGTAATGTTCCCCGGTGTAAATGCTGTTGAAAATGACAGGGCTGAAGTGGGTTTGCCAATCTTGTCCGGTAGAAACGGTTTCAATGGAACCATCCGAATAGGTCATGCGTAAATCCAAACAGAATTTAGGTCGTGCACGCCAGGGTGCTTTGTCGAAATACCAGACGGCGGTTGATTGATGGTTGTACCAACCGTTACCCAGTAGTACTCCAATGGTATTTTTTCCTTGCTGCAGATTTTCAGTAACATCGTAGGTCACATACAGGTTGCGGCGATCGAAACGGGTGTACATTGGATCGAGCCTATGATCGCCAATACGTTTTCCATTAACGAAGAGCTCATACAATCCGCCCACGGCGATATAAGTCCTTGCCGACGACAAGGGTTTGTTTATGGTGAATTCTTTTCGAAAAAAGGGTGCCGGTTTCACATTGTAATCGTAAGTATCGGTAATCCATTGGCCTTTCCAATTTTCCTGCCGCATCATTCCCGTTTCGAAATAAGCTGCGGGCGCCCATTCTGACCAACTACTGTTTGCGTCTTGCACCCGAACACTCCAGAAATAGCGAGTAAAAGGTTGTAAATAAGGCCCTTGGTAAATTGCGGGGATAAAAGAAGAATTTACCGTTCCCGAATCCCAGATATCTCCCCGGCCTGCAGATACTTTTTCCGGTATTGTTCCTACCACTATTTGGTATGCTTTTTGGAATACCCCTTGTTCCTTCGATTTTATTTGCCATGTAAAGCGTGGAGAATGTTCATCGATGCCGATGGGATTTTGGATGTATTCGCACTTGAGATTTGTGGGGGTGATTTGCGAATAACTTTGAAGATTAAATAAAAGCAGAAAAAGAATTGAAAGTAAAAGAGTTGTTTTTTTCATTTTTGTTGAATTTATTGTTTGCCTTTACCTTTACATTGATTGGAATGGAGTATTTGGAGTTTATGTAACAATTGCAAGTTAGCAAATTTTTATCACATTTCTTCTTTTAAAGATTCGGGAGGGAAAACGTCGAAAGCATTACCCTCACTTAGCCTATGCCAGCTAAAATGAGTTTTTGCAGCCCCTTGTCCAAACATAGGTTCAGGATTCAAACGACTATAAACTTTGTACTGGGCCGAGGCCACATGAACCCAAAACGGTTGTTTTATCTATTCCCCGTGTACATCTCGGGTGGGACAATTTGATTTCATTATGATAAGGGCGTTCTTGTGTAACTGAAAACAATGCCGTATTTACATTCGTAATTAAACATTCTTCGTTTGTTGTCTTAAATAAAAGGCTTTTAGAAAATCCATCTGTTCCAATAATTAATTTGAATTGTTCATTTTCAATGGTAATATTGTTGACATTATTTATTTTATGTTGATTGCATGATATGCAGGTAACGCAGATTAGAATAAATAACTCAAAAAAAAATGTCGGTTTCATCGGTTTCATGCGAAAAATATATTTATGGCGTTTTTCTATTGATCATTCTTACGCAATATATTTGACAAATATACATCATGAAATTGATAGCGGGCTTCAAAAAATGATTTAAATACTGCACTATTTGACATTTAACATTATTGTATTGTCTTACGTTTTCTTCGTATGAATTTCGCCAACGTCATGTATTTCTTCGTCGGAAAGAAAATCTTTCGTTGATGGTTGCGAATTTCGCAAGGCGGATTGTTGTGTGTCCCTTTGTTGGATTTTATGTTTATTGCAATTGGTGAGGAAATTGGGATTACGCGGATTGTTGTGTATTCCTTCGTCGGATTTTCCGATGGAAGCGGGGCAAATTTTTATCCTTTTTCGGAAAACGCGCGTTAACAATAACTAACCAATTTCC
>JGI24714J26587_10003153_pt1 | contig 10513 bp, 11 predicted proteins | sample BioPla4DNA2_FD_26587 | JGI IMG/M metagenome (IMG submission 26587)
TAATAAAATCAGGGGACAGAACAGGGAAACTTGCTTCTATACAAATACCCACTTTGGTTATCCATGGCCAAGATGACAAGATGATAAATGTCAGTGGCGGAACTGCTACAGCAGCGGCTATTCCAGGTGCCCAGTTAGTTACATATGAAGGTATGGGTCATGGTTTGCCCAAACCATTATGGTCAGACTTTGCTACAAAGATTGCAGGTCTTATACATGGAGCAGAGTCCTTAAAGTAAAGGTAGCTGTCTTTAATAAAAAATCATGAAGATACCTTAGAACTTATGCAAGGAACCTATATTAAGATCTTATCCTCTGCCCATTTATATAAGCCTATGGGAAAACCTCTGGCATGGATCTTTACTATAGCAAAAAGACTTTACTTAGATAGGATCCGAAAAGATAAGAAAGTATTTAATGTGGAATTTACGGAGCTAGCAGATGACTTAAGATTTTCTTATATTACAAACCCTGAGGATAAAATAGTGTTAAAGGCCGCCTTAGATATATTATCAGAAGAAGAAAGAAACATAGTACTACTTTATGCAGTAACAGGTTTTAAGCATAGGGAAATAGCTGAAAACTTAGGACTTTCATTATCTACAACTCTTTCGAAATATCATAGAGCCTTAAAGAAACTTAGAAAGCATCTTATGGAAAGAGGTGAAAGTTATGAACGATAAAGAAATTCTAAATAGTTTAAAGAGTTCAATAAATGAAGCGCCAATTGATATATTGGACAACATAAAGAATGAAAAAATCGTTAAAATGACTGAACACGATGATATAACAAGACAAGAAAGCAAAAAAATGTTTTTAAAGCCAATGATGGCTGTTGCCTCAATAGCAGCTCTATTTTTAATATTTATAAATTTACAAATTCAATATAAAAAGCCAGATAGTCAGATTTATTTAGATATTAACCCTAGTTTTCAAATAACAACTAATAGAAGGGATAAGGTAATAGGGCTAAGGTCCTTAAATGAAGATGCAGAGGAGCTCCTTGAAGATATTGACTATAAGAATAGAGATGTATATCTAGTTACAGAGGAGATAATAGATTCCCTTCTAGACCATTCTTATATAGATAAAGCTGATGAAATAATGCTCCTGTCAGTTTATAACCAGGATGGGGAAAAGAGAAATAAGCAGGCAAATGAGCTAAACAAGAGAATACATCAGAAACTTGATGCCATTGATAAAAATCCAATTATATTGACTCAACCTCTTGAAAAGAGCAATACGGTAGAAGAATATGCAAAAAAATATAAGATCTCTGTGGGTAAAATGACNTTTATTAGAAATTTGATTATTTTAAATCCTAATCTAAAAACAGAGGATTTAATAGATATTTCCTTATCTGAGTTGATTGAGATTTCACAGAAGTATGAACTAGATATAGATAAGATTATAAATAGTAAGGATGTAGATAGAATAACAAAACCATCAAAGCCAATAACTATTGATGAAGATCCGAAAGATGATGACCAAGACGATAATGATGACTAAAAATGAAAAAGTAATAAAAAAATTAAAAAACCATGCAATAAAATAAAGGCTTCAATCGTTAACTGAGTATAAAAGATAGGAGGATGTATTAAATGAATAAGAAAATAAAAATTGGAATTTTTACAGGTAGTATACTAATTGCGGTGGCTGTTTTGCTAGGTATTATAATAAATCAACCAGCCTATACTTTCACTATGGATGTAAATCCAAGTATTGAAATTAAGAGCAATAGACTAAATAAGGTTGTTAAGATTAATCCCTTAAATGAGGATGCAAAAAATCTTTTAAAGGATTTTAAGCATAAGGATAAATCCTTGCAAAAAACAATTGAAGATTTAGCTGATTTAATGGTTTTAAAAGGAAATAGAAAAGGATGAAGAATTGGTAGACATGTTTAGGTCAGCCATAACAGACAGTTGCTATCCTGATCCATTCTTTAAGACCTTGACCATGGATATTGGTTATTATATTAACCGTGTTTTACCTAGAAAAATTAAGGTTAGGACAGATGGAAAAACTGCTAGTATGAAAGAAAGTTCGGGTACTTATTCTAAAGAAAAATTTCTAGAAGAAGTTTATATGACAGAGGAAGAATTTGACACTCTTGCTTCCTTGTTAAGAAATAAGAAAAATATCATTTTGCAGGGTGCTCCAGGTGTTGGTAAAACATTTGCAGCAAAGCGTCTAGCTTACGCTATTATGGGGGAAAAGGATGATGAACGGATTGAGTTTATCCAGTTTCATCAGAACTATTCCTATGAGGATTTTATTATGGGATATAAGCCACAGGGTCAAGGTTTTGAACTACAGCATGGTATTTTCTATGGCTTTTGCCAGAAGGCAGCCAATAAGCCTGATCAGCCATTTTTCTTTATTATAGATGAGATCAACCGTGGCAATATGAGCAAAATTTTTGGAGAACTGCTTATGCTAATCGAAAAAGACTATCGTGGTGTAAAGGCAACTCTTGCATATAGTGGTAAACCTTTTGCGGTACCAAAAAATTTATATATAATTGGTATGATGAATACAGCAGATCGGAGCCTTGCCATGATTGATTATGCTCTCCGTAGAAGGTTTTCTTTCTTTGAAATGAAACTAGCATTTAATTCTAAAGGTTTTAATGCATATCAGGTAAGTCTAGATAATGAAACCTTTGATACCTTAATTGAAAGGATAAGGGAGCTAAACAAGGAAATAACCATAGATAGTTCACTAGGTAAGGGTTTATGTATAGGGCATAGTTACTTTTGTGGTGAAAAGTTCTGTAGCGATGAGTGGATGAAGGAGGTTGTAGAGTACGATATTATTCCTATGTTGAAGGAGTACTGGTTTGATGAGGAGAAAAAATTTGTGCTGGAATACTATCGATATCATCATCCTAAACTGGCTGCTGCTCCTGCTCAGATATCTTGGAACGTAGACGATGGAGTTGTTGATTTTCTACCAGTAATGAAGACTGATATCACACTAAGCTTTGGCGAAAAAATTTTAATTATCGACACAAAGTACTATTCCCATACTATGCAGACTCATAAACAGTATGACAGCAGAAGCCTTCACTCCAGCAATTTATATCAAATTTTTACTTATGTGAAAAATAAGGATGTAGGGAATACTGGTAATGTAGCTGGAATGCTTTTGTATGCAAAAACAGAAGAAACTATTACAGCAGATTGTGATTTCAAGATGGNCGGCAATAAGATTTCAGTAAAGACTCTGGATTTAAACATATCCTTTCCAAATATTGCTGAACAATTGGATAGAATAGCTCTTACTTATTTTGAGGACACAATGTAAAATTAAGTAGAGGTTTCTGATTTTTACTTCAGTTGAAAAATACTTTTACATTTATATTCCAGAGAGTTCCGACGCCTAATAAGGGGTCTTTTTATATTCTTAAGGTATCACTAGTAATTAGATATCATATTTATATAATGAAGATTGCTTGTTAAAATTTTCTCACTATTTACCTTAGCTAAACTACTTTACTAAATAGGATGGCTATGTTAGTCTTTAAGGTGGAGAGGTAACTTTTATATTTATTTAGACAGAAAGGAAGGTTTTCATGCAGTATTTCATTATAGGCGTTATCTTTATTCTTGCCCTTTTTGCTATTCATTTTTCAAATAAGCGTGGGATACCTGCACTATTGTTATTTATTGTTCTTGGAATGGTGTTTAGTGGCATAGGTATTGAATTCGAGAATTATGAATTTTCTTATCACTTTTCTACCTTTGCACTTATGGTCATTATGTTTTATGGCGGATTCGGTACCAATTGGAAAATGGCCAAACCCGTTGCTAAAGAGGCCATTGTACTTAGTTCATTAGGTGTTGTGGTCACTGCCTTAGTCACTGGTTTGTTCTTACATTTTGTTTTGGGCTTTAAATTGTTAGAAGGGATGCTCATTGGTTCTATTGTTGGTTCCACCGATTTTGCCAGTGTTTCAAATATATTGCGTTCAAAAAACCTGAACTTAAAATATAACACCGCCCCTTTACTCGAGCTTGAAAGTGGATCTAATGACCCTACTGCTTATACAATGACTATGGTATTCTTATCTTTAATTATTGGATCGGAAATGTCTGCTCCCATTATGATTTTAACTCAGGTAGTCTTTGGAATTGGAATGGGTTTTATCTTTGCTTATGTTATAGGAAAGTTAATTAAAAAGCTTCCAATTGAAGCGGACGGGCTTTATGCTGTCTTTATGGTTTCTGCCATGCTTATTACATATTCCGCAACGGATTTTTTCAAGGGTAACGGTTACCTAGCCCTTTATATTCTTGGTATATGTCTTGGTAATATGGAATTCCGTGGTAAGCGTGATATTGTATTTTTCTTTGATGGCTTTACTCAAATTATCCAGATTGGNCTATTTTTCATNTTAGGTCTGTTATCTAATTTTTCAAGATTTATCTATTCATTACCGATAGCATTGGCTACCTTTGCATTTATGGCCATGGTTGCTCGTCCAGTAGCGGTTTATGGACTCATGTTACCATTTAAGCTTAAACGTAATCAACTTAATATCATTTCTCTCGCTGGAATTCGAGGGGCCGCGGCTATTGCTTTTGCTATTATGGCTGTAAGTGGAAATGCAGATTTCTCCGGAGATATTTACCACATTGTATTTGGTATTTGTGTATTTTCCTCCTTGGTTCAAGGATCTTTAATGCCACCAGCGGCAAAAAAGTGGGATATATTAGATCCACGTGATACAGTCTTAAAGACATTCACCAGCGGCAAAAAAGTGGGATATATTAGATCCAAGTGATACAGTCTTAAAGACCTTCAACTATTATCAGAACAAGGCTGAGATTGGTTTTTTAGAAACTAGAATTCACCCTAATAGTGATATAGTCGGTAAACAGGTAAAAGATTTGAATTTAATATTTGACTTTATCGTTGCTAAGATTGAGCGAAATGGTAAAACCATTGTTCCTAGAGGACATGTAACTATAGAAGAAAATGACTTAATTGTCTTAGGTGGTGAGGTCCACTTTGATGAAAGTGGACAAGATCTTATTGAATTCACCATTCCTAGAGGTCATCAATGGGCAAATAAACACATAAAAGAACTAGATTTACATCATGACCGTCTAGTGGTGATGATACAGCGTGAAGGTAGCGAGGTTATCGTTCCAACTGGAGATATAAAACTTTTAGAAGATGATAAGATAATTATGCTAAATTTACAAGATAAAGCTTAAAATTTTCATATATAAGAGATAGAGAAGTAAAGTTATAGAAAAAGATGGCTCTGCAATTAATCTTTTGCAGAAGACCATCTTTTTTTATTTGTTTCCAAGTAACCAAGTGTTTAATTCATTTAGAGATGTTTAAAAATAAATTTGTAAGAGTAAAATAAAAAAAAGAAAAATTTAAAAAATATAGTTGACAAAACTTCAAAAATTGGTAGACTTATAATAGTGAAAATGATAATCAGTATCAATTAAATAATAATAACATTTCATGCGCGCTGAAATAAAGATAAAGTATTTAAAACTTACATAGGAAAAATGGTATTGATTTGATAAATTTAACCCATTATTAATCGGATAGAAGGAGATATGTATGAAAAAATTTAAAATTTTAACCTTAACTGCCATTATATCAAGCTTTGCCTTAATTTTCACAGCTTGTGGAAAGTCAAGCAAGGGAAGTGATAAGTCTGACAATAGGGCTGATAAATCTGTAACAGTTGAAATCACTGATGTACACGGAACTGTTAAAGTGCCTGTAAATCCTAAGAATGTAGTTGCCTTAGATAATAGAACTTTTGAAACCTTAGCTGACTGGGGAATTAAACTAGCTGCCGCTCCAAAGGCTGTAATGACAGCAGATTCACCATATGTAAAGGATGAATCTGTACTAGATGTTGGAAATCATCGTGAGCCAAATCTTGAAATTATAGCAGCTGCAGATCCTGAACTAGTAATTGTAGGACAAAGGTTTGCTACTTTTTATGACGACATAAAAGAATTAGTACCAAATGCAGCGGTTATTGATTTAAACTTTGACGTTTCTGAAAATGCAGATTCCCCAGGAGAGAACTTAGTAGATGGACTTAAGAATTCTACAATTGCCCTTGGAAAAATATTTGATAAAAACCATGAAGCTAAAGAATTAACAGATTCTTTTGATAAGGCTATAGAAAATGCTAAATCTGCTTATAATGGGAAAGATACAGTTATGAGTGTTGTGGTTTCTGGCGGATCTATTGGTTTCTCAGCTCCTTATTCTGGACGTGTTTGGGGTCCGATGTATGAAATCTTTGGATGGGTACCAGCTTTAGAAGTTGATGGTTCTTCTTCAGATCATCAAGGGGATGATATTTCTGTTGAAGCTATAGCACAAAGTAATCCAGATTGGATTTTCGTACTAGATAGAGATGCAGCAGTATCTTCCGCAAGTGAAGCAGTTCCTGCTCAGGATGTAATTGATAATTCACCTGCCCTTAAAAACACAAAAGCTGTTTCTAGAGGGAAGATAGTTTATGCACCAAAAGATACTTACACAAATGAATCAATACAAACTTATCTTGAATTATTTGAAATCCTTGCAAGTAAATTAGCTGAATAAGATAAAGGAGTATAGGGTAGTGCTAAAACGTAGAGACCATAAAATTAATCGGGCTGAGAATTCTCAGCCCCAACCTTTTAATAAAAATAAAATATGGACTAAACAATTTATTTTTGCAATTATTGTTGTTATTATTTTAGCAATCATATCATTGTCTACTGGAGTTTATGACATACTTGGCCAGAAAGATGGAACAGCTATGTTTTTCATAACACGTGTTCCCAGAACAGTTGCTCTGATGCTTACTGGAGCTGCCATGTCAATGTCAGGATTGGTAATGCAGCTTATTACACAGAATCGTTTAGTGGAGTCTACAACTACAGGAACTATAGAATGGGCAGGTTTGGGACTTGTTTTTGTTTACTTATTATTTCCTGCACCAACCTTAGTGCAAAGAATGACTGGTGCAATCATTTTTTCTTTTATAGGAACTATGATATTTTTCTTCTTCTTAAGAAGAATTAAACTTCGCTCATCTTTAATTGTTCCTATTATTGGCATGATGTTAGGAGCAGTTATTTCTGCCATTTCCACTTTTATTGGTCTTCTTTTTCAAATGACACAAAACATTGAATCTTGGTTTGTTGGCTCCTTTGCACAAGTCCAAGTTGGAAGATATGAATTCTTGTGGATGATTGTTATAGTAACATTCTTTATTTTCATCTATGCAGATAGATTGACTTTGGCGGGATTAGGTGAAGATATAGCCACAAGCCTTGGAGTAAATTATAATTTAATAGTTATTCTTGGTACAGGTCTAATTTCTTTTGCTGTTGGAATAGTTGCAGCTGTTATTGGAAACTTGCCTTTTTTAGGTTTAATTGTACCAAATATTGTTTCAATGTATAGAGGAGATGACCTTAGGACTAATTTGCCCTGGGTATGTGTCCTAGGAATGGGCACCATCACTGCTTGTGACATAATTTCAAGAACAATTATAATGCCTTTTGAAGTACCAGTTTCCTTGATACTTGGAACATTAGGGGCAGTAGTATTCATTATAATTTTGTTAAGACAAAGGAGGCTAAAATGTTAGTGGTAGAAAATTATATAGAGGAAAATTTAAATATCCATGCTAGCCTTCATAATAAAGATAGATCAGCTAGAGCTTTTTCTTCTAAGAAAGAAGAAAGGCGCTATTGGATTTTGTTAATTACCTTCATTGCTCTGGGAGCTCTTTCTGTCTATGGTCTATTGGTTTATAACAATCCAGTTCCAATAGATTCTCCTTCTTTTATCCCAGTTGTTAGAAGAAGGATGGTAGCAGTTGTTGCAATGATTATTGCTGCAATTTGTCAGAGTTTATCCACAGTTGCTTTTCAATCCATAACCAATAACAGGGTAATAACACCTTCACTTTTAGGCTTTGAAGCCCTTTACACTACAATTCATACCAGCACCATGTTTTTTCTTGGAGCCAGTGCATTTATAAGTTATAGCGGTATTGGATCCTTTGTAATTCAGGTTGTGCTGATGGTTTTGATGTGCTTGATACTTTATGGATGGTTGCTTTCAGGCAAGTATGGAAATTTACAACTTATGCTTTTAGTGGGCGTTATCATTGGAACTGGCCTAAGATCCTTGTCATCTTTTATGAGAAGACTCCTTGAACCTTCTGAATTTGATATTTTGCAGGCCAGACTATTTGGTTCAGTGAATAATGCCGACTCTGATTATTTTCCTATTGCAATTCCAATTGTAATAGTTGCAGCCTTTCTTATCTTTGCCAATGCTAGAAAGTTAAATCTATTGTCACTGGGAAGATGTGTTAGCACTACTTTGGGACTTAAGTATCAAGGTAATACTATTTATACTCTTGTATTAGTGTCTGTTTTGATGTCAATTTCAACAGCTTTAGTTGGACCACTTACTTTCTATGGTTTTTTAGTTGCAACTTTGGCTTATCAAGCGGCCCAAACTTATGATCATAGATATATTTTCCCAATGGCTCTTGCTATAGGATTTTTGGTCATAACAGCTGCCTACTTTTTTATGTACCATATATTTAACGCTCAAGGTGTAGTATCGGTTATTATTGAAATGTTTGGTGGAATAACATTCTTAATTGTAATTCTAAGGAAGGGGACTCTATGATAAATATTAGTAATGTAAAAAAGGCATATTCTGATGAGGTAAAAATAGGACCTTTAAATATAGATATACCAAAAGCAGGACTTACTTCTTTAATTGGACCTAACGGTGCTGGTAAGTCTACCACACTTTTAATGATTGGGAGACTTTTACATATGGATGAAGGCCAAATTAAGGTGGCAAATTGGGATGTATCTGAATCTAAGTCAGAAGATTTAGCAAAGGTTTTGACCATCCTGCGACAAGAAAATCATTTTGTAACTAGGCTTACTGTTAGGCAACTAGTTGGCTTTGGACGTTTTCCTTATTCTAAGGGACGACTAACAAAAAAGGATGAGGCTATTATATCTAAATATATTGATTTTTTAGGTTTGACTGATTTGGAAAATAGATATTTAGATGAGCTCTCCGGTGGTCAAAGGCAAAGGGCATATGTAGCAATGGTTCTGTGTCAAGAGACAGAATATGTGCTGCTAGATGAACCCTTGAATAATCTTGATGTTGCTCGTTCTGTTCAAATGTTGGAACATTTAAGGCATGCTGCCAATGAATTTGGCAGAACTATTGTGGCTGTTCTACATGATATAAATTTTGCTGCCAAATATTCTGATAGAATTTGTGCTATGAAAGATGGAAAGATTGCTGCTTTTGGCACAGTTGAAGAAATCATGAAATCGGATCTTTTAACAGATATTTTTGAAACTAAAATAGAAATTATTGAAGGTCCTTATGGTCCAGTGGCAATATATTAGCTTAAAAATTGTTTTTCCCAAGATAATGTTATAATATATAGTTAAGAAAGTACTGAAAACAGAAGATATCAACAATGATATCAATACTAGCAATTTATACTTTAACATGTAAGAATAAAAAACAAGTATTGGAGGAAAAGCATTGAAGTTTATTTCATGGAATATTGATTCATTAAATGCAGCATTGACAGCTCCTTCAGAACGAGCTATCTTATCACGAAAGGTATTAGATACTATTATAGAACAGAAGGCAGATGTTATTGCAATACAGGAAACAAAGTTACCAGCTAAAGGGCCCACAAAAAAGCATTTGGAAATTTTGAAGGAAAAGTTTCCGGATTATGAAATTGTATGGAATAGTTCAGTGGAACCAGCCCGTAAGGGTTATGCAGGTACCATGTTTTTGTATAAGAATGATTTATCACCAGCTGTTACTTACCCTAAAATTGGAGCGCCAAGCACCATGGATTCTGAAGGAAGGATAATCACATTAGAATTTGATAATTTCTACTTAACGCAGGTTTATACACCTAATGCAGGGGAGAATTTGAATCGTCTGTCAGAACGTGAAATTTGGGACATTAAATACGCTGATTATCTAGTAAGCCTAGATAATGAAAAGCCGGTGATTGCAACAGGTGATTTTAACGTAGCCCATAAAGAAATAGACTTGGCCCATCCTAACAGCAACCGTAATTCAGCAGGTTTTACTAATGAGGAGCGTCAAGGTTTCACCAATCTATTAGCAAAAGGTTTTACAGATACCTTCCGTTATATTCACGGAGATGTAACTGGAGCATATACTTGGTGGGCTCAGCGAGCTAAAACTAGTAAGATTAATAATTCTGGCTGGAGAATTGATTACTGGTTAGTTAGTGATCGAATAGCAGAAAAAGTAACTAAATCTGAAATGATTGATTCAGGTCCAAGACAGGATCATGGTCCAATATTACTGGAAATAGATTTATAGTTATAGATAATAAGTGATAATTATATCCTTGTTCAGAGGTCTTAAACCCTTGCTATGTGTCTAGGGACACAGAGCAAGGGTTTATTTTTATATTTTTGTAGAA
>JGI24714J26587_10003159_pt1 | contig 10495 bp, 6 predicted proteins | sample BioPla4DNA2_FD_26587 | JGI IMG/M metagenome (IMG submission 26587)
TTGAATAGTATCCTAGTCGGGATCTCGATGAGGGGCATTGCAATGAAGGTATTACAGATAGTCAAGACCAATGTTGGAGCAACGTGGGCTTTTTCTCAGGCAAAGTGGTTATTCGATCAAGGTGTTGATATTACTACGGTGATACCTNTTTCGGTAGGTGGCGTAGCAGACAGATATCATCAATATGGTATGCCCATTATTGAGGCAGATCTATCATTGCCAGTGAAAAAGCCATGGAAGCTTTTTGAACGCGCTCGACTAATCAAAGATCTGGTGGATAAGCATCAACCTGACTTGATTCATTGTCATTTTGTTACAAATATCATGATGCTCCGTCTAGCCTTGCGTAATTCGAATGTTCCGCGCCTTTTCCAGGTACCTGGTCCGCTGCATTTGGAAAGTAAGTTATTTCGGAACGCAGAGATCTTGCTCTCTCAGGAGAATGACTATTGGGCAGGAGCTTGCAAGAAAACGTGTGAGATATATAGGACTAGTGGAGTTGATAATAAGAGGGTATTCTTAGCTTATTATGGGAACTACAGCGACCGACCTGAGGACCAGTACTCTGCGCCTGAAGGTGTATTGCATCGTGAATATGGCTTCGATGATGGTCGGATCCTTGTGGGCATGATTAGTTATTTCTACAAGCCTAAGAGATACTTATTGCAAAAGCGTGGTATTAAGGGACATGAAGATTTTATAGATGCGATAGCGCAAGTAAGAAAAAAGCATCCGGAAGTAATCGGCGTCGTCATAGGGGATGCATGGGGCGACGCAAGAAGCTATGTTGAACGCGTTAAGAGATATGCACACGACAAATGTAGAGACGGTGTAGTGTTCACCGGTTTTAGGACTGATATTAAGAGAATATATAGAGAGCTTGATATAGCTGTTCACCCATCTCATAGCGAAAATCTGGGTGGAGCCTCAGAAAGTCTTGCTGCGGGGGTTCCTACCATTTCAACAGATGTAGGAGGGTTTCCTGACATCGTAGTAGATGGTCAAACCGGGTACGTTGTCCCTCCAAAAAGCCCAGATAAACTAGCCAATGCCATTCTTCGAATGATAGAAAACTACGAGGAAGCGCGGATAATGGCCGAGAAAGGAAGAGAGAAGGTAACAAGTATGTTAAACATTGAAAACACCGGCCGAGCTATACTGAGAATATATGAGGAAATACTAAATGGGGCTTTAAACACATGAGTACGGTCTTGTTTGCGCATGATGGTTACGTTTATTTGACGAGTGAAGGTATATACAGTGACACCTATGACGACAAAATCGTGTCTAGATACTTAGACATTGCTGGAAACGTCAAGTTTATGGTGAGAGTCCGTGATTCATTCAATGGAAGGGGAAAACTGAACCGAATCACCATCGAGAATTTCCAAGTTGTAGGTATCGATAACTTCAAGTCATTGAGAGGGATACTTGATTACCGAGCTATAGCGGACCGAGTCTCCGCGGAGGTAAAAGTGGCCGACTATGTTGTGGCACGTCTACCAAGTGATCTAGGTTTTTTGGCAGCACATTATGCTAGAAAGTACAACAAAAAGTACATGGTTGAAATCGTTGGGTGTCCCTGGGATTCCTTAAGAAGTCACAGCACGGTGGGCAAGCTCTTAGCGCCGTATTACTACTTAAGACAAAAGCAGACTACAAAAAATGCACCATACGCGATTTATGTGACAGAGAGATTCTTGCAAGGTCGATATCCATGTAGTGGGATGTCACTGAGTTGCTCGGATGTGGCGATTGAATATGCAGATCAGACAGTATTGGAAAAGAGGCTTGATAGAATTCGTAACACGGATAGACGGTCTCTGGTTTTTGGGTCGTTAGGCTCAGTTAATATGAAGTATAAAGGGTACGACACCGTCATTAAAACCCTTGTAAGATTAAACCGTGAAGGCAATACACACAGATATGTAGTCGCTGGAGCCGGAGATCCTTCATGGCTAAACAGTGTGGTAAGGAAATATGGTGCCGAAGGCATGGTGAGCATTCTTCCTCCAATGCCGCATGCAGCTGTTTTCGGTTGGCTTGATTCTATAGATGTCTATGTTCAGCCGAGCCGGACAGAAGGTCTGCCTAGAGCCCTAATAGAGGCAATGAGCAGAGCTTGTCCGTGTGTGGGTTCTAATGCGGGAGGGATACCGGAGTTGCTCTCGGATGATGCAGTTTTTAAGAAGGGAAGCGCGAACAGCCTATATGAGGCAGTTCTTCGGATAACAGATTCTATTGAAATTATGGTCAGACAAGGAACGATGAACTTCCGTAATTCGAAGAAGTTTGAGAAGTCTGTACTTGACACACGACGTTCAGCGTTTTACCGAGAGTTCGGTCTACAATAGGATATCGATCTTTGGTGTTGGTGGCTGTCTTCAAAAATGCGCAATTACAAAGGTTGATTTTTTTAGGTCTATGTCTATGGAGAGCGGGTTAAGTAAACGTCTTCTCGTCAAACATAGATCTTACTATTGGTCAGGTCGGGAATGCTTTATTCAGGAACATCCATGCGAAGTCCAGTACAAAGNAAGATCCGTTGCTCAGCTAACACTCACCCTTGCTGTACAGATAGGTAGGTTCGTGAGGCGCGGTATGAGAGCGACACTGAACAAGTTGAGGGCATAGCAATGCGTGCGAGGCCGCAATTGATTTAGGCTTGTTGGCTGGTGCAACAGAGGGTGCACATCAGCGCGACAGTGGGTTCTTGGTAATCTTAGGCGACCCTTGACATCTAGGATTTCAGAGCGTTGTTACTCTCAACACTACTGAGCGTGCTACAGTAGTAGTGATTGCTCCTCTACATGATCGTTCTAAAAAGAACGGGACCTCACCGTCCTGAGTCTAGTTTCCTGGATTCGCCGTTCAGCCCTCCCCTAAGAGGGTGGTGTCGTATATTATGTCTCAATTCCGGAGGAACTACAGAAATGGCAGCTGTTAATATGGGATTTTCAAAGCGAAGGAAGTTATATAGTAACGGGAGGGTTGAACTGATTAACCTGCTATGTTTTGCGTTTATGATAATGTTCGGGTTAGGCATCTGTATGGTCTTGCCGAGTACTCAACTTTCAACTTCACTATACTACTGTGGCGTCATAATCAGTGCTACGTTCTTTGCTTCCTTATCTGAAAAGGCCCGCACACGTATTGGATTTAGCGTTCTTTTTGGAATGTCGTTCTTGATCTTGTTTTTTACATACGGCTTCAGGGATTCTTCTGGGATTGACGATCCGGCCTACATTGGTATCTTCCAGCATGTTGTTAATCAGGGCTGGTGGCGTGTTTTCCTAACGACTACCATGGAGCCAGGCTACTTGATCTTAAACGATGTTGTGGCGACCTTTACCCATGATTATTTTTATTTACAACTGATAACATCATTTATTCCGTTGGTGCTTTTTTACAGAGGCTTCTCCAAATATCGCGACATCATTAGTTTGCCAGTATCGGTTTTTTTGCTTAGTACGATGTTATATTTTCAGATGTTAGGTGTAGCCTTAGTGCGGATGTNTATAGCCATTAGCATAGTGTTTAACGGCTTTTACTACATTCCGAAAAAAAAGGGGCGGACGTATGTCTTGCTAGTATTAGTAGCGTCGCTCTTTCATTACTCAGCGCTATTNATGTTAATACTTACGTACTTCACTATCGACCAGGAAAACATGTCAAGACGAGCTAAGCGCTTTGTAACCTTGGCTTTCTTGGGTATTCCGATATCTTTTATATTTATCGCACGATTTGTGGTTCCGTTGTTGGGGTCGCGCTACTCTGAATATGGCAATATTGGTAGCTTTAGTCTAGATGTCTCGAGTTTTGATACAATTCCGTTGTTGGTGTTACTCCTGATGAATATGAAGCGAATACCGGAAAGGAACTTGAATCAATACAGGTTGCTCTTAGCGATTTTTGCCCTGTCATCAATTATGTCTATCTATAGCAGCATGATTCTACTGGGCAGGCTTATATACTATGCAAACTCTGCCTTTTTTGTAGCTTCGGGCATGATGGTCAAGAGCTTGGAACGCAGTACAGTGAAGTTGCTGTTCTATGGAATCATTCTTGTATATGGATTCGTATATGTGTACTGGACGCAATTTAGCTTAGCTGCACACATTCCGTATTTGTTTCCATATCGGAATATATTCTTTACGATGTGACAATACTTAGTTGTTGGTTATTTCGGATAGAGAAAGGANGCCATAGGCGCGAGAGACACTTAGGTACACCACTAAAGACACGGAACCCGTAGCGATGCATTAAGAAGTGAAAGGGTAGCGACTAGCAGATGGCAACAATTGCTTTCTAGAACCAGTGAGTATCATTGACTACCCATGTAGTGATGACTGAGTTTGTGGTTTGGTTAGAAAAAACATATTATTGCATGGGATTTCCTAGAGATATGACAAGANGCGGCACGTTGAACTTACATGTAGCATAATTGAGACACCCTGTAAGAACACGAAAAGATCTTTGGGTTTGCTATGACACAATGGTTTGACTCATGGGTGTTCTCTGTGGCGATTAGGAACGCGCAGCATTTGATTAATGGTTATATGGGCTCTATACTAACTTGAGGGAAGGGGTAATCTGTGATAAGAGTATTGCATGTGCTTTCGGGCATGGACAGAGGCGGCTTGGAGACGTTGATAATGAATATTTATCGAAACGTTGATAGAACCCAAGTCCAATTCGATTTCTTGGTTCATACCGACAGAGAATGTGCGTATGATAAAGAGATCTCTGTGCTGGGCGGGAAGATCTACCGTATTCCTTNCAGAAGATCAGGAATATTGAGGAACCATCGTGCACTGAATGATTTCTTTAAGAACCATCCGGAATATAGGATAGTTCATCAGCATGTCACGTCCTCAAGCTATATCCACCCATTAAGAATTGCGCGGAAATACAAGGTGCCGATAAGAATCATACATAGCCATAATACCCGCGATGTAGGAGTCATACACAATGCGCTCCACAGACTCAACAAGAGGCTAATAAGGACTTGTGCTACACACTACTTTTCTTGTTCTTCTCTCGCAGCACGGTGGTTGTATCCGAAGAAGCAGTATGATGCAGGGAAGTTTACATTAATTAACAACGGAATTGATACCAAGAAGTTTCGTTTTGATGAAAGGCTTAGAGGAGAGAAGCGGCGAGAGCTAGGAATAGAGGGGAAGGTCGTTATTGGGCACATTGGACGATTTGAACGCCAGAAGAATCATGACTTTCTAATTGACATTTTCAACGCAGTTCACGATCGCTGCGACAATGCAGTTCTCTTGCTGATTGGCGATGGTCCCCTTCGTAACTCTATAGAGGAGAAAGTAGCATCATTATCGCTATCGAGCAAAGTGATATTTACTGGTGTTAGGTCGGACATACCTGCACTTCTTAGTGCCATGGATGTTTTTGTAATGCCATCCCTTTATGAAGGCCTGCCGGTTGTGTTGGTTGAAGCACAGGCTTCCGGTCTACCTTGTGTGGTATCAACAAGCATTACCGATGAAGTAGCGATCTTACCAAGTCTGAGATGGTGTGATCTGGAAGACGATGCGTCGACTTGGGCCCGGGAGATTCTCGAGGCATCACGTGAAAACACACACCGCAGTTCCGCGTATCTGCAAGTGATCGAGGCAGGTTACGACATAGCTGATGTAGCACGACTCTTGGTAGAGGTTTACCAAGAGTCATACCTCAATGTGTATCCCGGCTAGAGAGAAGTTCTCAGGGGTCCTACAGATAAAATGCGCACCCGAAGGGCACAGTCGTTTAGCTGACTGATTTATCGTAGGCGAGCACAGCGTTAGCTAATCCGTCTACAAAATGACGTTAGATGCTAACAGACTATAAGAATGACTGTCATAGACATGTGCCATATGGGTAGTGGTTTTCTTGGGTCCTATAGCGAGACTGATAGTGCAGTTCGTGCGACACTCTTGGGGAAAAAATAGAACCTAATTGCTTGATCGTAAGATCGTGAACTTCACCGTGGTGTATTAACCTGATTCTACGGGCAAGACGCAGTAGGCNTTTCTTTGCGTGGGAGTTGCTTAATAGACCAGGATTTGTTTGAAACACACTCGCCAGATGGAGTACAGAGATGAAAAAGACAGCCTTTGCAATCATGTTTATAACAGTCGCTTCAAAGATCCTTGGTTTTGTGAGGGAAATAGCGCTTTCTTACATATATGGCGCGTCCACCATCACTGACGCTTACTTGATATCCCTGACCATTCCAGGAGTAGTATTCTCCTTTATCGGTGCAGGCCTTGGAACAGGTTTCATTCCTATGTACAGCCGCATCAAAGAAGAGCAGGGAGTAGTTGCTGCGAACCGATTCACTAACAACATCATCAATGGAACCTTGTTATTTTCAAGTATTTTTGTGCTTATGGGTCTGATCTTTGCGAGACCTTTAGTCCGCATCTTCGCATCGGGTTTTGGCGGTGAAGCTCAAGAGATTACAATTCAGTTTACAAGGATAAGCATTTTTGCTATATACTTCACTGGTTTGGCAGGTATCTACAGCGGATACCTTAGGCTGCATGATAGCCACCTTGTCCCAAATCTGACAGGAATCCCGATGAATGTAATTATCATCCTGTCTGTCTTTATAAGTTCGAAGACAACTGTATATGCGCTTCTACTAGGCACGCTTCTAGCTCGGGCACTAGAGGTTCTTCTCATGGCACCGTTTGCGAAAAAGAAGGGATTTCAGTATGAGCCTGTTCTGGACCTAAGAGACGAGAACTTACGATCGATGGTTGCCATTGCTCTTCCCGTTATTGTCGGTGTATCAGTGAATCAGATTAATGTTCTAGTGGATCGTACCCTAGCTTCGCAGATCGCTGTGGGAGGAATCTCGGCTCTGAACTACGCCAGCCGGCTGAATGGATTTATCCAAGGTCTATTTGTTTTGCCCGTTTCAAGTGTTATGTATCCAATGATCTCCAGCATGGCGTCGCGGCAGAACTTGGGTGGACTCAAGAATATGCTCACTGATGCTATTGGTATCATCAATCTCATGGTTACACCCGCGACTATAGGGGCTATCATCTTTGCAGAGCCTATTGTAGAACTTCTCTTCGGTCAAGGTGCTTTTACGTCTGAGGCTTCTGCAATGACTAGCAGCGCTCTTCGTTTCTACTCAATCGGTATGTTAGCGATAGGTATACGTGAAATATTGACTCGAGCCTTTTATGCTCTTCAGGACACTAAGATACCCATGCAAAGTGGTGTGATTGCAGTTGGAATTAACGTTGTGTTAAACGTTATACTCGCTCGATTCTTGGGAATCGGTGGATTGGCTTTGGCCACCAGTATTGCGAATGTTGTGGCTACTGTCCACCTTCTTTTAGCTTTAGCCAGGAGCATTGGAGAATTTGGACTTAGGGAGATTGCCATACCTTTAGGTAAAGTCGTCTTGGCATCTACGGCGATGGGGTTTATAGCGCTAGCGACATATCGTTATGTCGGCGTTACCCTTAGCCATAGCCTATCGTTGGCTGCCGCTATCGGTGTAGGAGCGTTGTCTTATTTTATTCTTATCTATTTCCTAAGTGTTCCGGAAGCAGAGCGCGCTTTCGAAGCTGTCAAGCGGCTATTTAGGGGAAAGAAAGGCGAGTCCAGGGGGCGCAACCATCACCGTTAGTAGCTTTGATGTTAGTCTTGATGATTGTTTGCATGCCTTTAGAACCATTATGCACACGGGTTAGTACGCTACATGGCCGACTCTTCTTACAAATACAAGGATGTCTGCAAGCATAGCTAAGGCCGGTGATGTTCAATATAGAAGGCATTGGCTTCTATAGCTTTTCTAGAATCCATCATGAAGACCCGGTGCTCGTTGGCTGGTAAGAAAAAAGACGCTAGGAACGTTCCTGTCTAGGAGGATTTTGAATCTGTTGAACTCATGGTTAGACGGGAACTTAGCATTCTTGGTGTCGCATTTTGGTACACGACGCGATGCTAGCCAAATCACCTAGTCGAAACAAGACTCACTTGTCTCCCTACTACCGAGTATAGCAAGTGTGGGTTGAGATAAAAGAAGTTGCTGGGGGGTCAATAATGGTTGTTAGTAATGATGATCTGCATAGATTGCATCAGGTGCAAGTTGACATTTTAGATGAGATTGTAAGGATCTGCAAAAAGCATGGTCTGCAATATTTTCTTATCGGTGGAACTCTACTGGGAGCAGTTAGACATAAGGGATTCATACCATGGGATGATGATCTTGATATTGGCATGCTAAGGGATGACTATGAACGGTTCTTAGAACTATGTGAGACAGAGCTAGATGATGCATACCTCTTGGATTGCTACAAGACAAACCCCAAGTATTCGTTGCCTTTTGCGAAGATTCGAAGAAAAGGGACCGTCTACGAAGAGGAAGCACTGAGCCAGATTGAGGGGATCCCTAAAGGCATCTGGGTTGATATCTTCCCTCTTGATAACGTAAGGCGTAAGGGCGGCTTCGGTCAAGCGATTCAAGCCACAGTAGTGTCCCTGCTTAGTGGCTTCGTATTAGTGGAGCAACGCGGACACAGGCCTCGCACACTAAAGGGTCGCGTGGCTAGACGGGTCCTCTCTATTCTCGGTGTCGAAACGTCGTTCCGGTGGCTGGAGAAAGCTATGACCTTTTGGAACAAGTCGAATACAGACTTTTTAGTCAATTTGAGTAGTCACTACGGGTACAAGAAGGAAACTTTCCACAAGTGCAAATTTTTTCCTCCCCAGAAACTTGAGTTTGAGGGGAGTCTATATGACGTACCCAACGACTACGATCACATCCTGACTACGGTTTTCGGAGACTACATGACACCGCCTCCTAAAAATCAAAGGATAAATCATAGACCCGTGCGCATTGATTTCGGAGACGGCACTCGGGCGTTCTGAGTTAGGGTCAGGTCATTGACAGTGTTCGCAGTACAGTTGAAGCTCCAATTCAAAAGCAAGGTTCGTGCGCTAATAGTGTTAGCTATGTAACGATCAATCCGATTTTCCCGTATGGTATTGCGCTGTAACTCGAATCACTGATTGAAGACTTCGAGTCCTACTTCTGATTGAATATGTTACTTAAGCGATTCAAGGGGGGAAGACGGGTGGACAAATTATCACGCAAGCCAGTTATGCTCGGGATCGATGCACTGTTGACCATGATAGCCGCCTGCGGCGCTGTTCTCCTGAGGTTTGAGGGATTTCCGCCTCAGATGCAGGCAGGGTTAGCTTCCTTGTTGGTGCCGTTGGTTGCAGCACGTTTGGTCTCTTTTTATTTTTTCGGAATGTATCGCCGGGTGTGGGAATACGCAAGTATTGGAGAACTCTTAGCTACTATTAAGGCTGTCACTGTTGGAACGGTTATCAGCGGATTCTTCACTTTTGCCGTCATACAACAGTCCATTCCCCGCAGCGTGGTAGCGTTGGAATGGATGCTTTCTATCTTTTTAGTCGGCGGATCGCGCCTTGTGTGGCGCATGATTCGCGATGGACAAGGTATCTCGCGCAAGACTGCTAAGGGGAAAGGGAAGCCTGTCCTGATCATCGGTGCGGGCGATGGTGGCGTGTTGGCCGCCCGCGAACTGCGCAATCATTACCGTGATGAAGTCTATATTGTAGGGTTTATTGACGACGATCCTGCGAAGCAAAACCAGCAGATTTTTGGCTGCCCGATCTTGGGGACCCGCCAGGATATTACTCAGGTAGTCCAGGAATATCGGGTAGAAGAAGTTGTTATCGCGATGCCTTCTGTAGAACGTCGTGTCCTGCGGGAGATCGTGGAGATCTGCCAAGAAACCCCGGCAAAGATCAAGATTCTGCCCGGTATGTATGATCTGATCGACGGGAAGGTGACTGTCAATGAAATACGCGAAGTCCAGGTAGAGGACCTACTGCGGCGGGAACCTGTACGGCTGGATATCGACAGTATTGCTGGGTACATCAGCGGCAAAGTTGTTCTGGTGACCGGTGGGGGAGGTTCCATTGGTTCAGAGCTTTGCCGGCAGATTGTAACTTACCAGCCCAAGATGCTCCTTCTCTTGGACATCTGTGAAAACAACGTCTATGACATTGAAATGGAACTAAGGGCCATGACTGACGTACCCATCGTTCCATTGGTCAAAAACGTGCAGGATCAGGCCGCAGTTAATGAGATCTTCAGAACATACCGGCCTAAGGTTGTCTTCCATGCAGCGGCTCACAAACATGTACCCCTTATGGAAGTAAACCCTGAAGAGGCAATCAAGAACAACGCTATGGGTACATTTTTTGTGGCTCAGGCTGCAAACCTATACAGTTCTGATGTCTTTGTACTTGTCTCCACAGACAAGGCGGTCAACCCTACCAGTATTATGGGCGCTTCTAAGCGCATCGCCGAAATGATTATTCAGCATCTAGACAGGATCAGCAAGACCAAGTTTGTGGCTGTGCGCTTCGGTAACGTCTTGGGCAGCCGGGGAAGTGTGGTTCCCCTCTTTAAGAAGCAGATCGCTGC
>JGI24714J26587_10003167_pt1 | contig 10475 bp, 4 predicted proteins | sample BioPla4DNA2_FD_26587 | JGI IMG/M metagenome (IMG submission 26587)
GTTTACTACACTTATACAGGTGAAAATGGGGAAAGAGTAAGAAAGCCTATATATAATGCCAAATTTGAGGTATTAGATAGAAATGGCAATATAGTTACTGGAATTGGAGGAAATGAAACAGGAAGCACAATACTATTGACTATACCAGAGGGTATATCTATTCCCAGGGATTTAGTAGGCAGGTTTTTACCTGTAGCTGTTGCAAACCCAAAGAGGGATTTAAAGGATAGGGGCTTATATTACTCTAAAGATGATGCCATATCCTTCGTAATAGGAAGAGAGAATCCTATTATACTGGAAGTTAATCCCTATGTAGTCACCACAGAGGGAGGAGAGGACATAATAGTTAAGGGTACCAACTTCCAGGATGGTATAAGGGTATTTATTGATGGCAGGGAAGTAAGCAATCTTATCAGGGATATAGACAGGATTACAACAGATGGCACCTTAAGGTTCAAGGCCCCAGGTGGCAGGGAAGGAGAGACCATCCTGCAGGTAATGAATCCGGATGGTGGCTCTGACACCCATAGATTTGTATATGTAAAAACTATGAACATAGATCCTGTCATAAATACCATATCTCCACCTAAAGGTACCAAGGACACCCTGGTCATTATAAAGGGAAACAACTTTCTAAAGCCGGACCAGACAGCAGACGATACAGGTCTGGGCTTTAACAGGCTAATAGGAAGCAGGATCTTTTTAGGCAATGAGGATGTAAATACCTACAATGAAGACAGGCGGCTTAAAGACTATACTACACCAGAAGTAAAGGACAAAAACCTGCTCTATATAGAAAAGGATCCCTGGACCAATAGGGAAAGACTAGCTCTATCTCCTTACTACAGGAGCGCTCAAATATATGATNAGGNTGNCAGGGCCTACTCCATATATGTAAACTATGAAGGAAATCCTGTTATATCAGGAGAAGCAAATATATATACCTTTAAGCTAATGGGTGAAAGCATAAGGGCAGTAGATAAGAAGGGCATATATTATAATGTAGATTCTGAAACCAATATCCTGATTCTAACAGATGCAGCAGGCAATACCATCAGCTTAAATATAGACTTTGACTACAGGCTCTTTTCCATAGGAGAGGATGAGTTTGGAGAAAAAAGCCTAAAGCTTGCCGACTACTATGACAGCCTATACTTAGACAATGGCCAAAATCTCTACAGGATAGAAGTAGACGATGCCAACAGGGTAACACTATTTGACGGCAGGGGCACATCCTACAATATAGTAGTTGATGAGAACAAGATATATGCAGTCCAAGGCAGCCAAAGATATGAAGTGGAGGTAAATGAAGGCTTTATAAAATTTAACGGCATGGAGTTTAGATTCAAGACTCCCTACTATATTGATCCAGCAACAGGAGTCATTACAGGCCACAGGGCCAGGGTAAAAAACAAGAATGAAATATGGCTTACCATACCCCAAAAGCTAATACCAGGCTTTTATGATGTGACTGTAAGAAATCCAGATACCAAATCCCATACCATTAAAGATGGATTTGAATACCTAAATCCCCGTTCAAATCCAAGGATCAACTATATAAGCCCAAGCCAGGGTTCTGTTGATGGAGGCTACGATATAGTAATATATGGGGAGGACTTTGAGGATACTACACAGGTTTATATAGATGGAGTTAAAGTACCAGAGGAATATGTAAGGGTAGACAAGGCCACCTACCGCTTTATAACAGCTAGAGTACCTAAATACTCTGGCAATATAGATGAGGACTTCATAACCAACAAGAAGTATGTAGTAGTAACTGTAGTAAATGAAGATGGGGGCACAGCCCACAGGGAGGACCTGTTTGCCTATGTAATAGCCAGCTCCAGACCCAGAATAGATAGGATAGAGCCTACTAGTGGAACTGCAGCTGGAGGGGATTTAGTGGAAATATGGGGCTATGATTTCAGATACTACGAGCCCTATACAGGGGACATACCCAGGGAAGGGGATAAGAACTACGAGGACATAGACAAAAATGGCAGATGGACCTACATGGAAAGCACCAGGGATTGTGAAGAAATGGAAAGTATAGACCACCTCTACTACAGTGAGTACTGTGCCTCTGAAGTACTGCCCAAGGTATACTTTGGAGACAGGCAGGCTAAGATAGTAGAGTTTAACACTGGCTATCTGAAGGTAATAGCTCCTGCATCCTCAGTAGGCACAGTAGATGTGTATATAGTAAATAATGATGCAGGAACCTCCAACAAAGTGAAATTCACCTATGAAGGCTCATATCCAGCCATAAACCACATAATACCTAATACAGGAAATAAACAGGGGGGAGAAAACATACAAATAATAGGATCAGGCTTCCAGCCTTCCAATATACAGATCTACGATGAAAATGGAGAACCAAAACAAATGAGCACCTACTTGGTACGCTTTGGAAATATTACTAATAGAAATATAGCTAGAAACCTGCCTAACTCAGGCCTTATAAATGCAGGAGTTGCCACAGTTAACCTGGCGGGAGGCCTAAGGGTGGAGTACAAGGCAAGTGAGTTTGCTCCAATAATTAATATTAGCCTAACTGAAGGCAAGCAAATTTATACTGGTAGCTATGCCTATGACGGAGGTGCAGAATATATAAACCTAAGGAGCCTGAAGGACAGCAATGGAGAAGGTTATAAGGGCTATGAACTATTAAGGGTGGAAATAGAGGATGGCAGGTTGCTGGTAGACAGGGGCTATGCTCCCAGAGTCACCAGCTCCTATGAAGGATATCTGGATGTACAAACACCCTCCTACCACACCATAGGCACTGTGGCAGTAGCTGTAGAAAATCCAGATGGAGCCGCAGCCCAGAGTATGTTTACCTATAAAAATCCGGATAGTAACCCTCAAATAGACAATATTACCAGGGATGGGCAGGATCCTGTACCAGGAGATGACCAAAACATACTGATACTGCAGGTACACTACCAGGGAGGCAGTATCATTACCATAGAAGGTAGGGACTTTAGGGAAAATGCCCTTGTCCAAATAGGAAATGTAGTGACCATAAGTCCAAACAATATACAATACAGTCTCCCTAACAGGTTAACCTTCATCATGCCTGCAGTGGGAGAGGCTGCTCTTGGAAGGCTTCACAGGGTGCTGGTAATAAATGAGGATGGGGGTACTGCTTCATCAGCAGATTCAATTCCACCTATCTATATTGAATTCATAAAAGGAGAATCAAATCCCTCTATAGAAAGCATCACGCCAGACAAGGGGCCTACCAGGGGGGGAACCAAGGTTACCATCAAGGGTAATGACTTCAGGCAGACCATGGAAGGGTTTGATGGCAGCCTAAAGGTATATTTTGGAGACAGACCTGTACCAGAAAGGGATATTAATTTCATAGACTACAGGACCATTGAAGTGATTACACCAACAGGCTCACCAGGCAGGGTAGAAGTAAGGGTGGAAAATCCCGATGGCAGCCTGTCAAGGCCTAGTGGCTACTTTACCTATATATCAGGACCTACTATCACCAGGGTAGAGGACCCCATTACAGGTACCAGCATAAGGAATATATCTGTAAAAGGGGGAAGGGAGATAAGGCTAAAGGGTCGTGAGTTCATGGCAGGTGCCAGGGTCATATTTGCTCCGGTACTGAGGGAAGCTGAGGCAGGTGAAACTGGCAGCTTTATAAATATAGATGGAGTAAACTATGTGCTGGTAGATGGAATTGAAGGCAGCAACTTTAGCTTCATAGATGAGGAAACAGTCCTCATCACCACACCTGCGGCCAAACTGGGAGCCAGGGGAGTCATGCTCATCAACCCGGATGGAGGAGCCACTCCTGTATATGACCTTGTATACGACCTGCCAGGTCTGGATGCACCAGAGGGTGTGGTGGCAGAACTGGTATTTGATAGATATATTAAGGTTCACTGGAATCCAGTATCAGGGGCAGACTACTATGAAGTTTATGAGGTATCCAGAAGGGGGGAGGAGTATTTCATAGGCTCAACAGAACTAACCTCCTTCCTGTATAAGGACATAGAGCCCAATACCAGCTACAGATTTTTAGTCAAGGTTGTAGGAGAGTATGGTTCATCTAAGGCTTCAGCCCTCAGCAATACTGTAAGAACTGGAAGAAAGGCAGGCTATGAGGACCAGGATGGGGATCTGAACCAATACACCAGCCTTCAAAGATCAGGAAATAAACTAAATATCAACCTTGGCTATGAAGACTTCAACGGACTTTATGTAGACCTGAACCAAAAGGACTATGTGGGAATTAAGGAAGTAATAATAGGTATGCCACTGGATTTAGTATATGATACAAGCAGATATATAACCATAGCAGGTGAAGATTTTACATTAAGCTTTAGCCCAAGGGCCTTTAGAAACACTTCCTATGCCCCATATATAGGAGACAAGGATGCAGGTATTAGATTTAAAATATACTACAACACTGGCAACACAAACCTAAATGGAGCAACATCCCTTTCAGTCCAGCTGGCACTGGAAGGGGAATTTTACAGAGGCAAGGAAGCAGAAAAGATATATGACCTATCTTCATCCATGAACCTGACCTTAAAGTACGACACCCTCAAGGCCAGCCAGAGAAGGATTTCCAAGGCAAATATCTACTATTATAATGAAACAGAATCTAAATGGCTTGAAGTAAACTTAACTTCAAAAATAGGCAATGAAATTGCAGGTTCTATCACTAGGCTTGGCAGATACACCATATTAGGATATAGGAGGTAGAGGAAATGAAAAGGATGGCATCTTTACTATTTATAATGATACTTTTTAGCTCCATAGCCCATGGAGACCCTTTAGGACCTTATAGGAACAAATATATTGAAGGATACTTAATGGAAATAGCTGAAGATGAAGTAACTATAGAAGAATATGATGGGACTGTCCACACCCTTAAGATACTAAAGGATGCCATCCTTACCATCGATGGCATTCCTGTGAAGCATTCGGACTTTAGAAGGGGCATGGAGGTTTACGGCAGCCTGCAGGGTAGGAGCCTAAAGACTCTGGAGTCTTACTCTACAGAAAACCCTGGCTACATACCTCCGGGTAAGAAGGTAAGGGCAGGCATAGTGAAAGCTATAGAGCCTAATTCCATAACCATCAGGCTGCCTTCAGGGGAAGAGGAAGTATACTTAACAAATCCTGCCACCATAGTGAGCAGGAAAAAGGGCCCCACATCCATAGCCAGATTGTACGAAGGGGACAGTGTAAGGCTATATTTTGATGAATACAATACAAATACAGTATCCCGCATAGTTGTTGAAGGGGATTCCATACTGATAAAGGGCCTCTATAAGGCCACCCTATCCCATGTAGACAATTTTGGCAACAAGATAGTCCTTAAGGATGTAAAGAGGCTGAACAATGCAAACTGGACAGACTATAATGACCTGCTTACCCTGGACCTGGCCAGAAACCTTCCATTATATATAGGAGGGTACAGGCTGGATATTAATAAGATCAAACACTATATAGGCAGGGAAGTATATATAGCAGTAAAGGATTTCTTTGGCCAGGCTACCATAGAAAGGATAACCATAAAAAATGACAGGGAAAGGAACTATACAGATAAAATTGTAGATATAAACCATTACAGTGAATCCTTTACATTAAACAATTTACTAAATATATCCTTTAGTGATGGTACCATAATAGTTAAAAACAACAGGCTGGTGGACAAGTACTCCTTAAATCCAAACTCCACTGCCTTCATAGCAGCAGAGGGACATTTAAATCCCCTAGCCAGCCTGATCTACATATATGATGAGGATTTAAACAACTCCCAAATAGGGCAGAACTACCTTTTCTTCGGCAGACTAGATGAGATAATAGACTATGAAGTAGTACTTCATGATTATTCTGTACTTGAAAGAAATGAGTGGAACTACTATAGAAATAAGGATATAGTCCTTTACTATGATGACGATACCTATATATATGACCTGGACAATAAGAGAATCATTTCTACAGCAGAGTTCCAGGCAGGGAACTATGCTGTAGATGAGGACTCATCCTATGCAGACAGGCAGGATCTGAGGGACTGGTATGCCTATGTATATACTGATGGCAACAGCATACTGGCAATTGGCCTTACAGAGAAGGAAGATGACCTGATTATACAGAGAATCACAGCAGGCACCATTAAGGCCAAAGATACAGACCCCTATATAGGAGATGTAATCATACTTACAGATGGCAGGGACTGGAGCAGTAGAAATGAAAGCTTCATGCCAAAAACTCAGGATATGAGGCTGATGATAGAAAATGCCTTGATTATAAAGGAGGACAGGCTCATAACTAAGGATGAGCTTACAACAGGAGATAGACTGTATATAGTAAGGAACGACATTGATACAATATTTATACTTGTTAAATAAAGGAGTGTTGACATGAAAAAGCTATTAAGTCTAGGACTAGTATTAATCATACTTTTCACATCCTTCAGCTCCTATGGAGCCCCTATAGACTATATGGGAGGGGTAAACAACGAATATGAATATGAGGAAATAGTATTTATCACAGGTACTCCCATTAGGTTCAAGGGGGAAGTCAAGGTTAAGGAGAAGGTAAAGGACAATGTGGTAACTACCACCTATGACTTTAAACTAATACCAGAAGGTGGAGAAAAAAGGGATAAGCTGACAAGAAAGCTTACCTATGAAACAGTATATAGTGAGGATCCGTCAAAGGGGCAATCCATAGGCCAAACCAGGGTAACTAAATTTTCAGAAACCATAAGTATAGGAGGGGATAAATATATACTTGAAGACTATCAGTTTTCCCGCTCAGATGTCATAGACAACAGGCCTGCCTCCCACTTCTATACAGGAAATTTAAGTGGAAGGAAGTACTATTCCATAAACAAAAATGAAGGTCAGATAATAGTAGACATATCTGGAGGCCTGGTAGGCTATGAAAACTTCTGGGGCAGTACAGAAACCCANNAGGTGGTACAGATNATNACCTATCCAGACAATAGCCAAGGCATGGTAACTACCCAAACTTCAGANAGCTTAACTAAAAGGCTTATCTACTCTGACAATGATGTTAATTTAATAAGCTTCAATGGTGGATATGTAAAAACTTCAAATAGGGAAATAGTATCCAGATATGACTACAGCCTTCCCTATGGAGGTCTAGGCCATATAAAGGGTACCATGGAACTATCTAAAGATATGAACCCAGTATTAGAAAGGCTGGTGGTTCCTAAATTTAGGGATGTGGAAGGTCATTGGGCTCAGGAATATATAGAAAAGCTTTATTCTTTGGGAGTATTTGACGATACATCCATGACCTTCTTTGTACCAGAAGGGCCTATTNCAAGGAAGGAATATATTGTAGCAGTCATGAAGGCCTCCAACATAGAGCCGGAGGTGCCGGAAAAGAAAAGCAGTAGATCAAGAAGAAACCAGGAAGTGGAAGTTTCACCTTTTAAGGACATATCTACAGAGGAAAAGGACTACTTTTACATAAAGGAAGCAAAAAATTTAGGCATCATTAATGGCAGAAGCCACAACCTGTTTAAACCTAAGGATTCCCTAACCATAGCAGAGGCAGTTACCATACTCATCAGGGCACTGGGCTTCGAAAACAGGGCACCAAATCCAGCATACTATACCCCCTTTGCAGATGATGCCAACATACCAAACTGGGCCAGAGACTCAGCCTATGTGGCCAGGGAAATTGGATTGGTTACGGCAGACAGGTTTAACCCAAACAAGTCCCTGACAAGGGCGGAAGCCTCACAGCTGCTGGTAAGATTCCTGGAATTTCTGGAAAGGGATTTGCAAAAAGACTACAGGGAAAATATAATACTATTTAACTAATTCATACTAAGGAGATGAAGTCCATGAAAACAGATAGAAAAGCAGTCCTTCTGATACTGGCATTTTACCTTATTTCATTAGCAGGACCCTTGCCAGCCTATGGGGAGGCCCCTCAGAAAGATATACAATTTATAATAGAGACAATAGAATATGTAAAGGACAACTACCCCTTTGAAGTAGAGGAAGAAGAGCTAATTAACAATGCAGTCAAGGGCATCCTGCAAGGCCTTGACCCCTACAGCGACTACTATACCAGGGAAGAGGCCGGAAGGCTTTTAACCACCATAACTGGCAGCTATGTAGGCATAGGCCTCTATATCGGAGAAAGGGATGGCTATATAGAAGTAATATCAGTCATAAAGAGCAGCCCTGCAGAAAGGGCAGGCATTGAAGCAGGAGATCTAATAGTATCCATAGATGGCAAGGATATAAAAGATATGACAGCAGAGGAAGCTTCAAATTTAATAAGAGGACCTGAAGGCAGTACAGTTAATATAGGCATATTGAGAAAGGGGAAGTCCAAGCCCATATACTTTAATGTCCCCAGGGAAAGCATTATACTCAATCCAATTGAATACGAAATACTGGAAGATGATATTGGTTATATAAGGATTTATGACTTTAATCCATATACTACTAAGTACCTAAAGGAAGCCCTAGGGAAAATAGATGAAAAGGGGATAGACAAACTTATAATAGACCTGCGTGACAATCCAGGAGGCCTGCTCAATCAAGCCCTGTCAGTATCCAGGCTCTTTGTACCTGAAGGGCCCATACTGCATGTAAGGCAAAAAAACAAGCCCCTCAGGACCTACTATTCAACCTTGAAGGAGCCTAAATACCAGCTGGTTGTCCTGGTAAATGAAAACACAGCCTCAGCTTCAGAAATATTTGCAGGGGCAGTACAGGACAGGAAGGCAGGCGTAATAATAGGTGCAAAAACCTATGGCAAGGGTATCATACAAACCCTGTATCCACTAGAAGATGGCAGCCTGATAAAGATGACTACAGCAGAATATCTGACCCCAAACCAAAACTCCATCCACAATACAGGCATTCAACCGGATATAATAGTAGAAAACAAAAGAAATGATGATCTCCAACTCAAAAAAGCCATAACCACCCTGCTGTCATCCTAAATTTTATTGTCATTCAGGACCTTTACCTTTTTATCATTCTGAACGAAGTGAAGAATCTCAAAACGAAGGATCTCCGAGCAAAGAATCCCAAACTCCAAAGAACCGGCCTTATTAACTATCATTTGCAGATTTTGTAACATAATTGTAATACTATTTACCTTTTTTCTGTTGTATAATGTTAATACAGTTTCCATTGGAAAAGCAATCCGCTTTTATGGGACAATTGATTGTTACAAATCTATTACAAAATAATTCATGCACTTGATAAATTTAACAGCAGGTGTTATAATGCTTTATAGCTATGTGATTATATGTACTAAGTACATATAAGAATAAAAAACTATAAAAATAAAATTTAAATAAGGGGGTTTTTTAAGTCATGAATAAGCGAATTATATCACTAGTCCTTGCATTAGTAATGGTACTAGGAACATTTAGCTTTACATTCGCTGAAGAAGCCGTAGACGGACCAACCGATAACGAAAAAGTTAATTGGTTGATCGAAGAGGGCTTGGTAAAAGGCGATGAAGGAACAGGCGAATACAGACTAGCTGATCCAATTAAAAGATCAGAAGTAGCAGCAATGGTAGTTAGAGCAAGAGGGCAAGAGGACCTTGCAGATTCACTAGCAAGTGTTGAAAAGTTCCCAGATGTTCTAACATCACCAGGAGACAAATGGGCTAATGGATACATTAATGTTGCTGCAGCTGATGGTATAGTAAAAGGTTATGAAGATGGAACATTCAGACCAGCAAACAACATAACAAAGGCTGAAGCCGTTGCTATGATGGTAAGAGCTGCAGGTGGCCTAAGTGAGGAAGAGGAAAAATTAGCAGTAGGTAAAAACTGGGCAGCACCTTACCTAATCAAAGCAGCTGAACTAGGAATTCTTGAAGGCGTAGAACTAGGAAATGCTAATGAAGCAGCTACAAGGGAATTTGTATTTGAACTAGTTTACAACACACTTCAAATTTCAGAAACTGGAAGATACAACATACTAAAAGGTATAGTTTTAGAAAACTACAGAGTTGAGTCCTTAGACAAAGACGAAATTGTAATAGAGGTAATAAGAGAAGTTCAAAGAGCTAACTATGCAGAAAAATCAAGAGCTGAAGAAGGAGACCAAATCAAGCTTGTTGTTCCAGCAAAAGTAGCAGATGTTGAAAACTTATTAGGTAAAGTAGCAGACTTTACAATCAATGAAAAAGACGAAGTAGTAAGAGTAAAAATAGACGACAGCTATGAATATGTTCAAGGAGCAATTGAAGCTACAAAGGACAGATTAACAGTAGGTACAAAGAGATATACAGTAGAATTAGACGAAAGATACGAAGATAGAGATGAAAGAATATTCAGATCATACTTCAACAATGAAGACTTTGCATACAGAGATTTCTATAGAGATGAAGATGCAGCAAATGCAGAATTTGCAAGAGTAACTGTTAAAAATGGTAAAGTATTATTCATCGATGCATTTACTTTTGATGATATTGCTCCAGTAGCT
>JGI24714J26587_10003170_pt1 | contig 10471 bp, 9 predicted proteins | sample BioPla4DNA2_FD_26587 | JGI IMG/M metagenome (IMG submission 26587)
GGCAAGCTAATCCGCGTATTCTATGCACTTTTAAGGACAGGCAATGATTACAGTGCAGAAAAAATGCTAGGAGACATAAAACAGAGCATGAAAACAGCAGCTTAATCAAGCAGGAAGGAAGATATCACTTTTGGTACAGAGCGAATCAAGCCGCAGAAGCTCAAGGAACCGATAAGAAAACACAGGATTTCATAAAAAAGAAGAGCCGGGACAGTCAGGTTGAACAAATCCATAAGGGCGAAGACCCAGCTCAGGAGCATGACTGACGTTCCACCTCTTGGATAGGCAGGACGAAGGAATTAAGGGCGAAGACCCAGGAAGACATGGGAGGGTAGCTGCCAGGAGATGATGTGGAATCCCACTGGCCACAATACAAAAAAACGAGCGGCTTAGCGGAGGTTGCACACCATTATCCATAATTACACAAAGATGTAATTAACAAGAGGAGAGCTCTTTGAAACAAAAATGAAATACTGTGATTTCAAGAGATATTAAAAGGAAATGGTAGTTTATTAAGGGAGGTTAGAAAAATATTGGGCTAGGGAAAGATATTTCGGCTTGACTAAAAATGAATATTTATAAATAATTAGTATTAATGCATTGTAGAAAACAGGGGATAAAGGCATTTATGTGAATTGGTCAAGAATTATTCCGGGTTTACTGCTCTATCATATATTGTTTGACCGAAAAGGAGTGGAAGATTGAATTGGGTTCGGTTTCTGTGATTATTCCCGTCTACAATCGTGTAAAAAGCATTGGANGAGCTTTGGATTCTGTTCTGAAGCAAACTTACCAACCTAAAGAGATTATTGTTGTGGATGATGGTTCCACAGACGGCACTGTTGATTATATCAGAGAAAACTATCCCCAGGTTACGGTTCTGACCCAAGCCAATCAGGNGCCAAGTGCTGCCAGGAACCGGGGAATAGCTCACTCTACTGGAGAATGGGTGGCATTGTTGGACTCTGATGATATTTGGTTACCCGATAAACTCCGGGCGCAAGTGCAGATTATTGAGAAAAATCCCGGCTTGGGAATGATTCGGAAGTAGAAGATATAAAAATTGTTATGACTATGATGAACAGGTTGTAAAAAGACCGGTGGCCCGAGCCGTTTCGTTTTTTCATTTTTTGAAACAAACCACATGTCATACTTCAACGGTCCTGCTCCGGCGAGAGGCCCTGGAGAAGGTGGGCCTTTTTGATGAAAAATTGCCAGCAGCTGAAGACGTGGATCTTTGGGTCCGTATAGCCTACTATTATAAGGTAGTGCAGGTTAGACAACATTTGACAGCCGTCTTTGTATCTAAAGACAGTATTTCCCTCAGCCGCAAGAAAACATACTATTATGATCTTCATGTTTTGGCTAAATGGGATCCAGGACAGCCAGATACCTTGGATGTGGAGAAAAGGATAAGTCCTATTAAATATCGGAGGATAGTATTTAATAATACTTTGCTGCGGGCATGGCGCCTGTATAAACACTGTGGACAAGCAGAGGCAAATGAGTTTTTGGCCCACGCCCGGGAGATTTTGGGGCTTTCGCTTATAGNGATGGAAGCAATCTCTGGATACCTTCGGTTACGTGGACTTCGCTTGAACCATAAAACACCGATAAAATAATGGAAAGGCCTGATTTGTCAGGACTTACGGGGATCTGCCTAAAGCGGCCGGGGCTTGTAAACCGCACAGAGGTGTGATATAATAAGGGCTGGAAATAAGGCCTGGAGTTCGACCGTTAAGCCTCGAAAGGAGAGGGTTTGATGTTCCTGTCCGCCGAGTTCTTTTGGAAGATCTTCGAGGTCACTGGATCGGTCACAGCATACTTGCTTTACCGCGAGTTAATCAACACTCAACTGGTCTAGTTTCCTTGTCCAATTTCATAGGCTTAAAGACGATGATGGAGAGAAGTAGGTTGAGTACAGAACGGTGCAGGGAGGGGCGGCGTGACTGAAACCGTCTCCCGGGAGTCCAACCGAAAGTTCGCTCCGGAGTTGCAGGCTGAAGTTCCAGTAGGCTGTGCCGGGTCCCCTCCGTTAAAAGGGGGTGGGTATCGGAGAGTGATCTCCCGTACTTAAAGTGGCTTTTTAGCAATCAGGGTGGTACCGCGGAAGTTGAGAAACCTTTCGTCCCTACAGGGAACGGAAGGTTTCTTCTTTTTGTATTCTTTGGTGCAAGGGGGATTGAATATGAAGGAACAAGTTCATTCCATTACTGACGAAGCCTTGGCGGCCATTGCCAAGGCCGGGTCATTGGCTGAACTTAACCAGATTCGTGTGAACGTCCTGGGTAAAAAAGGCACCCTCACCGGTGTTCTGCGCAGCCTGGGCAGTTTGGCGCCGGAGGAACGCCCGATTATGGGCGAGTTGGTGAACAAGGCCCGTACCCAGTTGGAAGCAGCTTTGGAAGATAAGGGACGACAGCTTGCTGAGGAAGAACAGCAAAGGAAGCTCGCGGCCGAGCGGTTGGATGTAGAGTTGCCGGGACGGCGGCCAAGACGGGGCCATATCCATCCGCTAAGGGCAGTGGCGGAAGAGATTTGCGAAGTGTTTTTAGGCATGGGTTTCAGCATCGCCGAAGGCCCCGAAGTGGAGTTGGACTACTACAACTTTGAAGCCCTTAATCTCCCGCCGGAGCACCCGGCCAGGGAGATGCAGGATTCCTTATATATCAACGAAAAGGTTTTGTTGCGGACCCATACCTCCCCGGTACAGGTCCGGACGATGGAAGCACAGTATCCAAAGCCCATCCGGATTATTGCTCCCGGACGGGTTTACCGTCGGGATGCCCTGGACGCCACCCATTCACCCATGTTTCACCAGATTGAAGGGCTGGTAGTTGACGAGAATATTAGTTTCGGTGATTTAAAGGGTGTGCTGACCATCTTTGCCCAGAAGATCTTTGGTGAGGACCGCAAGGTGCGTTTTCGCCCCAGTTACTTCCCGTTCACCGAACCCAGCGCCGAGGTGGATGTCTCCTGCGGCTGTGGCGGCAAGGGTTGCCGGATCTGCAAAGGCACCGGCTGGCTGGAGATCCTGGGCGCTGGCTCGGTCAATCCCAAGGTCTTGGCCATGTCCAAGTATGATCCTGCTAAGTACACAGGTTTCGCCTTTGGCATGGGCATTGAACGGATTGCCATTTTAAAATACGGCATCACTGATATCCGGCTGTTTTATGAGAATGACATCCGGTTTTTACGGCAGTTTTGATCATCAGGCAGGATGATTGGATAGGGGGATGCGGATATGCGTGTTTCGATGGAATGGTTGCGGGAGTATGTGGCAACCCCGCTTAACGCCGAAGAATTGGCTGATCGCTTGACCATGGCCGGCATCGCTGTGGAATATGTGGAGAAGATGGCCCAGCGTTATGCAGGTATTATTGTGGCCGAGGTATTGGAGGTAAAACCACATCCGCAAGCAGATAACTTGCAGGTTTGCCGGATGGGCGTAGGTACAGGTGAACTCACGGTCATTACCGCAGCGCATAACATTAAAGTCGGGGATCGGGTTCCGCTGGCGCAAACCGGCGCTGTACTGCTAAATGGGACGAAGATTGAACCCGTTACTTTTAAAGGCGTTACATCCCAGGGGATGCTGTGCTCCGAAACGGAATTGGGCCTAGCGAAGGAGTCCACCGGCATCATGTTGCTTCCCGGCGACAGTCCGGTGGGTGGGGATGTTGCCAAGGTGCTTGGCCTGGACGACGAGGTACTGGTGCTGGAGCTGACGGCCAATCGGGCGGATTGCTACGGTATGTTGGGTGTGGCCTATGAGGTGGCGGCTGTCACCGGTTTGCCTGTGAAATTACCCGAGTTTTCCGTGAAAGAGGAAAATCCCGTGGATATCAACGAGATGGTCACGGTGAAAGTCCTGGCTCCCGACCTGTGCCCGCGGTACGCCGGCCGGGTGCTGACGGATTTGAAGATTGAAGACTCGCCCCTCTGGCTAAAACGGCGGCTTTTGGCGGCTGGGCTGCGGCCCATCAATAATATCGTTGACTTGACCAACTATGTGATGTTGGAGCTGAACCAACCGCTGCATGCCTTTGATCTGGAGCGCCTCGCCGGTCGGGAGATTGTGGTCAGGAGAGGGTATGCCAACGAAAAGATGCAAACTCTGGACGGGGTGGAAAGGGAGTTAAATCCGGAGCAACTGGTCATTGCCGATGCCAAGGAAGCACAGTGTATTGCCGGTGTGATGGGTGGGGGAGTGAGCGAGGTAACCGCCCAGACCAGGCAGATCTTTTTGGAATCGGCGTACTTTGCGCCGGTCAGCGTCCGCCGAACCGCCAATGCCTTGGCCATGAGGACCGAGGCGGCCCTCCGCTTTGGCAAGGGCGGGATCGACCCTTCCGGTACGGTACTGGCTTTAGACCGCTTGGCCCACTTGGTTGAGGTTTTATCGGCTGGCCGGGTGGCCCGTGGTGTAATTGATCATTACCCCCAACCCATTGCACCCAGGATTATAACGGCAAGTGCCGGTCGGATTAACCGCTTGCTCGGGACAGAGCTTGCCCCTGGCGAGATGCAAAACTACCTGAAAGCCTTAAACCTGGAGGTAACGCAGGAAACTGCAGACCAGCTTAGGGTGGAAATCCCTACCCGCCGGCCGGATCTGGAGAACGAGGCTGATCTGGCGGAAGAAGTTGCCCGCTTGTACGGGTATGACCGGATCCCGGTGACTGTTCCCGCCTCGAAGGTGGTGGGCAGGCGAAACCTCCGGCAAATGATGGAGAAGACCATCCGGGAGACCCTCACCGGTTTTGGCCTGACGGAGATTATCACTTATAGCTTTCACGGTGAGTCCGCCTTTGAACGCATGGGTCTTGCCGCCGACGATCCACTGCGTAACACGGTTCGGATGTGGGTGCCTTTGAGCGAAGAAGGCTCGATGATGCGTACTACTTTATTGGCGGGTATGCTGCAGACTTTGGAGTACAATGCCAAACGCCGCCAGAATGATGTGGCCTTCTTTGAGCAGGCCCGGGTCTATCTGCCCCAGGCCAACGGAGAACTCCCCGCTGAGCCGTTACATTTGGCCGGCGGCTTGATGGGGCGTGCTTCCGAGCCAGGCTGGAACCAACCCGCCCGGAAAGTGGACTTTTATGACGGCAAAGGGCTGCTGGAACAACTTTTTGGGGTTTTGCGCGTCGACAAGGTTGGTTTCAGCAAAGGATACCATCCTTTGCTTCATCCCGGCCGGACGGCCCAGGTGACCATTGATAAAAAATTGGTGGGGTATGTTGGCGAGATCCATCCGAAGGTAGCCCAGGAATATGACCTGGTCGAACCGGTGGTTCTCTGGGAACTGAATCTGGAGGAGCTTGTCCCCGCCCTGGGTAAAACAGAGATCACCTATCAGCCGTTGCCGAAATATCCGGGGATTGCCCGTGACTTGGCCGTCTTGGCGCCCGAAGAGGTTAAAGCTGCTCAAATTCAGGCGACCATTGCCCGGATTGGCGCCGAACTTTTGGAGGAGGTCTTCCTCTTTGACCTCTATACCGGAGAAAATATTCCCGCTGGCCACCGTAGCTTGGCCTTTGGGTTAAAGTTCCGGGCAGCCGACCGGACCCTGCAGGAAGACGAGGTTAATGCCTTGATGGAACAGATTATAACTGTACTGAAACAGGAATTTGGGGCAGAGATCCGCTAGGGCCGGCTTGTTCTAAACCCGCAACCTCCCTCATAGGTTTTACCGACCGGAGGGAGGTTTTTGTATGGGAAAACGTAGGGGCGAACGGTGGCTGTGGGTGCTTTTGGCCATTTGCCAGCCACTTATCATTAGCGCCCTTTATTATCCTTGTCTATCCCAGGAGAAGCTGTACTTGGACTGTTTCGTCCGCCTGTTGTTGCTGGCTGTTGCCGTTTGGATCCGCCGGGGCTTGCTGCCCTTTTTTCAGAGTGGTACGGTTCGAGCGCTGTTAATCCTGGTTTGTCCCTTGGCTTTGGCGGGATTATCCTTGGGCGCCGCCTAGGAGGTTGAGGAGTTCCGCCTGGGTTTGCACATTTTGGATGGGATACTTAATGGCTACATCGTCGCCTTGGGACTGGAGCCTCTCTTTGCCGCCATGGGTTGGGTGGCTTTTTTGGGTCGGAAGGGAGGCGGTTGGCCGGTGCGCCGGGCCGAGAGGGCCCGTTTTCTCAGGCGGGCGGTCCAGGTCTTGTTAAAGGTGATTTTTGCCCTGACTGTGCTGTTACTTTTGGGCTTATACGCCTTGTCCCGCAGTTATCTCTTTGATTGGCCCTTCTATTCCCGTATTTGCAGTATGTTGGTGGCCAGCGCCTTCCTTGGCCCCTTGTTGTTCCTCCATTATCAAGTGCGCAAGAAGATTGAAGGTGAATTGTATTTGGTGGAGATGGAGCTGGAACATGCTGCCGACCGGGTATTAAGGGTGCAAGCGGGGGACGAGGGGGTGTATAACCCCGGTTATATCCGGTTTTGGCTTGATTACCGCCAAATGTTGATCAATTGCACCCGTACACCGCTGTCCTGGGAGAACTGGGCGGTTTTCATTCTCTTACAATTGGTCCTCCTTGGTGAACCCTATCTTTTCAGCGCCATTATTCTATAGCCGGCGATTGACTGTTTTAGGAATTCTGCCGGCAAGCGGCAGGAGTTTTTTTGTCCTTGAATAATAATTGTAGGTAGAAATTTGCCGGTAACATAAAAAGAACAATAAGGTGGGTCAGCAATGGGAGATGGCGGCAATGCTTTGGGTTTGAACCGGGTTACCCTTAATGTAATGGGTGAAGACTACATTGTAACAGGTAATGACACTGTAGAATACATAGAAAACATCGGCCGGTATCTCAATGAAAAGATCGAAGAAATCAACAAAGCCACAGGCGGGGGCAAATTGTCGAAGGTGCAGTTGGCCATCCTGGCTGCATTGCAGGTGGCGGATGAATATTACAAACTCCGGCAAGAACATGAGGAACTACTGCAGTTGATTAAGGAGGCTAAGTAGGGGGAGTAGCGATGACCTTTTTAGACTGGGTAGTTGTGGGTGTTCTGGGGTATATGGCCTTTCGGGGCTTTCGCAAAGGATTGGTCGGGCAAGTCTTCGATTTGCTGGGAACAATCCTGGCTGTCGCAGGGGCTTTTTATTTTTTCCATCCGTTGGGGGAATATTTGGCCAAACTATTGCATATTTCCCGCAACCTGGCCAATGTGGTGGGTTTTATCTTGGCGGCAGTGGTTATTTCCCTCGTCTGCGGGCATTTTGCCAGGCGCTGGGAGCGAATGGATAAGGCCGAAGCGGTTACCATTACCGATCAATTGGCCGGCGCCGGATTCGGCATCATTAAGGCCTTGGTCGTATTGATCTTTATTTTCATGATCATGGTGACCCTTCCTTGGCGGTTCACCCGCGAACCGGTGCGCCGTTCCTTTTTAGCCCAGGATATCCTGCGGCTGACACCGGCCTTCTTTTTCCTGCAAGAGTGGGCGCTGCCGGCGGATGTGCCCCGGTTGATGGTTACTCCCGATGGCCTCCAGCTGCGTCGCTTTAATTACCGGGAGTTGGATGGAGCGGTTTGTATCGACTGCGGCGGACGGGTAAAATATGATGGCCTGCAGAAGAAGGGTATCATCTCTTATCCCCATTTTACTTGCGCCAAATGCGGCAGGGTAAGCGACGGCTGCCAGACCTTCCAAGGCTACCACCTGATCTATAACCGTTGCCCTTACACGGAGAAGGATGGCACTGACTGCAAGGTCTGGGCCAATCCCAGGAAAGCGGTGCCGGAAAAACCCTGCCCCGTGTGTGGTAGATCCCGATAGCTCCCTGCTTCTTACGGGCATAATAGGCCCGGGGAGGGGAGATGCTTGGTTTTGTCTTGGTTATCGCCGGTCGTAAAACCAATTTTGATCTACATCGGCGCTCTGGTGATGGTCCGGTTGGTCGGCAAACGCGCCCTTGGTGATTTGAGTCTCTTTGATTTTGTAGTTATGGCCGGTATCGGTGACGTGATTATCCTTGTCGGGCTGGAAAACCGGGTAACTTTGGGACAAGGCCTGTTTTTTTTGGGCATTTTGGGCGGTATGGAGGTTTTAATATCACTGCTGGTCTTCCGTTATCCCCGCTTGGCCCGGCTGATTGAGGGTTCGCCGACCATGTTGATCCGGTCGGGCTATGTGATCAAAGATAACCTGCGCCGCGAGAACATTTCCGTCAACGACCTCCGCCAGGAACTGCGCAAACAGGGCGTAACCGGAATTCACCGGGTGGAAAAGGCTTTTTTAGAATCCAACGGCGAAGTGAGTGTAATTCTGAGAGATTCCATCCTGCCGAAGGAAAAAGAACTGCAGTTGCAGTTGGCGGAAATCCGGCATGAACTACAAGCGCTACGCCGTTTGTTGGAGAGAGGAGAGTAATTGTGCGGGTAGCACTTGTTTTTATCGACGGCTTTGGCCTTGGCGAAGCTGACCCGGAGATCAATCCCCTGGCCTGGGACGGGTCTTTTTTCCATAGCTGGCTGGGACAACCTTTGACACGTCAAGGAATCGGCGCTGGAAGAATGGCTCCCGGCCTGGTGGTGGTGCCAACCGATGCCTGCCTGGGTGTGGAGGGACTGCCCCAGAGCGCCACCGGACAAACCTCCCTTTTTACCGGGGTCAATGCCCAAAAAGCAGTGGGTCATCATGTTAACGGTTTTCCCACTGCCGCCTTGCGCCGGATCCTGCAGGAGAAGGGGATTTTTGCCCGGCTGGCCGGGACAGGGAAACGGGCGGTGTTTGCCAACGCCTTTACCACCGAATATCTCCGGGCGGTGCAGGAAGGTAGGGTGCGTGCTTCTGCGACCACCGTTGCGGCCCAGGCCGGCGATCAACCCCTGCGTCTGGTGGACAAGCTTTTGGCAGGCCAGGCAGTCTACCAGGACCTGACCAGAAAAGGGCTCGTGGAACGGGGGATTGTGCCGGAGACAATCTCTCCGGTACAAGCAGGCCGGGATCTGGCAACAATCATCAACGCGAATGACTTTACCCTCTTCGAATATTTCCAGACTGACCGGTGTGGTCACAAACAGAATAAAAGTTGGGCCAGGCAGATTCTTGAGGATTTCGGGTTATTCTTCCAAGAACTGCTGGCTGGGTTGGAACCGGCGGAAACTTTGCTGGTGGTGACCAGTGACCACGGGAACTTTGAAGCCCTGGACCGGAAGGCCCACACCCTGAACCCGGTGCCTACCATTGCCTGGGGCGCTGCAGCGGCAGAATTCACCACTGTCCGGTGTTTGACGGATATTCTCCCCCGGATCCTGCGGGTACTTCAAGTCCCAATGGAATAATTGATTGTTTTTGTATATGAAATGCTAGCGACAAGGATGAAACACCAACTAAAAGGAAGTGTGGGGTAGGAATGGAGGTTCTTGCGCCGGCCGGCGGCTGGGAAGCGCTGAAAGCGGCGGTTAATGCCGGGGCCGATGCGGTATATTTTGGCGGCAGCTTCTTCAATGCCCGTCATTATGCGGAGAATTTTGACCGGCAGGAACTGGAAAAGGCCGTGGATTATCTGCATGCGCGGGGGCGCCGGGCTTACATCACATTTAACACCTTAATCGCACCGGCAGAGATGGCTGAGGCTTTGCAATACGCCGTTTTCCTCAGGGGGATTGGGGCCGATGCCGTGATTGTGCAGGATTTAGGGTTGCTCGGCCAGATCCAGACCGGTATGCCCGATCTGCCGGTGCATGCCAGCACACAAATGACCGTCCATGATGCCGGCGGTGTGCAATTTTTGGAGGATTTGGGCGTTAGCCGGGTGGTCTTGGCCCGGGAACTCAGTTATGAAGAGATTAAGCAAATTGCTGTCGAATGCCATGCCGAGCTGGAGGTCTTTGTCCATGGGGCCCTCTGTGTCGCCTACTCCGGCGGGTGTTTATTCTCCAGTCTGGTTGGCGGGCGGAGCGGCAACCGGGGGAAATGCGCCCAACCTTGCCGTTTGACCTATGAGCTGTGGCAAGACGGGAAAGCGCTGCCGTCTCCCTTGGGTGATCACTTGCTCTCCCCGAAGGACCTCTGTTTGCTGGCGGATCTCCCTAAATTACACGAGGCCGGTGTATGTTCCTTAAAGATCGAAGGCCGGATGAAAAGCCCGGAGTATGTCGGCACGGTGGTGCGGGTTTACCGCCAAGCCGTCGATCGCTACTTGGCTGATCCCGAGCATTATCAGGTCAATTCCCAAGAGATGGAGGACCTGACGGCCGTCTTTAACCGGGGCCTCACCTCCGGTTATTTCCACCATGATCTGGACCGGGAGGGTATGAGTCCGGGACGGCCCAGCAACCGGGGACAATTTATCGGCCGGGTCGTCAGGTATGATCCCAAGTCCAAGCGGGCGGTGCTGCAACTCCAGACAGAGCTTTTGACCGGAGACGGTTTGGAGTTTTGGGTGACCCATGGCGGTCACCGGGGGATAGTGGCGGAGGATCTGCGGCTTGGTGGCAGGCCGGTCAAAGAAGGACAAGC
>JGI24714J26587_10003175_pt1 | contig 10466 bp, 9 predicted proteins | sample BioPla4DNA2_FD_26587 | JGI IMG/M metagenome (IMG submission 26587)
CGCGGCTTCAGCCTGCGTTGTTTTTGATCTGCTGGCGGAAAGCACCGAATATCGCGATCGGGTGCATGAAAATACCCAGCACTTCCGGTCAGCTCTCACCCAAGCAGGCTTTGATATTATCCCGGGAGAACATCCAATTGTGCCGATTATGCTTTATGATGCCAATTTAGCTCAGGAGATGTCCCGCCGCGCTTTAGACAAAGGCGTATATGTTACCGGGTTCTTCTATCCTGTGGTGCCCAAGGGTTTAGCCAGAATTCGGACTCAAGTTTCAGCTGCCCACACCAAAGCTGATCTTGATTTTGCAGTCGATGTCTTTGTCCAGGTGCGGGATGAAATGATTGCTGACGGATTTAAATTCTAAAATAGTAACCTATTCTTATTGCCCATCCACCTTCTCGGCATATCTTGGTTATGAGAGCCTAAAGCCAAGGTGTTAGGGGGGTTATCGATGCTGCATAATAGGCTTAGAAGAGTTTATTCAGATCCCGGACTGCAAAGCCAGAGTTTAAACCGCAAATTTGAGCGGATTTTTCCACATCAAGTAGAGATGGATTATTCAGCATATGTTCAAGCTAAGCGCCCAGCTGCCCACCGATGGGCCAGCACTTGGGGCAGGACTTGGAACCGCAAATAATTGGCAAGAGGGTCGGATTGGTTTCTGACCCTCTTTACTTTGTGTTCTGCAGTTGAACTGGGATAAATAACCGGAACTATGTAAGATTATACTTATTTCGGCAATTGCTATACTTGAGCAGGATTATATTACTTTTGGTAGAATAATCCACTTAATAAGGAGTTGATCGGGATAGGGGGGTGGCTGAGTGACTGCAAGGAAGCGGCTAGGCGATATTCTCATTGAACGAGGCCTATTGAACGAACAGCAGCTGCAGCTGGCATTGGAGGACCAGCGAACTTCCGGTGATAAATTAGGCGATATTTTAGTTCGGCTGGGTTACATAACAGCAGAAAAAATGGCAGATGCCCTCAGTGTTCATCTGGGTTATCCCCGGGTCGATTTGGCGCGCCAATATATCGCTCCAGAAATTGTTGAACTTGTTCCGGATCAGTTTCTCCAATCCCATGATGTCCTACCTTTAGCAGTTGAGAACAGCATCCTGACTGTTGCCATGACTGATCCCCTTAATATATTTGTCATTGATGAACTGCAGCGGATCACCGGTATGGCGGTTAATCCTGTGATTGCCACTGCTGAGGAAATCAAAACAGCCCTCAGCCGCGCGCAAGATATAGCTTCTACAGCCCGGAAAGTTTTTGATGAGTACGCTGACAGCGACGATGACGAAGACCAAGAGGAACTGGAGCAGGATCAGCACCTTGGTGATGCACCAGGGGTGCGTTTAGCAAACATAATTTTGGAACAAGCAGTGCGGGAACATGCCAGCGATATTCACCTTGAACCCCAAGAAGATGAGATGGATGTCAGGTTTCGGGTTGATGGTATTCTCCGCAAAGTGATGACGGTGCCAAAAAGACTGCAAAGTGGTGTGCAGTCCCGGATTAAAGTGATGGCTAATCTTGATATTACTGAAAGACGCCGACCTCAGGATGGACGGATGCAGTTGAAGGTCGGTGATGCCGAGGTTGACCTGCGGGTTTCCACTTTACCTACGATTCATGGTGAAAAAATTGTCGCTCGGGTTTTGAACAAAGCCCATGGACTTTTAAGCATAGATGAGCTGGGTTTTAGTGACCAGACCACCGAACAGCTGCTTCGGATTTTAAAACTGAACCAGGGGATTATTCTGGTTACCGGACCTACCGGCAGTGGAAAGACCACTACTCTATACGGCTTCTTATCTCACCTCAATTCGGTTGAAAAAAATATCATCACCATTGAAGACCCAGTTGAGTATCAGCTGGAAGGTATTAACCAGGTGCAGATCAATCCGAAGGTGAATCTTACCTTTGCAACCGGACTGCGGAGCATCCTCCGCCAGGATCCGGATATTATCATGGTTGGTGAGATACGGGACACAGAAACTGCGGAAATAGCTGTGCGCTCTGCCTTAACAGGTCATTTGGTTTTGAGCACTCTTCATACCAATCATACTGTAGCGACAATTGCCAGACTGCTGGATATGAATATAGAACCGTATTTGATCAGCAGCACTGTTTCTGCAGTGATTTCCCAGCGGTTAGTGCGGAAAGTCTGTCCAGACTGCAGGCAGGCGGTACCGCTGACAGATCGCCTGATGATCCAGTTTATCAAATCCTTAAATCTGCCGGTTCCGGAAGTGGTCTATCAAGGCAGAGGCTGTCCGCTGTGCAATGATACCGGCTATTTTGGTCGGGTTGCAGTTGAAGAAGTGTTGATAATGAACAAAAGACTGCGGCAGGCAATCGATAACCGCGCTGGTGAGGACGAGCTTAAGCAGATTGCAGTTCAAGCTGGGATGACTACCCTGCAGGAGAATGCGGTTAAAAAGCTGGTGGATGGAGTTACAACTACTGAAGAGATTATCCGTACTGTTTACAGCATTGATTAACAGGAGGCATTGGGTTGAAATCTGTAGAGAATATCTACGAACTGCTGGAAATTGCTGTCGACCAGAAAGCATCAGATCTTCATTTATCTCCGGGGATACCGCCGTTTCTCAGGATCTTCGGCAAAATTACTCCCTTAACGGGTTATAAAGCATTGGTGCCGCAGGATGTCAGCCGTCTGCTCCAGCTCATTGTTCCAGAAGAACAGCAGCAGACGTTAGAGAAAAAAGGCGAAGTTGACTTTTCTTTTGGTCTGAGGGGGATCGGCCGCTTTCGCTGCAGTGTGTACCGGCAGCGGGGCAGTTTATCCTGTGCGATCAGAATTATTAATTCGAAGATTATCGGCTTAAATGAGCTGGGGCTTCCGGAAATCATCGCGGATATTGCCCGCAAAAAAGACGGCTTAGTGTTAGTAACCGGTCCTACTGGGAGCGGTAAGTCAACTACGCTGGCAGCCATGATCGAGCTGATCAATCAGGAACAGCAGGGAGTAATCATTACGCTCGAAGATCCGATTGAATACCTCCACCAGCATCGGGGCTGCATCATCAATCAGCGGGAAGTAGGCACTGATACCTTGAGTTTTGCCAGCGGATTGCGGGCAGCCTTAAGAGCGGATCCGGATGTGATTTTAGTTGGTGAGATGCGGGATTTAGAGACAATCGGAACCGCAATCTCAGCTGCGGAAACTGGGCATTTGGTCTTATCAACACTTCATACCAGGGGCGCTGCCAACACAATCGACCGAATTATCGACGCATTTCCGGCNGAAAGTCAGCAGCAGATCCGCATTCAGCTGGCATCAGTTATTCAGGCGGTCGTTTCTCAGCAGCTGATTCCCCGAAAAGACGGGAGCGGCATGGCAGCAGCAGTGGAGGTAATGCTGGGGACACCAGCTATCCGCAATATGATTCGCGACAGCAAGACTCATCAGATCCCATCCGCGATTGAAACGGGAACCAGATTTGGCATGCAGACCATGGATGCGGCCATTGATGAGCTGGTGCAGCGGAATGTAATCGATCCGGCGGTGGCTAATATGTATCGTTCCTTGTAGCGGTGGTGATAGATATGGCTAAATACATCTATAAAGCAAGAGATTCCCAGGGTAAGCTGGTAAGAGGTTCTTTTGAAGGNGATTCCCGGGACGCTGCGGTTAAAGCNCTNAAAAGCAGGGGACTNATTNTTACTCAGCTGCAGGAAGCTCCCGAAAGCAGTTTCAGTAAACTCAGCAGGTCTGTGTCCCGCAAGCCGGTTAAAGCTAAAGTGCTCGCAATTTTAGCAAGGCAGTTTGCGATTCAGTTAGAGGCGGGAGTTTCGCTCATCAACAGCCTCCAGCTCTTGGAAGAGCAGAGTCAGGACAAGCGCTTAACGGATGCACTGCGGACCATCCGCTTAGATATTGCCAGCGGCAGCTCTTTCACTGATGCGATCAACAAGCACAGANCTGTTTTCCCCCATGAATTTGTCCATCTGGTGGAAGCGGGGGAGCTTGCGGGAGAGCTTTCGACAGTTTTTAACCAATTAGCTGTATATTACGAAAAGGAAGATGAACTGCAGAAAAAAGTGTCAGAAGCCTTAATGTATCCTGCAATTATTGGAAGTGTAGCGTTTTTAGTAGTACTGGCACTGTTATTTGTGGTTTTGCCGATGTTGATTCAGAACTTCTCATCCTTCGGAGTTCAGATACCGGCGATCACCCTGGCAGTTCTTGATGCCCGGGATTTTGCCGTCAAATACTGGTACGCTATTTTGGCACTGATCATCGGTTTTGGATTTGCTTATCGCTGGTATTTCAGCACCAGTGTGGGCAAGTGGCAGAAAGACTTGATTATGTTAAAAGTGCCGGTGCTGGGAAATCTCAACAAAATGATTGTTTTTGCTAGGTTTTGCCGGATTTTTGGATTGCTTTTAGACAGCGGCATATCGATTATTAAAAGTTTGGATATTTGCGAGCGGTTAGTAGAAAATGTAGTGATTAAGCGTTCGTTAGCGAAATCGCGGACAGCGGTCGAGTCCGGCCGCAGTCTGGTGGAACCAATGAAGGAAAACCCGATTTTTCCCATGATGCTGGTTCAGATGATTGCAGTCGGAGAATCAACCGGTAATCTGGAGAATTCCTTGGGGCATCTAGCGGATTTTTATGATAAAGAAGTGAATTTCGCCGTAGGATCTTTTACTAAACTAATCGAACCTATAACGATTTTAATTCTGGCGGTGATTGTGCTGTTTATCTTGGTCTCCGTNTATTTGCCGATGATTCAGATGATGACACAGATATAAAGGGTGAGGTTTTTGCGNAGATGCCTTGGTTTAGATATCGGGAGTGAAGTGATTAAGCTGGTAGAGCTGCAGAAAAAGGGTAAGGATGCGGTTCTTTACACTGCGGCTCAAACACCTACTCCTCCTCATGGGTTTAGTAAAGGCAGAGTTTCAGATCTTGAAGGATTAAAAAAAGCTCTGCGTCACTTGTTGGATGTCTCTGGACATAAAACTGAAAATGTCGTTTTGGGCATTACCAATCAGGATGTGCTGATTAGGAAAGTTACAATGCCTCCCATGCCCGAGAAAGAGCTAGCTGCGTCACTTGATTTTGAAATCGAAGATATTTTTAACCTAACAACCAACAGCAATACAAGTTCCGTGGTTTACAGCTATGATGTTTTAAACCGGACCGAAAAAGAGTTGGAAATTATTGTCGTCGGTTGTTACCGGGATTTAATTGATCCGTACATCGAACTTTTAAACAGTGTTGGTTTAGTCCCCCATGTGTTTGATATAGCTGCTTTTAGTCTGCCGCACCTCTATAAGCAGGATAATATCTGTTTTGTGGACTTGGGGGCTCATCAAACTACAATTTATGCTGAGATTAACAATCAATATGCGGTGCATCGAGTGCTTCCCGTTGGGGGGGTTATGATTGATGAAGGTATCAGTCAAGCTTTCGAGGTTGACATTTCCGCGGCAAAGCAGTTGAAGAATCAGAATGATCTTGACTATCTGCTGCTTAAGGGGGCGGGGTCAAAGAATCTGCTCCGCTCGGTGATCCAGCAGTATATTGGGGGGATCTTCCAAACCCTCGATTATCTGCGGGCGCAGCTTAGGGCATCAGCAATCAGTGAAGTGATGCCAAAAGTAGTTTTATGCGGCGGCAACGCAAACCTGATGGGATTTGATCAAATTCTCGCACAGGAACTAGGTGTAGCCATTGAAATCTGTAATCCATTCTCAGCCGTAAGCCTCACAGAAGCTAGGAAACTCCCTGATGATGCAGCTATTTACAGCAATGCGGTGGGGCTAGCTTTAAGGGGGTTAGCTGAGTGAAGATTAACTTGATGCCTGTTGAACACAGGCCCTTAAAGCAGAGCAAAGTTCGCTGGGAGTTTGTTGTTATCAGTTTAGGGTTGGCTTTGTTANTAGCAGTACTTGGGTTTGGATATATGCAGAATTTGCGGTTGGATGCTTTAAAGCAGCAGTATCAGAATGCCGTTAGTTATACGAACTCGCTGCGAGAACAAGCAAGGGCAGTGCAGGAATTGGAAAAAGAGGTTGTCAAACAGACCGATAAGCTTACCTATTATTCGGCTTTGGCTCAAAAATCGAACCAACACGGCCTTACTGAACAAGTATTGGTACCGATAATTGATTGTGTTCCCGACGGTCTCTGGCTAACTGAGGTAAGTATCGACAACCAGTATACGGAAATTACCGGGTATGCCGTTGATTNCCGGACTATTACCGAGTTTTTGCGGAATTTGGGCGAACAAGGATTTACTGCTAAAGTGAATTCCATCAACGCTGCTTCCAGTATTGTAGTAGATTTTCAGATCGATGTGCAGAGGAGGTAATGCTGTGCTTAAGGGTCCAGTTAAGGCCGTTTCAATCAGCATGATTTATATCGCAGTATTAGTTTCAGCGTATTTCTTACTCTGGACCCCGCTCAGTGAGGCTGACCGCTTAAGTTATTTAATCATTGATGCAGAGCAGGAACAGAGTATCTNTAATCTGCTGATCAGCAGGCGACCGTCGCTCCTTAACGAAGTCGCTGCAAAGGAAGAAAAGATTCGAGAGACTAAAAGCCTAGTGCCCTCCGCAAGTGATCTGCCGGTAGTACTGACGGTNATTAAGGACCTTGCCGCAGAGGCCGACGAAATAAAACTAGAGTATTACACTCTAAGAACCGCTGATGGAGAGTCCTGGTATCCATTGACGCTAGAAATGAGCGGACACATTGGCAGCCTTGTCACGGTGCTGGCGGNTATCACTGCTAATCTACCCAGCGTAACCATTGATAATGTTCACCTGACAAGCGATGCAGAGAGCGGAGTTGATTTGTATGCCAATCTCAGTCTCTATGTGATTCCCGATGACCAGGACCCGGATCACTACTGGGCTGTTCCTGTGCCTTTGCAATCGGGTACTGTGACCAAGAACNCTGAAGCATTTGGCATCCCTTTAGCGGTCATCGACCAGTTTAGTACCGATGAAGTCTCAGTGTTGGGAATCATAACTGCCAGTGGAGATCAACGGGCTTTGATTTCATTTAATAACAGCCTGCAGTGGTTGAAAGTTGGCGATTATATTGGACCAGCACGGATAGTAGATATCACCAACAGTCTAGTGATCCTTAATTTAAGCGGCATAGAGATTCAACTTTCATTAGGGGGGCGGAGTTCATGAAGAGAAAATTTGGGTTAAGTTTAGCTGGTTTATGTTTAGTCTTGATTTTATCAGTCGCGGTTTCTGCAGCCAGCACCGATTCGGTGGATATGGAGTTCAGCAATGCGCCTTTAGCTGATGTCTTCCATATTTTAGGTGAACTTGCCGGCTATAATGTGCTGATTGATCCCAGTGTATCCGGTACAGTAAGCTTTTATCTGCGNGATCTGCCAATTGCAACTGCGCTGGATTTAGTATCCCGCACTACCGGTTATTCCTATCATATTGTTGACAACACCTTAGTAATAGCATCAGAGGAAAGACTGCAGCAGGCATTTGTCGAACCTGATTACGCCTTTATCATCCTTGAATATACTGAGCCTGNAAATGTGGTGCAGCTGCTTCGAGTAGTATTCCCGAGATTGGATACATACGCTGACGCTCAGCATAAAATTTTGGTTTTATCGGGAAGTAAAGCTGATGTCCAAGGTGCAATTAAACTAGTAAAGCAGTATGATGAAATCAGCGCCCCAAAAGCAAGTCACGCGGTATCTATTCAAACCGGTGAAGAAACGCTGGTAACTAACAGTATCAGAGTTGAATACGCGGATGGATCCCAGCTTGTACAAAAGCTGCAGGAGCTGTGGCAGCACCGTAAATTCTCTTGGAATCCTGCCCTTGGTATGCTGTCAGCAGCTACTACTGCTGATGAGTGGAAGATGATTGCTGAGTTCATTANCGCTCAAGATGTTCCCGATTTTGTACTGAAAGGGATAATTCAAGGCAATAACCAGATTTTGGTATTAATCGAATACAAAGGGAAAACGCGGCTGGCTGCAGTAAATGATGTAGTTGAGGGTTGGACACTAACCTCAGNGCAGGACAAGGAAGCTCAATTCGTAAAAGGAGAGCGGAATTTCACTGTCCGGATGGGGAGGTAATAACATGCAGACAAAGGCACTGTCCTGGAAAATGTGGTTGGGTACCGCGCTCGTTNTCCTGTTAACTATGACGAACGCTGTCGGCGCGCAAGAGCTGTCATTTTACTTTGAAAATGCTTCTTACCGCGATATCTTTACCACCATCGGCGAGTTTGCGGGTTTGAGTGTGTTGATAGATGATGGTGTGAGTGGATCAGGTACGGTTGAGATTAAGAACCGCTCCCTGGAAGAAGCATTGGATCTTGTGGCGGAGTTAAGCGGCTGTACCTATAGTATTACCGACAGCAGCTTACTGGTAGGCTTGAAATCGACTGTGGAGCAATATGAAAAGCGCTCTATTCGCCTGGTAACAGTCAAGCATGTGGAGCCGCAGACCTTGGTAGAAATGTTAAGCCGGATTTTTGCTGATATCGAAACTTACGTCCAAGAAAACGGTATTATTGTTCTGAACGGAACCGTAAGTGTGTTGGATGAAGCGGAAGTTTTAATTAATGATCTGGATCGCCCCAGGCGTACTTATTCCGAGACGGAACAGACTGTGCTGGATGTCCTGCGGCAGCTCGCTTTTAACCTGGACTTAAACCTGATTGCTTTATCCGAGTTTGATGAAAAAATCGTGATAACCGATCTTGGGTCCATGGATCCGGATACTGTTATCGAACAGCTTAAGAAGGTTGTAGATATTGAGATTGAGTTTAAAGATGACTCGATGATTGCTGCCAGAAAAGAACCGGAGGTAGTGGTTGACCCGGATAAGATTAAAGTGTATCGGCTCAATCACACTGAACCGCAGGCAGCAGCGCGAATGATCGGACTGATTCTACCATCAGATCGAATCCAAATCGATGAGTCGACTAAAAGTGTCATGATTAGAGCGAAGGACTATGAGATTGCTCAAGTTGACCAGTTTATCCTGGAGTATGACCAGCCGTTAACGCAGGTTCTCTTAGAAGTGTGGATTCAAGAGATGAGCAGCGATGCTCTCAATGTTTTTGGGATTGAATGGAACCCCAATTTTGAAGGCTTTGTGCTTTCAGAGAATCGTGATTCCGGCAGTAAAAGCTATGTTGAACTTACCTGGGAGCCATGGGAAGTAGCTTTTGCTCTAAGGGCGCTGGAAGATAGCGGGCAGGTGAAAATCCTAGCTAGTCCCAAGATTGCAACCTTAAGCGGACAGGAAGCTAATATTTTTGTAGGAGATAGAGTCCCGATTGTGCTGAGAGATGATGAGGATAATGAGCGGATTGAGTTCCTGGAGTCAGGTATCAATCTTAGAGTGTTACCGCGGGTATCTGATGATGGTTATATCACAATCGCGGTGTGGCCAGAAGTAAGTACTTTTTCTTTTATCGAGGGAGATTCTTATCCTCAAATCAGAACTCGCGAAGCCGAGACAATAATTCGGGTTAAGGATGGTCAGCCAGTATTGATAGGAGGACTGCTGCAGGAGCAGGAGGTNGAGAGCACTAACAGTGTTCCAATCCTATCAAATCTGCCGATCCTTGGGCGTCTCTTTACCAAGACCAGTAAGTCTACGGAAAAGACCGAGATGAGCATCTTTTTAGTACCCCATGTTGTAGATGGCTCGGACGGCCTAATCCCTAAGAGTTATTTTACGGAAACTCAATAATGGAAGATAAGCGGGTTTCCCAAAATAAAAAATATTTTAGGGATTGAAAGGAGGTAATCGAAAAAAACTGTAGAATATTAATGGGAGTTATTATCAGCAAAATATTTGAGGAGGCTAAAACATGTTAAGACTTTTATGGAACAGAATGTCTAAAGAAGAAAAAGGCTTTACCCTAGTTGAACTGTTGGTTGTAATTGTTATTCTAGGTGTATTGGCTGGGATCGGTATACCGACATATCGTGGGTTCATTGACAGATCATATGAGGCTGCCACACTTGCTGAGCTTCAGGCAGTTAGTATGGCTATAAAGTACTATTTCATGGAANACGNTGAAGTGTCATTTGAAGAAAACGATGAAGAGTCATTTGATCTAAGTAAACTGGGAAGATACTTAGGCGAGGACTTTAAGGATGGTAAATATTTGGTCTATAGTTTGACGCTGGAATCTGAGCAAGGTTACATTAGTGCTACAACATCTGATCCTAAAAGAAAAGATGCATGGATTTATTTAAAGGATATTGAAGGTACCAATATCCGTCGTGGAGACATTGTAGTTGTAAAGCCTAGTCAAACACCAGACCCTAATCCAACACCATAAGATTAGTAGAATAGAAAAATATGAAATAACCCAGCGAGGATATTTTCATAATCCTCGCGGGGTTATTGAAGGTTTTATAGATAGGGGGGATATTGATGTTTAACTGGTATCGGAATGAAAAAGGTTCAGT
>JGI24714J26587_10003186_pt1 | contig 10419 bp, 10 predicted proteins | sample BioPla4DNA2_FD_26587 | JGI IMG/M metagenome (IMG submission 26587)
GAAAAAGAAGAAGATAAAAATAGTGGAGCATTTGAATTTATTAATGAGCTTTTAAAAATATACAAAAAAAGATAAAAATAAAAGCTCTTTTCTCCTTTCAGGAAAAAGAGCTTTATTTAATTTAATTCATGTTTTTATACCTTTTAATATTGTCGTCATTCAAAAATTCATAAGCATTGTTTATTTTTTGGAACATTTCTGTTGCATTGGGAGCCTTGTTTAAATCTGGATGGTATTCTTTTGCCTTTTTTCTATAGGCTAGTTTTATTTGATATTTATCAGCGTCATAGGGGACCCCCAGTATATCACAGCTTTCCTCGTATTTCTTTTTAAAGTCATTTGTNGGACTAGTATATTGATAACCTCCAGACCTATTATATTGTCCTGTATAGTCATAGTAAGAGTCATAAGTTTTCTGTTGATTCTGGTATTCATACCATTGTCTAAACCATTCCTCCCACTCTCTTTGCTGCCTTTCCCATTTCTCCCTTTCTTCTTTTCTTTTCCTTTCTTCTTCCTGTCTCTTGTAATTGTTTACGTATTCAGAAAATGAAGTATATGCCCTCGGTCTATCATAGATTAGACTATTTGCAAGATCGTAAAAGTATTCTTCTATCATGTATTTTATATATTTTAAAAAGGATATAAATTGACTGCCAAGCAGTGGTAGTATAAACAAGAATGTTATAATTAGTAGCACAAAAGGATTAAGCAAAAGATATATACCAAAGGGACCAAAAAGCATAAATAAAAGCAAGCATCCTCCTGCACCAATAAGGGCAATAAAGCCACGTGCAATTCTGCTTAACAAATCAACAAAAAAACCCATTATATTGATAGCCACATCTAAAAATTTAGATATTAGATTAGTAATTGTGTATATAATTTTTCCTAATATTTTCCTTCCACTATTCATTTTAAACTCCTTCTTGCCACATTTTACAACAATGAAATTATACCATATTATTGTTAAATTTAGTAGATTACTTTATTGACAATAAGTTATTTAATAGGTGTTTAGAGAAAAACAGTCAATATTTTATAACAAAATATGGGAACTGTTTATGAATTTATACAAGAATAATAAAAAGTAAAAAAATCAATACATTTAGAAAAATTTGAATATGTCAAAAAATTGTCTAATTTTGTATAATTAAACAAAGAGGTAAATTTTGGTTTATCGTAAGGATTACGTTTGTACATAGATAATAATATTTGGAAAGGAGGATAATATGAATTTAACCTATGCTGCTGGTAAAAAGCTTTTTGAAAAGACTGTTGATATTCTCCTAAACTATCTTAATAAGGATACAGAAAAAAATTTATTAAATCTAGTAGATTGGATACAAAAATTTATGGGAGGAATATTTCAGGAAAAATATTATGACAAAGCAAGGGAACTGATAAATGATAGCCAAAACAAATGGATGGGTTACTTACAAAGTGCCCTTGAAGATATACATCCCCAAGTACTAAAGATGCATGTACTTAATTTAGGATTTGAAGCCTCAATATATGGATTGAAAAAAATACACAAAATGAGGGAAGTACACAACTGTAATATACCATGGGCAATATTAATGGACCCAACCTCTGCATGCAATCTTTCTTGCACTGGATGCTGGTCTGCAGAGTATGGTCACAATTTAAATCTTACCTTTGAGGAAATGGATGATATAATAAGTCAAGGAAAGGAACTAGGAACCCATTTTTATATATTTGCAGGGGGAGAGCCTTTAGTAAGGAAGGAAGACATAATAAAGCTATGTGAAAAACATGATGATTGTGCCTTCCATGCCTTTACTAACGGAACCCTGATTGATGAAAAATTATGTAAAGATATGCAAAGGGTAGGAAACCTTTCTCTTGCAATAAGCATAGAAGGATTTGAAGAAGCAAATGATATGAGAAGGGGGAAAGGAACCTTCAAAAAGATAATGAGGGCCTTTGATTTATTAAAGGAACATAAATTGCTGTACGGAACATCCATTTGTTATACAAGCCAAAATTATAAAGATGTAACTTCTGATGAATTTTATGATATGTTAATAGACAAGGGAGTAAGATTTTCCTGGTACTTCCACTATATGCCCATTGGCAATGATGCTAAGGTTGACTTGCTGCCAAACAAGGAGCAAAGAGAATATGTATATAGAAGGATTAAAGAAACTAGGGCTCTGGAAGGTGGCAAGCCAATATTCTTGATGGACTTCCAAAATGATGGACGTTTTACTAAAGGCTGTATAGCAGGAGGCAGNAATTATCTGCATATTAATGCAAATGGGGATGTGGAACCCTGCGTATTTATCCATTATTCCAACGNAAATATAAGGGAGGCAACTTTATTAGAAGCACTGAAACAACCATTGTTTATGGCTTATAGAGACAATATACCCTTTAATGAAAACCACCTCAGACCTTGTCCTATGCTGGAAAATCCAGAGTATATTGAAAAGATGGTTAAAGAAACCAATGCAAAATCTACAGATCTGCAATCACCAGAAAGGGTAGAGGATTTAGTTGCTAAAACTAAGCCTTATGCAGAACAATGGAAGGATAAGGCANATGAATTGTGGAAAGAGATTTGTGAAGAAAGAAAAGCTAGTATTTGCAATTAAAAAATCCCTGCATGAATATTCCTGCAGGGACTTTTATATATATTAAAGGTGGAGCTTAATCTTTTTCCTTAATTTCTTTATAGAATAGGGCTAGGGCTCCTGCTGTAGTCCTTGTAGCTAAAGGCAGGGAGCATCTGGTAGTTCTATAAAATCTTTCATCATCATCTTTAATATGCTTAAATTTCCTGTATATTTTTAGGGCTACCCTTGAATTAAATCTTATATAATCTTCAACTGAATCTAATATATAAGCACCAGAATTTATTTTAAATTCCTTTATATTATCGTAGCTTTTTGAAACATATTTTTCGTATTGGTGATGATTGTCTAAAAGCTTTATATTTGCATGTTGAGGTACAGTCATATCTTGAATTAGGTGTAATGTGGCCCCAAAGTAAAACATAGACTTTTTATATTTTTTCATACTCCAATATTTTAAAGCNTTATNATGATATTCAAGTGCCAATTCCATGGCATTTTTTCTGCCATATAATCCTCTCTTTTTTACAGGATGATAAAAATGGTTTGCACTTTTAAAATCCTGATCTGCCCATACTACACCCTTATTTAGACTGGTTATAAAGCTGTTAAATAAATTAAATTCCTTTATATATCCATCATTTAAAAGCACATTTAAAGCCTTGTTATTTATATANACATGAACTAGACATTCAGTTTTTTTAATAGATTTTTTTACTGGATNTATAAGGGTTAATATTTTTGTCAATAAATAACTATAAGTAGATTCTATCCATTCTATCTTAATCACCCTATTTTGCTAAATTTTATTATGTATTATCTGTAATTTTGGAAAAAATATTATTGTTTCTGTTTCTTGCCTAAAAATTCCACATGGAATATAATTTAATTTTTCATTTACTTGCACTGTCCATATGCAATATAATTAATTATAAATATAGTCTATGTCATATAACAAAGGGGGATAGGAAATGGCTTCAATGGTAAACAAAGGTAAGTATTTATTTTTAATACTAGTTATAGTAGTTAGTTTTATCTATATTTCAACCAATATATGTTTTGCTTCTAATGATGTAAGAATTATAATAGATGGTGAAGATTTTCAAACAACTCCAAAACCCTTTATTGAAAAGGGTAGGACTTTTGTCCCTATTCGTTTTATTTCGGAAAAATTAGGTGCCAAGGTAGATTGGAATGATGAAGAAAGATTAGTCACTATAACAAAGGGAAACAACAAGGTTATATTAAGGATAGACAGCCTTTTAGTTATATATGATGGTGAGGAGACAAAATACGGATTGTCGGATGTGGCCCCTAAAGTAGTTGAAAACAGAACCTTTGTCCCCTTAAGATTAGTTAGCAATGCTCTGGGAGTCGGGATTGAGTGGGATCAGCCTACAAGGACTGCCTATGTAAATTCCAATGAAAGGTCAGAAATAATCCCATTTTTTGATGTTAAGTTATCAGTGGAACATGGCCAAAGAATATCTGGGAAAACTAAACTTAGTATTAAAATTCCAGAAAATTATCCTAAAGATGGACAAGATATAAAGTATCTACTTGTATCTCCTGAGACTGCAGAAGGATTTGTAGTAGCTATGGGGGATGAAATAGATAGAGAATATACCTATCTTCCCGATATAAAGGATAAGGGGCATAAAGTTTTAGCAGCCCTAATTTATGATGAGGATGGTAATTTTGTTGCAGGGGATGTAGCCGGGGTTAATATAGATGTAAATCCAAAAGTTAAAATTACTGGTATTAAAGACGGAGACATATTAGATACTTTATCCATAGGTGTAGATATTAATTTTTTAGCAACNAGGGTTGAATATGAGATAAGGAATCTAGATAAAGGAATAACAACTATAGTTGGAAAGGAAACACCTCAGGATCCTTACGGAATTTATANATGGGAACCAAAGGTAAGCGATGGCGGTAATTACTCCATAAAGGCAACTGTATTTGATACAGAAGGAAATGGTCATGAAAGCGAAACTGTTAATGTAAGAATACAAGTAGAGCCACAAATTACCTTATCAGGGGTATCCCATGGACAAACTATTACCAGGCCTGTTACTTTACTGGCTTCAAGGAATTTTGATGTAAAAAATACCAGGTTTATTGTAAAAGACTTATATACTGGAAAAGAAACTGTCATAGATGAAAGACCTTATGGTGGGTATACATGGTTCCCAGGACCTGAATTAGAGGGTAAGAAGGCAGTTTTAGTAGAAGTAGAGGATTCAAGGGGTATTATTTTTAGAAGTGAGCCAGTTGAAGTTAACATAAAGGGAGAACCTATTTTGCTACTTGATGGGATAGGGCCCAATGAAGTTTTAAGGGAAGCTAAAAATATTAAAGTAAGGAGCAATGTAGAAGTTGAAAGTGTAAAGTATATTATTAAAAACAATAACTCTGGAGAGGAAAAGGTTATAGAAAGCACATCTAGACCCTACTTTGAANAAGCATTTAAGCCTAATAAAGGGGATGATGGGTATTGGACTATAAAAGCTGTTGCCAAATATAAGAATAAAGAAATAGAAAGTGAAGAAATCCCATTTAGGGTTTATTTAGGCCCAATATATGGCCCAGTATCCATAGTAAGTAAGGATAACTATATAAATGAATTTATACAATTAGCATCAACTTTAGCTTTAGATTCATGGGAAAAGACAGGTATATCGGCTTCCTTGCAGGTAGCCCAATCTATCCTTGAAACTGGATGGGGTAGGCATGTGCCAGTAGACAAATATAGCGGCAAGGTATCCTATAACCTATTTGGCATAAAGGGCAAGGGACCAAAAGGGTCTGTAACTATAAATACAAGAGAAGTATATAATGGTATTTCTTATTATGTTGATGCAGAATTTAAAGCCTATAATAATATTGAGGAAAGCTGGGAGGATCACAAAAGGTTATTAATTGAATCAAGTAGATACGAGCCCTTTAGAGAAGTTATGTATAATAGTGTTCAAGGTGCTTGGGCCTTGAAGCGTTCTGGATATGCAACTGACCCTGAATATGCAACTAAACTTATAAGAATCATTGAACAATATAATTTACAAAAGCTTGATATTGTGAAAATTTAACATTATTTTTTCTCTTTTAATAAAAATTTATAAAAAAATCTATTAAAATTTTAAAAATGTGATAAACTTAAGTAGTAAACTTCATAATAATAGGGGGAGAAGAATTTGGATTTAAAAGCAAAAATAAGAGTAATAGAAGATTTTCCAGAGAAAGGTATCAGTTTCAAGGATATAACTCCACTTATTAAAGATAAGGAGGCTTTCGGTACTGCAGTTGCTAGAATAGTTGACGATTTAAAGGATAAAAATATTGATTATATTGCAGGGCCTGAAGCTAGAGGTTTCTTATTTGGTGCAACTGTTGCTTATGCTTTAGGGGTAGGTTTTGTACCTGTCAGAAAGCCTGGAAAGTTACCCGCCGATACCATAAGCTATGAATATCAATTGGAATATGGAAACAATATACTGGAAATACACAAGGATGCCATTGAAAAGGGTAAAAGGGTTGCTATTGTAGATGATCTTTTAGCTACAGGTGGAACCATGTTAGCTGCAGCCAAGCTAATTGAATCAATTGGTGGTAAGGTTGTAGCAATGGAATTTTTAATTGAACTTGAAAATCTAAAGGGTAGGGAGAAACTATCAGACTACTATGTTAATTCATTAATNAAATATGATAGATAAAGGGGATGGTTGATTAGCCATCCCCTTTATTTAAGACTGTTTGCCCATTTAATTATTTCCTTAGCAGTTTTAGCAGGATTTTCATTTTTAAAAACTGCTTGATAATTTTTCTTTTTATGGCCGTAAAGTGGGTCATAATACTTAACCATTAGATCTTCTATTACTTTTTTGTATTTAGATTGCNTTATTAATTCTTCATATTCATCGATATTTCTATCGCCTATATGNTTTCTAAGTTTTTCTAAAGCTAATATAAGCTCCCAATCATTGTTCTTTACATAATCCTTATATATGTTGTTAACTCTGGTTTCAAGGCTTGCATCTATTCTTACATGAATTCCATCTTCCATGGCCTGGAATAGATAGTCGGGGATAAAAATTTTACCTATTTTCTTGCTTTCCCCTTCTATAAATACCAGATTGGTTTTTCTATTTTTCAACGCTTCATATAATAAACTTTCAAACATCTTTTGACTGTTTTGTTGGCCGAGACCAACACTTCCAAAAAAAGAGCCTCTGTGGTTTGCACAAGCTTCTAAATCAAGTACATCCATTCCTTCTTTCTTGAGGAAGTATAACAGTTCTGTTTTGCCTACTCCGGTATTTCCATATAGTACAACAAACTTTATTTCTTTTACTATTTCAGGAAGTACTTTGATAATATATTTTCTGTACTTTTTGTATCCCCCTGAAAGCTTTATTGCACTTATACCAAGGCTACTTAAAAGTGCTACTAAGGGTTTGCTTCTAAATCCACCCCTTGCACAAAAGAATATTAGTTTCTTATATTCCTTATTTAGCTCTACAACCTTGTCGTATATATCTGGAAGTTTTTTTGATACTATTTTCATCCCCAATCTTATTGCCTTTTCAGGGCCTTCTTGAACATAGGCTGTGCCAACTATTTTCCTTTCTTGGTCATCTAAAATGGGAATATTAATTGAATTTGGTATTGTATATAGTTTATACTCACTGGGGCTTCTAACATCTATAAGACAATAAGGCCCATCTATGATGTTTTTATCAATGTCTTCATATTCTATTANCTTATACATTTGTATTCCTTCTTTTTATCAGTATAGTANATTAAGCGTATATATTATACAACAATTTATCAGTAAAATTCAACAAAAAGGCTCTAATATAAGAGCTTTTTATCATTATTAACCTTATTTTTATACTATTGTATATTTTGCCATGAACCATCTTCGGTGCAAATTAATTTGGAGCCATCTTCCTTTTCTATAATTGAACCAACTGCATGCCTTTTTCCTGCATAAACACAAAAGGGAGCTTTATCTGCATTTCCAACANAATTTTTGGATGAAGATATTATATTATTTGGTGCAGATATATGATTAACAGTTAAATTATCCCTCTTNTTGTGATTTTTCATTATATCAATCCTTTCGTATATNAGATTCTTTACTTTTAGAAATGAATGGAAAGTTTAAGAANTGNCATTGCGTTTATTATTTTAATCTAAGCCAATATTAATATACTAAAATATTAGAAATCTTCTTTTAGCAATTTTTCAATTGTATTTACATCATCTGTAAATTTTAAAGGTTTAACGGCNGGTCCTTCAATTATTTCTCCTGTATAAGTAAATCTTGAACCATGACATGGACAATCCCAGGATTTTTCAGCCGAATTCCAATTAAGTTCACATCCCATATGGGTACAGGTTGTATTAACTAAATGAATTTTTCCATTTGCATCTTTATATGCACCTATTCTTTCTCCCTTAATTTTAACAACCTTGGCTTCGTCAGTATTTAAGTTAATTTCCTTTGGTAAAGGAGAAATTTTACCATCAATTAAATGTTCAGCTACTTTTAAATTTTCTATTATGAAACTCTTTGCTGATGAAATTATGTTCTTCCTTGATGGATTGTATACGTCTTGCCATGGACTTTCTCCCTTTACTATTAAATCTTTTATGATCATGGCAGCAACCATACTATTTGTCATACCCCATTTTTGAAAACCTGTGGCTACATATAGATTTGGAGTATTAGAAGTAAAATACCCTATATATGGGATGCCATCAGGAGTATCGTAGTCCTGTGTAGACCATCTATAAGGAATATCCTTGATAGTAAATATATGTTTTGCAAATTCCTCTAGTTCTTCATAATGAATATTAGTGTTTGGACTTTGTCCAGTAGTATGGTTTGAGCCTACCACCAGTATAAGTTCACCATCTTTAGTATCCTGTTGTCTGAGGGACCTAGTTGGGTCTTCAGCATTTATATACATTCCACCAGGATATTTTTCATTTGCATAAATACCAATTATATAGGAGCGTTTAGGGTAAAGCCTTGTAAAATACATTCCCTGTTTATTATAGAAAGGGTACTGTGTTGCTATTATCACTTTATTTGTCCTAATTTTGTACCCTTCTTCAGTGATAACAATATACTTATTATTTTCCTCTTCTATACCTACTGCTCTAGATTTTTCGAATATTTTAACTTTATTTTCCATAATTTGGGCTAAGGACAATACATATTTTCTCGGATGAAATTGTGCTTGATTGTCAAATTTTACAGCTGCCTTTATTGGTAAAGGTAATGGAAGTTTATCAACATATGAAGCTTTAATACCTAAGCTTGAAGCAGTATCTACTTCATCTTCAATTTTATTTATGTATTTATCTTGCTGGGTAAAAATATATGCAGACTGCTTTTTATAATCACATTCTATATTATTTTCCCTTATTATTTTCTCTATTTCATATATTGCCTTTTCATTGGCTTGGGCATATTGTTGTGCAAGTTCCTCTCCTAAACTATTTTTAATCTTGTTGTATATTAGACCGTGTTGGGAGGTTATCTTTGCAGTTGTATGGCCTGAAGCCCCTTGACAAATTCTATCTGCTTCTAAAACTGTTATTTTAAAACCTTCTTTCTGAAGAAGGTATGCACAGGATAATCCAGCCAATCCTCCTCCTACTATTAATATATCTGTATCAAAATCTTCTTTTAAAATAGGATAGTTTGTACCGGGAGTAGAATCAAGCCAGTAGGATTTAGAAATATTTTTATTTTTTGATGACATGTGTTACCTCCAATTTATTAATGATTTTTCATATTATTTTTACACTAAACTTGTTAATTATTCTTATTTTGATGGTTATAAAACAACTATTATGTGAAATGATAATAATAAAAATAGATGAAAGGAGGTTTTGCATTGAATTTTGACAATTTTATAGATACAAGGATAGAAAAAAATGGACTTTATAAGTTGGTTTTAGAAATGGCAGCCCATGAATACTATGATGATTATGATGAATTAAATAAGGATTATGCTATGAATATTCTAGATAGTTATTTACAATACAGAGGTGATGACGGTAGACCTTCTGATGTAGAAATTGAATACGACGATGAGTATGATATTGTGAGAATTAAAGCAAATATTCACTATTTAGGCAATGACCATACCACTTTTAGAATGTAGCGGACTCAATTTGAGTGCTTTTTTTGTTGCAAAAAATATTTTAATAATGACAGATTATGACAAAATGAAACAGCCTAATTTATTATAATATTCAATGGTATGTCTTTGGGGTAGGGAGGTAAATTTAAGTGTATGATGGGAAATATTTTAGTTTAAATTATAACAAAAATATTTATAAAGAATTGTTAGTGCTCATTATAATGATAGTTATTTCTTTTATTTTATTCCGTAGAAATTTTTTGCTCTTTCATACTATAGCAGAATTATTTACTGTAATAATAGCTTTTATAATGGGGGCTATATCTTTATCCACCTATTGGGCTAATACAAACAGAAGTATTATTGTTTTAGGTATGGCTTATGGTTTTATTGGTATTTTTGGTTTAATTCATGTTTTTACTTATAAAGGAATGGGACCATTTGCGGACAGTACGGGTAATTTGGCTGCTCAATTGTGGATTGTTGCCGGATACATGGAAAGTTTATCATACCTCATTTCATTTGTACTGTGGGAAAAAAAGATAAATATTAATTTAACTTGGATTCGGCAAGTAATGCCGAAAGGAATTGAAATTAAAGGATTTTTTGTTCAAAAAAAATTAAAAGAAATCATCCCTTTTAAGTGTTAAAATATAATT
>JGI24714J26587_10003188_pt1 | contig 10418 bp, 11 predicted proteins | sample BioPla4DNA2_FD_26587 | JGI IMG/M metagenome (IMG submission 26587)
TTCCTGCATTCCCATCACTCCTCTAATTTTGTATATGATAGGTATATTATTCACCATTTTTATCCTTTTTATACAGCTAAACCCTTAATTTCCTATTCTAGCTTATTTCATTATTCGTTTTTAGTTTTTATTATAATTTTTACCTCATTACCACCTATATTTTCACCTATATCCCTTATCTCCCCCATTTTAGAAAGTTCCTCATATAATATATTCCTTTCTTTCTCCTCCTTTATCTCAATAACAACAGAATTTTCATCACTCTTTATAAGATCTAATCCATTGCTGTTAGCCATTAACTTAAGGGTTTGGGGAGTTATGCATATATCCTGTACATATACCTCCACTAGGTCTGATTGTACTTTCATTGTACTAGCTCTCTTATCTCCTTGGTCATCCTCCATAGATGTTACTTCAGCGGATACTCCTTCATCCTTAGGAGAAGCAAACTCATTGACACTGTCATCAGAAATACTGGCCATATCCTCTGCTACCTCTTCAGCAGGCATAACTTCCCTATCTATTCCAGCTGTAAATCTTGTATCTTTTATAGCTTTGACAGATAAGAATATTATAATAACTCCTGCCATGGCAGCAATCCATCTTATTAAATTACTTGTTTGATTTTTTCTTAACCGTCCTAGCCTATTAATTATACTTTCTCTAAATCCATGGGGTACTGGTTCCTCTCCTAGTTCCTTCACTAAAGATACAACCTTCTGGGTTTCTTCAAATTCCTTTTTACATTGAGGACATTGATTTAAATGTTCTTCAAACTCTTTTTTATCCTCTTCATCAAGAATTTCATCTAAATAGAGGCTGATATATTCATTAAAATTTTTGCAATCCATTATTTAACCCTCCTCTCGCCGTATTCTATTAGACGAGACTTTAGAACCTTTCGCAGAAGAGCTCTACCTCGATTTATGTCTGACTTAACGGTACCAATTGGTATATCTAGAATTTCAGCTATCTCGCGGTAGGAATAATTATGTATATCCCTAAGNATTATAGCTGATTTATATCTAGGTTTTAACTGAGCAATACATTCCTTTATTAAACTATATTTCTCATTGCTTATCACCTGTTCTTCTGGTAAAGGACCTGGGGACGGGATATCTATATCCTGCTGTTCTTCATCTATTATTTTATTTAATGGAAGCAGCTTAAGCCTTTTCTTACGATAATTATCAACACATGTATTATAAGCAATGCGGTAAATCCATGTAGAAAATTTACTATCCTTTCTGAAGTTTTTCAAGTTCTTATAAACCTTTAAAAAAACTTCCTGAGCCAAATCCTCAGCGTCACTTCGGTTATTGGTCATACGAAGACAATAATTATAAATCTTTTTATCAAATAGCGATATCAGCTCCTCAAAGGCATCTAAATCTCCATCCATAGACTTCTTAACTAACTGGGATTCAATAGTCATGTAACCCTCCCCTATCATCAAAAAATGTCCAATATACACTCAAATTAATATATAATATATAGTAAATAGCGCATTTATTATACCACAAACAATTTGTCCTTGGTATTATAGTAAAAAAACTTCGGATTTTCTTAACAATATTTTAACAAAATGCTGTATATATCTATTAAGAGTTTTTTAATATACAAACTCTTACATCATCTGATATAATAATTCCTATAAACTTAATACAAAAGGAGTTTATAAATGCCCGATATTGATAGAAAAAAATGTGATATTTTAATATTATCAGCTGATTTTGGTACCGGTCATCATCAGGTTTCTTCAGCAATAAAAAAGGTTGTTAGCCAAAAACAACAATCTTTGAAAGTGGGTATATACAATTATTTTGAATATATATATCCTCCTATTAATAAAACTATAAAATTTGGCTATGCACAATTGCTAAGATATTTTTCCTTTGGCTACAACTGGTTTTACAAGGCTACTAAAGATATTGAACCGGATTCCATGTGGCAGCAAATACTAAATAAAATGGGCCGTAGAAAACTCCTAGATTTAATCCGGCAATGCTCGCCAAAAATAATTGTATGTACTTTCCCTACTCCTGCTGGTGTAGTGTCCCAGCTGAAACAAGAAGGAATAATAGATATACCTTTAGCTGTAGTTATTACCGATGTTGCAGTGCATAGTCAATGGATACACCCAAAGGTAGATGCCTATATAGTTGCAGCAGATATAGTTCGCTATCGTCTAATAGATCGGGGCATTCCTAAAGAAAAAATATATGTTACCGGTATACCTATAAGACCACAATTTGAGTCGCCCTCTATTGATCCTGGCATTTGGATCAAGTTAAATTTAGATCCCAATATATTTACTCTTATAATTATGGGCGGAGGCCAAGGTTTAATGCCTGGCATAGAAAAAATATGCCAAAGGCTTTCAGACCTATCATTGCCTATGCAAATTATAGCTTTAACAGGATCTAATAAAAAACTGGCGCAAAAGTTAGAGGCTATAGCTGAATCTTCTAACATTCCCATTAGGGTTTTAGGCTATGTAGAAAATATCGCTCCCATTATGAAAGGTGGTCATCTACTTCTATCTAAGGCTGGTGGTATAACGGTTTTTGAAGCTCTAGCTGTTAAGCTGCCTATCTTGATATATAAGCCTCTACCCGGTCATGAACAATGTAATGTAGATTTTCTTCTCAATAATAAGGCTGCTTTGATAGCCCAAAATCAGGATCAGGCTGTAGAACTTATAAGAAAGGCTATTGAAGACCCCTCTATACTTGAGGATATCTCCCGGGCTATGGAATCTATATCAAAACCTTTTTCTGCAAGAGATACAGCAAATATTTTGTTAAACATGATTGATGGGGAGAAGAGGTTAGTGAGTGTAGTAGAAAAAGACGAAAGAAAACTAATTGAAAGTTGGATGTGAAATTATGTGGTGGTCTATACTTCTTGTACTTATTATTATATTTTTAATATACTGCTTTTTACCTAGCTACTGGGCTCGTAATCACTCAAAAAAGGTACTTAGAAAGGGCTCTGCCCAAAAAAAAGTAATTGCCTTAACCTTTGATGATGGGCCTAATCCAAACTATACTCCCAAGTTATTGGATATTCTAAGAGAACACCAAGTTCCCGCTACATTTTTTATTATGGGAAAGCAAGCCCAGCGTTATCCTGACATAGTCAAGCATATAAATGAAGAAGGACATACCCTAGGCCTTCACTCCTACCGCCATAGCCACGCCTGGCTAATGTCCCCTATTACTACCATAAGAGATATGAATCAGACCTATAACATTTTAAAGGATATATTAGGAAAAGCTCCTAACTGGTACAGGCCCCCTTGGGGCACCTTTAATATCCTTAGCATGTTTGCTGCCAGAAGATTAAACTTGAATGTGGCCTATTGGTCTATAGAAGCCCAGGATTGGGCAAAAGATACCACTGTAGAACATATATATAACACAGTAATAAACAAAATCCATCCAGGTGCTATCATTGTACTCCATGACAATCAGGGCGCACCGGGGGCACCTGAAAGAACTTTAAAAGCCCTGCCCACTATCATTAATACTCTTAAAGGGCAAGGCTTTAGATTTGTTAGTTTGGACGAAATGAAAGGAGAGCACCATGCTTAAATCAATAATTAGACCAATTATAATACTATGGGAAAAAATTTTTGAACGTATAGAAAATATAGAGGTAGTCCCAAATTCACCCTATGGATTATTGAGAATGGCTGTCCATCCTTACAAAGGCCAGCCTACTGTCCTATCCGACGGCACAAGATTGAACACAGGAGACTATGTTATAGAGCTACATATATCAAACTTAGTATTAGTCAAGGGCAAAGTAGGTGATGTGGAAGTAGCCAATAACATTCGCCTTCTTCCCCTATTTCGTGAGGAAATGCATAACCTAGCTGGACTAGCCAGCCATGGGAAGCTAGATCCAAGGGCTAAAGCCATATGGGGCGTCACCATGATGGGGCCTGGCCTAAAAAGGCTGGGATTTCAGCTTGAACCCATGGACCATAGCACCCATTCTCGATTATTAGTTATGTGGATGAACTTTTTAAAATGGGTGTTCTACCCTACCCAATTAAAACCATCCTCTAAGCACAAATCAAGGCAGAAAGGTTACCAATATTTTATGTCCATAGAACAGCTCATAAGACGCTATGCTCCTTCAGATAATCAGTCTTAATCTTCCTTTTCATTCTGGTCTTCTAATAGACTTTCTTGACTTATCTGTCCATGGATTAGCAATATAGCTTTTACTACTTTTTATTACTATTGGCATTTTTTCTCCTGATCCTAATCCGTTTCTTTCCAGCAACCTTTTTCTTGCCGTCACGCCTTAAGTCGCGGATTAGATATACCATTCCCCCAGCTGTAGCAATAGCTAAAGCTATGACAACTCCTAGCAGTCTCTTAAGGAATTTCAGTTTGGGATTTTCCGCCTGTTCTTCTTCAGGAATATCTTCCCCAATTTTTATCTCATAAGGTTCACTTGTAAATTCTACTTCTTGCCCATCATAGGTCATACCTTTTGCTGTAACGGTAAAGGATGTATCTTCCTCTATACTAAGACCAGGCAGTGTAAGGGTCTCTTGATCACCTGGCTCCAATGTTAGGATACTGCCTATATAAAGTGATCTTTCATTTAATATCAACTCAATATTGTCAATTTTTATATCTCCTTCATTAATAACAGTGCACACAAGATCTACATTTCCTGGCTCAGACAATACTTTAGGTTCTGTAGCTAGCCTAATAGTCAATAAAGGATGAGCTTCAATAGCATTAATTAGTATCTCGATAAAATTACCACGAAACTCATAACTATGTCCGGTTTCCTTGTCTTTGGCATATACCCTAGGATGGCTGCTAGTATCATGTTCAATAATTCTGTCAATGGAGAAGGTCTCCTCTTGACCAGGTTTTAGTTCATTGAATCTAGCAACCTCACCAAACTCCGGCTCTTCAACTACTATATCCACCATCGTAGTCTTGCCTGTGTTTCTAAGGACATATTCTATTGTGACCGTATCTCCTACACCAATCTCTTCAGGTGTTACTTTATTGATTATTTGAAGCTCTGCTTCTAAACCAGAAAAGCTTACAGAATAAGAATCCTCCACATTCCTGCCTGTACCTTCTTCTACAGCAGTTGCTTTAAAGGTGTAATCTACTCCAGGCTCCACTCTTGCGGTATAGATTACAGCTACCTCCTTGCCAGGAGCAAGCACATCTTTATACAGTACTTCTTTGCCTGTCCAATCCACCAGTTTTACATTGGTTAAGGCCCTATTACCTTTGTTTATAACACTTAGACCAAAATCTACCTGTTCGTTGGGGGCAATTGTGGATTTATTAACCTGCCCTTGTATTACCAAAGGCTTTTCTACTTGTTGCTCCTCTACTACAACCTCTAAAAAAGCATTTTCTGCATGTACGGTTTTTCTACTGTCATCTAAGGGATTGTTAAAAGTGAGAATAGGGTGACTTTTTGTAGTTTTATCTAGTTTAAAAGCTTTTGATACAGTGGCCCTATCTCCTGGATTTAAAACTGGTATTACTCCTATTTCACCATGGACACTATCCTTTACTAAAATATTTTCTATGGGTACACTAGCTACAGACTGTAATTCAGCAGTATAAGTAACCTCTTGTCCCGGAGTTATGGGACCCCCTGTACTGGCCTTATAGATAACTTTTATATCAGTGGAAAGCATGAAAATTTCTATTCTACCACTTTTCAATTCAACGGTCTCACTGCTACCTTCTTCCATGTACTCTATAGTATATTGGAGGGTATAGGATGTAACGCCTTTTTCAGCCTTAAATTTCTCCCCACTAAAAGTATTGCTTTGGCCAGGCACAATTGGTTTGTCTGGTTGGAAAATTGTTTCAGGAACCCTGTCACGATCCCCTCCAATTAGTGTTTCATTAACTTTTATCTGGGTTATATTAATGTCACTTCCATTATTTATGGTATAATTTATCATAAAATCAGATTGCGGTGGAACATAATATTTGCCATCTATTTTATTTACTCCATCTCCGACCAGCTCTTCCGAAGACGTAACCTCTCCTTGCGCTATAGATGTGCTATTCATATAGCTGGGACAGATAATAGATATTATTAACATTAAGGATATAAAAATCTTTATCATATTGGATAGCTTTAATTTCATTCCCTTTCATCCCTTCAATAAATTTAAACAGTTATCAGTTCTATTTACACTTGTCCTCTTTTCAATAATCATAATTTAGAAAATCATTACACATATACCCTATTATAACACCTTTAATTCAATTACTAAAGATTTATATAGCCATTTAATGTTAATTAGCTCCTATTTTCTTGGATTTCTTGAGAAGGGATAATTATTTTATTATATAATCCAGCTTTTTCCCTATGTGTATCTCATCTTCTTTAACTATGCAGTCGTACACTAAAATTTCAACACCATGCTCATAGGCTAACCTAAGGGCCTGTCCGAACTCAGGATCGGTCTCATCATTGGGCATAAAATATTTCATGCCCTCCATTTGAACTAAAAAGAATATGTAGCTTTGATATCCTTGATCTTTTGCTTCTATTAGCTCATAAATATGTTTTGCCCCTCTCTTAGTAGGAGCATCAGGAAATTTGCATATACCTTCATGTTCTAAGGTTACGCCTTTAACTTCTATAAATCCTTTTTCATTTTTCTTTTCAAAGTAAATATCAAAGCGGGAATTTCCAAAAGTAGCCTCTCTCTTTATATGGGTGATATTTTGTATCTCTTGTATTTTATTGTTGACAATAGCATCGTATACCACTGTATTGGGTACTTGGGAATCGGTGTTTATTAAAAGATGACCTTTGTATCCACCGATTATAGAATATTTTGTTTTTCTATTGGGGTTTTTCCCTTCTTCCAATATAACAGTGGTTCCTTCAACAAAGATTTCCTTACACCTGCCAGTGTTCTTTACATGCACCACTTCTCTTTTTCCGTCTATTTCCACATTGGCAATAAACCTATTGGGTCTGTCAATAAATTTAGCTCTTCTTATCTTGCTGTATTTCATTTAAACTCCATCCATTTCTATATACTTCTACTGTTCTAGCCCTTTTTTCTATAAACAAATACCAAGAGTCCTAAGGCTACTATTATGCTCCCAAATAAAATCCCAACTTGGGGCATCATGTCTAATAGAGTTTTCTTTCCTTCATTACCACTAAGGGCTAAATAAAGCATGTCATTATAATAATACGTAGGCAAAACCTTGGCAATCTTATTCAAAGTGGATGAGCCCATACTGCCTAGCATAGGTATTAGTAGTAAAGCCATATAAATTGGCATACCAACCACTCCAGTAGCCATTTGATTTTTTGATAATAAGCCCACTATGATCCCTATCAATATTCAGAATATAGTGGTTAATACTCCTCCTACAAAAATTACATCAAAATGTGCAGAACCATTACCACTTGAAATAAGTATAAGAACAATCATGCTCAGTAATATGCTGATAAAGGTTAATAAACCCTATTTTTTTGTTAAACCTTTCACTTCTATCAATTTCAATCTCCCCTTTAAATCTTTTAAATCTCAAGAAGCTCATATTGCATTTTTCCTAGCCCAATTTTCTCTGCATGCCTAAGAACGTCTCTTCCTTTATCAAAAAGCTTTCTTCCACTATTTTTCTGTACTAAGTCTAAGCAGGCTGTATCTATAGCAACAGGATCTTTTGATGCAAGAATACCAATATTATCAGTAATTGGCTTCATAGGTTTGCCAGCACAGTCACAGTGCTCAGTAATATTATGGACAAAAGAAATGTATATGATATCCTTATCCTTAGAAGCACCATAAGCATATTCCGCAAGCTTCTCACGAAAATGTGATCCGCCCCAAACATTTCTAATGGCACCCTCTGGACATACAGCAATACAGCCAGCACAGCCACTACATTTCTTTTCATCAATTACAGCGGTTTCTAAAATCTCTATAGCATCAAAGTCGCATTTTTTAGCACAAACACCGCATGTGATACATTTGTGTGAATGCACTACAGGGGATATACCAGAATGCTGCTCTAGTTTTCCTCCTCTAGCAGCAAATCCCATACCAAGTTGTTTTATAGCACCGCCAAAGCCAGCTTCCGCATGACCTTTAAAATGGCTCATAACGATAAATTGCTTGAACCTGCCGTATGCTTTTCCTATTTTGCATTTTTTAATATACTCTTTATTTATTTCTATTTCATCATACTCTGTTCCTATATCGCCGTCTGCTATTATAATTGGAATTTGTGTAAAGCCATGGGCTTTTGCTGTTTCAATATGTTTTTCCTTGTTAGTCCTAGACCCTCTATAAAGTACATTAGTTTCAATATAGGAAGGAGATACTCCCATTTCTTTCAAATAATTAATTATTTCATTGTAGCATACCGGAGGAATAAAGGTTTTATTACCTCTCTCACCAAAGTGGACCTTTATGGGCACCTCTTTTTCAAATTTATATCCAGTCTCAGTGACTATCTTTTTCAAAAGTCTCAAGGCATCTTTCCCAAGCTGATTATAATCTGAGTTGGAATTTCTTATAAAATATACTTTACTCATGACAACACTCCCCTTTTTACTTCATTTCCTGGTTCTAGTAATTACAATAAATTCTATAATGACTAATTGAATGATAAATATTTCTCTTCGCATACTATACCTTAGAGTATTAGTAATAAAAAATGGTTTTTATATCCAACTGCTATTATAACACATTCATTAGATCATAGAAATAACTTTGTCTGCTATAATGCATTGAAGAAAGGTGAAAGGGCTTGAAAATTAATTTAAATATAGATAAGAAAAAGTTAAAAACCATAGCTATGCTGGGTGCAGGTGCTGCCATGATAGGTGCAGCTGGTGCTAATTTAATTGCTCGTACTATTGCCAATAAGATCAGTGACCGCTTTTACAATATTCTTAGCAAGGATCTATATGATGAAAACCTCTGGGAGTTGGTTTCATCCACTATGCGAATGACTCCCCAAGTAGCCGTGGAAACCAACCTACGAGCAAATGAACCAAAGCTTTTGGAAAGGCCCATGGGTACTATAGCAAAGTTTCCTAGCCTGGATAGTTTAAAATTCGATATTGCCCAATTTCATACAATGCCTACCGATACCCTTACAGAAATTGATACCCAGGTCACCATTGGTAAAATGGCAGTGAAGCCCTTTACCATCAAGATGCCCATATTGATTGCTCCTATGGCATATGGCGTTGCTCTTAGTAAGGAAGTAAAAATAGCCCTGGCAAGAGGTGCTACAATGGCAGGGATTGCCACCAACAGTGGAGCAGGTCCCTTTTTGCCTGAAGAAAGAGAGGAAGCAGGTATACTAATATACCAGTATAACCGTGGAGATTGGGGTAAAACTCCAGAAATACTTAGAAATTGTGATGCAATAGAAATTCAATTTGGCCAAGGTGCCTATGCTGGAGTTGGACACATTGTAAAAAGCCAACTTATTGACAGGCAACTCCGCAAAGATTTCGGGATACCCAAGGGCAAGGATATTGTAGCCCATTCTAAACAACCTGAAGTCCAATCGCCTGAAGATCTACCAATATTAATTGAAAAGCTTAGGAATATAACTGGTGGTGTTCCCATTGGCGCCAAAATTGGTGCTGGTAAATATCTTGAAAAGGATCTAGAGTACTTATGCTCCAGCGGTGTAGACTTTATCTCTATTGATGGGGCTGAAGCCGCTTCTAAAGGTTCTCCCCCTATACTTCAGGATGATTTCGGGGTGCCCACAGTTTTCGCTATACATCGCGCTGCTCAATGGATAAAAAATAATGGCTATGCTGATCAAGTATCCCTTATTGCATCGGGTAAAATCCGTACCCCTGGAGATATCCTCAAAGCAAAAGCTTTGGGGGCAGATGCCTGTTATATAGGTTCAATAGCCCTATTTGCCGTATCTCATCCCCAACTAAATAAAGCCCTACCCTTTGAACCGCCTACCACATTAGTATGGTACAATGCCCATTACTCCAGTGATTTTGATATCCAAAAAGGGGCCGAAAGCCTTAATAATTTTCTGGAGGCATGCAACCTGGAAATTGCAGATGGGATTAGGGCCCTGGGCAAAACTTCATTTGCTCAGGTAAGTAGAGATGATCTAATAGCCATAGATGAAACTGTGGCCAAAGGATGCGGCATACCTATGGCTTATGAACCCTATGTGTTTTAAGCCTTCATTTCTTCTTCTAAATAAATAGCTATGTCTATATCACTATCAGGTCTTAATGTTTTCTAGAATATTTTTATCTAATCACTTTGAATAATATTTTATAGTCTGGTATAGGCTTGTCTTTAGATCTATTCATGTTTTTCACATTAATTGATTTTGTAACAATCTAGGATATAATGATATTATAGGTTTAGATAATCAATTAAG
>JGI24714J26587_10003193_pt1 | contig 10409 bp, 10 predicted proteins | sample BioPla4DNA2_FD_26587 | JGI IMG/M metagenome (IMG submission 26587)
TAAACGCTTATATTTTTCAAGGTACAAAATTTTATTTCTAAAAACTGCAAAATATTTTACCGCCGAGGTAATTTACACACTATTTTGGACTTGACTGTATACAGGTATGTCACCCACTGAATATCGAAAGCGCTATAGACAGATGCAAAAATCAATATAGGGAAGCATACCTTTTTTCTAAAAAAAATTGATAATAAGAAGGAATTTTTGACTTAATGTAGAATATATAATATTATGTGTCATATAAGATGTAAGACATCTTACAAGAATAGAAATGGAAAGGATAATTATGAGTATTATAGCTGTTAAAAAACAAAGTGTCAGTGACCAGGTTTTTGAGCAAATTAAACAACAGATAATTTCTGGTAAGTGGGCTCCAGGCGAAAAAATACCTAGCGAATTGGAGCTGGCTAAGATGTTTGATGTAAGTAGAGTTTCCGTTAGGGAAGCTATTCATCGGTTAATAGGTATGGGTGTTTTATATGTACGCAGGGGGGAAGGCACTTTTGTGTCTGAAATGTTGCCTGAAGATTATTTCAACGCCTTGCTTCCCATATTGATGGTGGAAAGATCTAATCTAATTGAAATGCTTGAGTTTAGATCAATATTAGAGGTAGAAAGCATCAAGCTAGCTTGTAGCAGAGCTAATGAAGATGATATAAGTAGATTACAAAAGACTATTGCTAATATGAAAAAGAATAGAGGTGATAATAGAAAGTTTGCGGCAGAGGACTTAAATTTCCATCTAGCTCTGGCCATTGCCACTCACAATGCAGTTATTGTAAAGGTAAACGCTATAATACATGACATGCTTAAGGCTGCAATGGAAAAGGTAGTAGAACTAACAGGATTTGATAAGGGAATATATTACCATGAGAAGATTTTAGATGCCTTGATAAACAGGGATGAGAATGCTGCAACTGAGCTTATGAGAGAACATATTGAGGTTACTATGGAAAAAATCAGGCAGCATCAAGAGATTGAGTTGTAAGTTTAAAGCAAAATTTATTAGGGGGTTATGTGTCATGAAAGAATGTAATTACATTCAGCTAAATGAAAGAGCACAAGAACTAAGACGCGAAGTTATAAAGATGGTAGGTATTGGAAAGACTGGACATATTGGCGGCTCTTTCTCCCTGGCTGAAGTTATATCAGCTCTATACTTTCACAAACTTAGGCATGATCCGCAGAATCCANACTGGGAGGACAGNGATAGGCTGATCTTTAGCAAAGGTCATGCAGCTGTTATACAATATGCAGCCCTTGCCTTATGCGGATATTTTCCTAAGGAGGAGTTGAGCAAATTAAAAGAGCTAGGTGCAATGCTACAGGGGCATCCTGACAAACTAACAACACCTGGTATAGAAGCTAATACAGGCTCATTGGGACAAGGACTATCTATAGCTTGCGGTATGGCCGCTGGTGCAAGGCTTGACAAAAAGGATTACAAGGTATATTGCGTTGTTGGAGATGGCGAGCTTTGTGAAGGTCAAATTTGGGAAGCAGCTATGGCGGCAGCAAACTTTAAGTTAGATAACTTAGTTGCTATTGTAGATAAAAATAGATTGATGGCTACTGGGCCTATAGCAGATAGATTTGATAATAATCCAGTACCGGAAAAATGGAAAGCTTTTGGATGGCATGTAATAGAGATTGATGGCCATGATATTAAGCAAGTGGTAAAAGCATTAGATGATGCTGATGAAGTTAAGGGAAAACCAACTGTCATTATAGCCCATACCATTAAAGGAAAAGGAGTTTCCTTCACGGAAAATAATCCTTCTTTCCATAATGGTGCATTAACTGAGGAGCAGTATCATGCTGCGCTAGAAGAACTAACCACTGTGGAAGGAGTGGATGCTGTATGAAGATGATGAATCAAAGGCAGGTCTATGGAAAGAAACTAGTAGAATTAGGAGAAAAGTACAAAAATATAGTTGTATGTGAAGCTGATTTAGGCAAATCCACCATGAGCTATATGTTTCAGGAGAGATTCCCTGAAAGGTATTTTGAAATGGGAATAGCAGAGGCCAACATGGTATCCTTTGCTACTGGTTTGGCCCTTACCGATAAAATTGCTTTTGTTAACACATTTGCTGTTTTTGCATCTGGTCGTGCTTATGATCAAATACGTCAAAGCGTGGCTATTGGTAAGTTTAACGTAAAAGTTGTAGGATCCAGTTCAGGGCTATCAGATTTTGGTGATGGGGCAACTCATCAAGCCATTGAGGATCTTGCCATAATGCGTGCAATACCTAATATGACAGTATTGGCCCCTATGGATGCTATAGAGTTGGAAAAGATGATGGATGTTATAGTTGAATATGATGGTCCTGTATATATGCGTGTCAATAGAAATGATTTGCCAGCCTTGTATCCTGAAGATAAGCCATTTGAAATAGGTCAACCTGTAGTCATAAGAGAAGGAAAAGATATAACAGTATTTGCTCATGGCGTTATGGTTTCTATGGCTTTAAAAGCTGCTGAAGAATTGGAAAAGGAAGGTATATCCTTAAGGGTTGTTAATGTAAGTACCTTAAAACCTTTAAACNAGGAAAAGATTATCCAGTATGCNAANGATGTCAANGGTGTTGTAACAGCAGAAGAACATAGCATAATTGGGGGATTAGCTGAAATAATTCCAAGCATACTAAAAGGAACCAATACACCTATTGAATCTGTAGCTGTAAAGGACGTATTCGGACAGTCCGCACAAAGCTATGAAGAACTATTAGTTGAATATGGATTAACTGATGCTGAGATAATTGAGGCAACAAGGAAAGTTTTGGGGGTGTAAAACATGAAAACCATGAAAGCAGTTGTAAAATACGATACTGTTAGTGGAGCTACTGAGTTAAGAGAGGTTCCAGTTCCCGAAATTGGACCAAATGATGTACTAGTAAAGGTAGCATATGTAGGTGTTTGTGGTACTGATCCTCATATGCATCGCAACTTATCATCCATCAAGATCAATGTACCATTAATCTTTGGACATGAATTCGCTGGAACCATTGAGAAAGTAGGGAGCGAAGTAAAAAATTATAAAGTAGGGGATCGTGTAACCGCTGAAACTCACGCAGACTACTGTGGTGTATGTGAGCTTTGCAGAACAAACAATTATCATATTTGTTCACAGCGTAAAGGGTTTGGATTCCATGTGGATGGTGCTTTTGCAGAGTATGTTAAAGTTCCTGCCAGAATTCTCCATAGGGTTCCAGATTCGGTATCATTAAAGGAAGCAGCACTGACAGAACCCTTATGCGTTGCTTATAAAGCTGTTGTATGCGGTAGTAAGGTAAGACCAGGGGATACTGTAGTTGTAATAGGACCAGGACCTATTGGCTTGCTTTGCATAAAGATGGCTCAAATAGCGGGAGCCAGTGAAATAATAGCGGTTGGAACCGATGGCGATGAAGAAAGACTGGAATTGGCTCTTAAGTACGGTGCAACTATTGCAATGAATAGTAGCAAAGATGACGTAGTTGCTAAAGTTAAGTCTTTAGGCGATGGTTATGGCGCCGATGTGGTATACGACTCTGCAGGTGTATCAGCCACTTTAGCTTTGTCCATGGATGTTGTAAGACCTGCTGGACAAATCGTAAAGATTGGATGGGGTCCTAAACCTGTAGGATTTAGTATTGATCCCATTATTGCCAAAAACGTTACTTTAGTAGGTCACTTTTCCCACACATGGGATGTATGGGAGAAATGCTTAGTTCTAATGTCTAAAGGACAGGTGGATCTAAAGCCCTTAATTACCCATGAAATGCCCCTAGAGGAATGGGAAAAGAGCTTTGAATTAATAGAGAATAGGGAAGCTATGAAGGTAGTACTGAAACCTTAGTGGTTATAAATATAATTGACAAATAATAAATTAACAATAATATATCAACAATAATAAAGAGGAGGTTTTGCTGTGCAAAAGAAAATTGGTTTTATTGGACTTGGTATTATGGGGAAACCCATGGCAAAGAACTTGATAAAGGCTGGATATTCATTGGTAGTCTATGACATTGTTGAGGATCCAGTTAAGGAATTAGTTGAACTAGGTGCTGAGGCTGGTGAATCTCCAAAGGATGTAGCATCTAAATCAGATATAGTTATTACAATGTTGCCTAATTCTCCTCATGTAAAAGAAGTTGTATTGGGAGAAAACGGTGTAATTGAAGGTGCAAAAGAAGGTTTAATTCTTGTTGACATGAGCTCCATAGCACCCATTGCAGCCCAGGAGATTGCAGCTGCAGTAAAAGAAAAGGGTATAAGAATGCTAGATGCTCCTGTAAGTGGAGGGGAACCAAAAGCCATCGATGGAACTCTATCCATAATGGTAGGTGGAGATGAAGAAACCTTTAAAGAAGTTGAAGACATATTGAAGGTAATGGGTTCTTCAGCTGTACTTATTGGAGATGTGGGCAGTGGAAATATGACCAAGCTTGCCAACCAAATTATCGTAGCTCTAAACATTGCAGCTATGTCAGAGGCTATGGTGCTGGCTACAAAGGCAGGAGTAGATCCAGAAAAGGTATACCAGGCAATTAGAGGTGGCTTGGCAGGTAGCACTGTACTAGACGCAAAGATGCCTTTAGTATTAGAAAGAAACTTCAAGCCTGGATTTAGAATCGAATTGCATATAAAGGACTTGATGAATGCGCTGGACACTGGTCACGGAGTAGATGTGCCTCTACCATTAACTACTCAAGTTCTTGAAATGATGTATGCTCTCAAGGTAGATGGAAAACAAGGGGATGACCATGGCGGTCTTATCCAATTCTTTGAGAAACTTGCTAATGTAGAGGTAAAGAGACAAAACTAAAACTTATAAAAAACAAGCTAGGTAGGTTGCTTACCTAGCTTGTTTTTTTGCTAATTTTTCCTTTTACCGATGCAGCGTATTGCGACGGGTTCATTCCTACTATTCGTTTAAAAGATTGAGAAAAATAGTTTACTGAGCTAAAATTAAGCAGATGGGCTATTTCGGAGAAATTGTATTTTTCCTCTCTTATAAGATCTTTTGCCTTTTCAATCTTCAAATGCCTAAAAAACTGCATGGCACTGGTATTAAGCTTATCCCTAAATAGAGATTTAAGGTGAGTGCGGCCTATTGCAAATTGATTACATATATCATCTATCATAATCTTTTTATTAACGTTATCTTTCATATAAGCTATTATTCTGTTTAATAAATCGTCTTCCACCCTTTGCCTAGTAATCAGGGAGATACGTTTTTGCTTTTCTATATAGGTATTGTTTCTTATTAGGGTAATCAAAAACAATTCAAGATATAATTTTATCAGCTGTTGACAGCCAATGATGGTAGAATCTTTGATGACATTTGGCGATATAGCATCATAAAGGGGAACGCTAAAGGTATTAAGCCGTTCTTCTATTATCCTGGCCAATATATTTTTTTCTTCATTAGTTTCAATTCGAAAAATCTTGTTTTCGAAAAACTTCATAGCAGGACTGTTGCATACAAAGGACATGACTATCAGGTTAGGGGCTATTCGTCCATTTGCCCATACACTATGGAATTCATTGGGTTTGTGAAAGATAATATCCCCTTCTTCTAACTTATAACCTTCGGTATCGGCCATTACTTCAGCCTGCCCTTTATCTACATATAAAAATTCCCAGAAATCATGTTTTTCGCCCTTGAAAACAAAATCTTTTGCATATTCGAAGTAATAAATGCTCACAATTTTCTCAATTTCAATTGTGTTTTCTAGCTCAATCATTGGATAAATGGCTTTAATATTATCTCCCATCTATATTTTTCTCACCTTTCAAAAGTTATGACTAAAATCATAAAAAAGAAGACTTCTTTTGTATATAAAAAAAATATTACTTGATGTAGTATATATACTAGTTGCATTGTCATTGTAATTTTATCAAAGCTATTGGACAAAATCAAATATAGAGTATACATGCATAGAAAGATTTTTGGAAGAGGTGTTATTAGTGAAAAAAGGAATTAACATCTGGTCTTTTAGAGGTGGGCTATCTGCCAGGGAATATATCAATATGGCAAAGGATGCAGGTTATGATGGCATTGAATTTGCCCTTGATGAAACAGGAGTAATAACTTTAGAAAGCAGCGATGATGAAATTAGGGAGATAAAGCGCATAGCAGAGGGGGAAGGCCTGGATACTCCAAGTTTAGCCAGTGGCCTTTACTGGAAATATCCTTTGACTAGTTCCAATGAAGAAATTAGGAAAAAGTCTATGGATATAGTAAAAAAACAGCTAGATGCTGCAGCCCTTTTGGGTGCTGATACCATACTGGTTGTTCCCGGCCTTGTAGGGGCAGACTTTATACCTGGCTGTGAAGTGACAGAGTATGATGTAGCTTATGATCGCTCTTTGGAAGCATTAACTCAGCTTAAGGAATATGCCGAGAAGGTAAAGGTAAATATTGGCCTAGAAAATGTATGGAATAAATTCTTGCTATCCCCTCTTGAAATGAGGGATTATATAGACAAAATAGACAGCCCCTATGTTGGAGCATATTTTGATGTTGGCAATGTAGTTTATTCTGGATATCCTGAGCATTGGATAAAGATATTAGGAAGCCGGATCAAAAAAGTTCATTTTAAAGACTTCAAAGCCAGGGTTGGCAATATTAACGGCTTTGTGGATCTACTATCCGGTGATGTAAACTACCCTGGGGTAATGGAGCAGTTAGAAAAGGTAGGATACGACGATTATGTAATTGCAGAGATGGGAATCTATAAAAATTACCCTGATCAAACCATATATACTACTTCCATTGCTATGGACAGAATTTTGGGCAGATAATTTAGCTGTTCACTTTTCAATAGCCATTAGTTAGTAAAATGATAACTGTTAGGCTATTACAATATGTAAAATGAGATAATTATATAGGGAGGAATATAAATATTAAAAGTAGGTTTAGTTGGTATAGGTTTTATGGGCAGAGGCCACTTGGATATTTATATGCAGTTGGAAGAAGAAGGTTTTCCTGTAAAGTTAGTGGCAATATGTGATGTGGACAAGGATAAGTTTGAAGGCAAGTTTTTGCCTGGCAACCTAGATGTAGGTAATCTAAAGTACGATTTTTCTAAGTATAACCTATACACCGATTATGATGAAATGCTAGAAAAAGAAGACCTGGATTATATCGATATAGCTCTTCCCACCTATCTACATGCTGAGGCTACCATAAAAGCTTTAAATAAAGGCATCCATGTATTGTGTGAAAAGCCCATGGCCCTAAACACAGAAGAATGTCAGGCTATGATTGATGCAGCTAAAGCTAATAATAAAAAGTTAATGATAGCCCAATGTCTAAGATTTTGGCCTGAGTATGAGTATCTTAAGAAATGTGTTGATAGCAAGGAATATGGGAAGGTGGTCAGCGCCTATTTCTTTAGAGGCGGCACAACTCCTAGATGGTCCTATGAAAACTGGCTCCTTAATAAGGAAAAAAGTGGTGGGGTACTACTAGATCAACATATTCATGATGTTGATGTTATAAATTGGTTATTTGGCACTCCCAAACAGGTTTCTACTGTAGGCCGAAACGTATTTCCAGGTAGCGGCTATGATGCTGTTTCTACCAACTATATATACGATGATATGGCTGTCAATGCCCAGGATGATTGGACTATAAACAGCAAGGATTTTGGATTTGCCATGACCTTTAGGGTAAACTTTGAGAAAGGTACCCTCATATATGAAGGTGGAAAACTGACTGTATATCCCCATGATGGTAAATCCTTTGTTCCAGAACTAGAAAAGGGCTCAGGATACTATAGAGAAATTAAATACTTTGCCCAAGCAATTATGGACGATACTCCCATAGAGGTAGCAGATGTTCATAGTACTATGGAAACAATAAGGATAGCCAATGCAGAGCAAGAGTCAGCAGACCAGTTAGGTAAGTTAATAGAGCTTTAGGAGGTAGCTGATAGTGTATAATCTTGATATTGGTGTAATAATACCCTTAGAAAATTTATTAGAAAATGGTGTTCAGGAACTAAAAGATCTGGGTTTAAATGCCTGCCAGCTTAATGGTTGGAATAGCGAATACTTCACTGAGGAAAATGCTAAAAAGATTAAAACTATGATAGCTGAACATGACATTAGAATTTCTAGCTTATGGGTTGGCTGGCCAGGCCCTAGAATATGGGATTTTATAGACGGGCCTTCAACTTTGGGATTGGTGCCTAAGGAATTTAGGTTTGAGCGAATGGAAGCCCTAAAAAAAGGCGCTGATTTTGCAAAGCTAATAGGTATAACCGATATTACAACCCATGTGGGTTTTATTCCAGAAAATCCATCTACTACTGAATATATGGAGACTGTAATGATCATAAGGGATGTAGCCCAATACTGTAAGAAACTAGGTTTGTACTTTAACTTTGAAACTGGACAAGAGACGCCTATTACATTGCTAAGAACTATTCAGGATATTGGCCTGGATAATTTGGGCATTAACCTGGATCCAGCAAACCTTTTAATGTATGGTAAAGGCAATCCTCAGGATGCAGTTGATATGTATGGTGATTATATAAGAGGGGTACACGTAAAGGACGGATTGTATCCAACAGATGGACGTCGTTTAGGCAAAGAAACTCCCGTAGGGGAGGGAATGGTGGATTTTCCTGTATTGATACAAAAGCTTAAAGAGCATAATTATAACGGAGCACTCATAATTGAACGCGAAATATCCGGTCCTCAGCAAAAGGAAGATATTTTAAAGGCCAAGGCTCTACTAGAGGATATTTTAGAAAAGCTATAAGATAGGGGCTTACTCAAAAACTTTGAGTAAGCCCTTGGTGCTATATTTGGTGTTATATAAAGAAATTTATAAAAAAGTAACTTGATAACATTAATTCATTAATTGATTTATATAATGTATAAAGCAGGAATTTAGAAATTGTGTGTAGAATAGGGTAGTAAATAAACAGTGTAATTGTAATGGGGAGGGAGCAACATGTGGGGTCCGGATAAATATTTAGAGAATCTATATGAAAGTACCAAACCTAAGTTTAATTTTGATGTTCGTCATATGGATGAATACTATAGATGGCGAGATGGTTTGAGAGAAGTATTTACCAGGGTTTTAGGGGGCTTTCCTAAGAACAGAAGCCAACTAAATCCCAGGATTGTAGAGGAAAAGGACTATCCAGACTATTTGCTCCAAAGAATTGTGTATGATTCTGACATAGATTTACCAATACCTGCTTACGTATTAAAGCCTAAGAAGTCAGATGAGAAACTTCCTGCCATAATTGCTTGTCATGGGCATGGATATGGAAGCAAGGAAATAGTAGGATTAAATCCAGATGGAACGGATAATCTTTCAGAGCCTGGCTATCAAAAGAATTTTGCCCTAGAGCTTGCCAAAAGAGGCTTTTTAGTTATTGCCCCTGAACTATTAGGATTTGGGGATCGACGTTTGGAACAAGATAGGAACAAAGAACCCAACGAAAGCTCTTGTCATATGATATCTACTTATCTATTAATGCTGGGTAAGACCATGGCTGGGCTAAGAGTTTATGACACTATACGTACCATAGATTATTTGGAGACTAGAGATGATGTAGATATTAATAGGATTGGGTGTATGGGTATATCTGGTGGAGGTTTGGTATGTGGCTTTACTACTGCTTTGGATGAAAGAATAAAAGTAGCGATAATTAGTGGCTATACCAATACATTTAAGGATAGCGTTATGTCTATTTGGCATTGTGTAGATAATTTTGTGCCAGGGCTGGTAAATCATGCAGAGATGCCGGACATCTTAGGTTTGATTGCTCCACGACCACTACTTATTGAATCGGGAACATCAGATCCCATTTTTCCTATTGAAGCTACAAAAAGAGCATTTGCAAAGGTAAAAAAGATATATGAATTTTTAGATGCCCAGGATAAAATAGATTCAGACTTTTTTGATGGACAGCACGAAATATCTGGAGCTAAGGCTTATGATTGGCTGGACAAGTGGCTGAAAGCATGATTAAGTTTATATCACCGATATTTAAGATTTATCGGTTTTTATAATAAAATACTGCCAGTTGAGTTCTATCCCTTAACATAAGCTTTTCTAATATGACGGTAATGTAATTGCGCACGGTACCTTCACTTATATAGAGTTTGGTGGCAATTTCTTTATTATTTAAGCCCTCAGCTACTAAAGTGATGATGCTTAATTCCCTTTCTGTTATGCCAAATTTTGAGAAATCAGTTTTATCATTGTTGTTTATAAGGGAGGGTATTTTTGTTACAATATCCTCCCCAAAAACACTATGTCCCATATGTACAGCTTTTAGTGAAGGCACTATGCTTTCATAATTTTGCTTTATGATATAACCCTTAGCCCCCATATTCAATGCTTTAATAATATATTCATTATCTGCAAAGGTGGTAAGAAACAATATCTTAGC